>Ga0209541_10009951_pt1 | contig 15272 bp, 11 predicted proteins | sample RifCSPlowO2_01_FD_184027 | JGI IMG/M metagenome (GOLD analysis project Ga0209541, IMG submission 184027) | Groundwater microbial communities from Rifle, Colorado - Rifle CSP2_plank lowO2_0.1 (SPAdes) (version 2) | ecosystem: Environmental > Aquatic > Deep subsurface > Groundwater | place...
AAGATAATGAGAAGAATCGCGTCCACATTTTTATCGTTCATACACGTTTCAAGCGCAAGATCGTACCGTTCGTCTGTCGCATCACCGACGAGGTCCAGAGGATTATTCACGCTGACAATCTTTGGCATATGCCATTTCAATTTTTCTTTTGAGCGAGCACTAAGCGCTGCCAGAGGCAACCCGCTTCCTTCTAATGCGTCGATTGCAAGAATTCCGTACCCACCGCCGTTAGTAATCACCTGAACCCGTTTTCCTTCTGGCTTGGGAAGTTTTTCAAAGAGCCGCGCAATGTCAAACACTTCCTGAAGAGAATCTGCAATGACGATTCGCGATTGTTTCCATGCACCCTTGTAAATCTCGTACGATCCAGCAAGCGATCCGGTGTGCGAGAGCGTTGCCTTTGCCCCGTGCTCTGTCCTGCCTCCCTTGATTGCAATGATAGGCTTCTTTATTTTCTGCGCAACCTCCATGAAATGCCGACCGTCCTTGATCCCTTCGATGTACAAACAGATTACTTTCGTCTGCGGATCTTTTCCCAAGTATTCCAAAAGGTCTGTTTCTGTGACATTTGTTCCATTGCCGTAGCTGATAAACTTTGCAAAGCCGAACTGTTCCGCAGCAAGAAGGTCGAGCACTGCAGAGCCCACTGCACCAGACTGTGAAATGAAAGAGATTACCCCTGGCTTTGGGCGTGTTAGTTTTCGCTGCGGAAGAAACAATGTGTCAAATCCGGAGTGTGCATCAAAGACGCCTAAACAATTCGGGCCGATGGACTGAATCCTATATTTGTCTAAAACTTTTGCAAGCTCGTACTCGCCCCTCGTGTTTCCGATTTCTTTAAACCCTGACGAGACAATGATGATATGATGGATTCTTTTTTTCCCGCATTCTTCGACGACGCGCACGACGCTCTGTGCAGGGACGGTAATAATTGCAAGGTCGATGGGCTCAGGAATGTTCAGCACTGACGTGTATGCCTTTCTCCCCAGAATTGTTTCCTCATGCAAATGCACGGGGTATACTGTAAAATGCTGGTACAGGTTACGGAAAATAACGTGCCCGACCTTTTCCGGTGCGCGGGACACGCCTACAACCGCTATGGTCTTAGGCATAAAAAATTCTTGCATGATCACCCTTCAACCCTACAATAAGGGAAGAAAGTTTATAAAGTTTTTTCACTTTCGTATGCTTGTATGAAAAAAGGAGTGTATACAGAATTCGAGGCAGAAGACTTTCTCAAGAAATACGTCCCTGTGGCACGGCACGTGCTTGCCCGCAGTGAAAAGGAAGCAGAACACGCTGCACAGACGCTAGGATTTCCTCTGGTTCTTAAAATTATTTCAAAAAAGCTAGTCCATAAGTCTGATGTGCATGGCGTGCGGTTAGCAAAAACAAAGGCTGACCTGAAGGAAGAATACCATGATCTGCTCAAGATTGCTGCACGAAACAAGTTGCACCTAGAGGGGATCCTTATCCAAGAGTACGTGCGCGGCGAGTCCGTTCTTCTTGGTCTGAAAAAAGATATGGTGTTCGGGCATGTTTTCGCATTTGGCATTGGCGGGATTTACACGGAACTCTTGAAAGACATGTCGTTCCGAATCTGCCCCATCACTGATAAGGACGCGGAGGAGATGATTGAGGAACTGCACATGAAACCGCTGCTCTTCGGGTACCGCGGCAAGAAAAAGATTGACATTGAATTCCTAAAGAAAATTATGATTGCCGTCTCAAAGATTCCCGTAAAAAATCCTGATATTCAAGAAATGGACATCAACCCGTTCGTCATTAACGATAAAAAAGGCGCGGTCGTGGACGCGCGTATAGTCGTGTAGAAAGCTATTTATAGTCTCCTCCCCTTCTTGTATTTGATGATTAATCTTCTCCGGAAAAAGAAAGTATTCTCTAGGATTGGCGAACTGAGCTTAATCTCGCTTATCATCGCCGTCGGTGTCTCGCTCATTGACACGATCTGGGCAGTATACCTCTATGGGTTTCTGGGAAGCGCAGTAAAAGTTGGACTCTTGTCCGCGCTCTTCACTATGGTCTCCCTGTTGAGCTTTATCTTTCTTATCCCATTCATTGAAAAGCATGATAAATCAATGCTCTATGCATGGGCACTTTTCTTCAGCGCCATCTGTTATCTTATCTTTGGTTTTACGCACAGCCTCTGGGTCATTGTTCTGCTCGGCGTGTTGCTCAGTTTTCTCATGGTGGTTCGCATGGATAGCTTTGGGCTTATTCTCCGTGACTGTTCGCAGCTGGACGAGCTTGCAAAAAATGAAGGAATCCTTTACACGGCCGTCAACCTTGGCTGGCTCGTCGGACCGCTGCTTGCCGCATTTATAGCGGACCGTTACGGAATTCCTCTCGTGTTTATGCTAAGCGCATTTTTTCTTTTCCTTGCGCTCCTCACGTTTAAGTTCTTTCGTGTGAGTGGAAAATGCCGTGCGAAAAAACAACTCGACGGTAATTTTTTAAAAAACATTAAGGATCATTTCAAAAACAAAGATATGCTCAAAACATACATTCTGGCCGGCAGCATGGGAACATGGTGGTCCTTTATCTATATCTACGTGCCGCTCTACATCATAGAAAACGGTCTAGGCGTGAAGTGGGTCTCGTTTTTCCTTTTCGCCGTCGTCATTCCCTTGCTGGTTCTTGAGTATCCATTTGCAAAGATTGCAGAAACGTTGCACTACAAGCCGCTGTTCATCGCAGGAAACATATTGCTTGCCATTGTCTCCATCTCTGTCTTCTTTGTTACCAATATTTATGCGCAGCTGTTCCTTCTTATCTGCGGTGGAATCGGGATTGCAATGATCGAGGCAACAACAGAAGCCTACTTTTTCCTGATCGCACCAAAGAAACGACTTGAAAAATATTACAGCGTATATAACACGCATATCGACGTCTTCCCGGTTCTTGCAAAACTGTTAGTTGCCGGAGTACTCTCCCTCTTTGCGTTCAGGTACTCGTTCCTTGCCATGGCACTTTTCTTTGTCTTCTTTACCATTGTTGCATTCCAGCTCAGGGAAGTTTCTGCTAAGACAAACATTTAAAAAGGCGCTATTTCTTCTGCGTTTAATATGATCATCAAACAAATGCCAGAGGATTTTGTCGTCGAAGAAGTGCTCGAACTTGCGCTCAAGGAACGCGGCGATTACGCCTACTTCATCCTAGAAAAAAAGAACTGGACCACACTGAAAGCGCTGCGGTTTATTGCTAAAATGCTCCATATGAACGTGATGCGGTTCGCTGTCGGAGGACAGAAAGACCGGCAAGGAATTACCAGACAGTACGTCTCTGCCTACCGTGTTCCCGGAAGAACGCTGGAAAAAATCAGACTCAGGGATATAAAAATAGAATTTGTCGGCTACGGCGATACGCCGATAGCGTTAGGACAATTAAATGGAAATTTATTTCACATCACTGCACGCGACCTAAAAAATCCGTTGCATCAAATCTCTTTTGTTGTCAACTATTATGACGAACAACGATTCGGAGGATATCGACCTAATTTGCATATCATTGGAAAAGAAGTGCTCAGAGGAAACTATGAACATGCAGTACAATTATTTCTCCTCTACCCATTCCCGTCAGAAACACAAGATCACGTGGATGCACGGACATGGATGGAGCAGCATTGGGGCGAATGGAACATTAACAAATATCCCCGCCACATGATCCACGAACGCATGCTTATTGGCTACCTTGCAAAACGTCCGGGAGATTTCAAAGGTGCACTGAAAGCGCTTCCCCGACAATTGTTCACAATGATGACACAAGCATATCAAAGTTATATTTTTAATGAATCCCTTGCACGATATTTAAAGAAACATTTTACGAATTATCGCGAAGTACCGTATGCTTTAGGAACGTTGGTATTTGTTGATGCATTCGTCGACATAGACTGGCCGCTTGTTGGGTACGAAAGCAAACTCTCTGGCGACGTCAAAGAAATTGTCGAAGCGCTGATGAAAGAAGAAGGAGTGTGGTACGAAACATTCAAGTGCGAGATTCCTGCGTTGTCCTCAGAAGGGTTGACCAGGAAAGCAATGATACCTGTTAAAGATTTTCAGCTGAGTCCGTACAAAAATGGCGTGCAAGAGGTTTCCTTTTTCTTGCCGAAGGGGGCATATGCTACTGTCGTAATGAAAGCGTTGGAAAATATGATTTAGTAAGATGTCTAAGATCGTGTTCTGTTTCTTTCTTAAATTGCAGCATCTCATGCTTAAACTCTCGCATCTATTCACGAAACTCTTTAAAATCCTTAGCCATAGTGAGCATCGTACGCTTGAATTCTGTAAATTCTCCTTCAAAGCGTGAAATCTTTCACGTTTGCGAGACGATGATGGTGTGTTTCTTTTAAAGCTTTCTTGCACATTTACAAAATCTTTTCAGAATTTCTAAAGGATTTTCAACAGGCCAAAAGCCTTATATCTCTGATTACACATACTTCTCTTTATCGAAATGTCTACGCAAGAAATCTATAAAGCGGGACGGATAATGATCCGGATTAAATGCTACATTTCCTTCTTGATACCTCTCTCGTGCTGCTTGCAAATCGTAACATCTCCCTATTTCTGGTGAGATACCGAGTAAATTGCCACCGTATGCATGATGCGCTGCTTCTATATCCTCTTTCGGAATTGCCATAGGTCGTTTTGGTCCCCCGTATGGCTGGCCCACAAATGCAATAACGTATTCTCTTCCTGTTCTCGCTCTCAATGCAGAAAGCATATCTTCTATTTGTGTAATAGTTTCCAATGTAGGCGAGTCAAGAAGCTTTTGATTTACTGCAATTCCCTTTTCGATAATTTTGTCGTGCTCTTCTCTTCTCATTTTCTTACTCCACTTACCTTTTGAAGATAGCTTTCCACTATTTAAATATTCTTAATGACCGTTGTGCATTCTCTAATAGTTTCCATCTTGCTTCATTTAGCCATTCTACTAATATGTTATTAACCAAGGAATGTGAAACGGAATAAGAAATATTGGTATCCTCCAAATATTCTTTGAATGTCGGATAGACAAGATTTTTCTTTGGATGTTTAATGGTATCTGCCCATTTTTTATCTACAAAAGTATAGATACCATCGCCAAAACCGTCCATAAATATTTTGTTGACACGTCGATAGCCTTCCAACTGAATATCTTTAGCAGTCTCAACACCAATAATAGGTATTTCCCACGCATCATGTATTTTGTGTTTGCGATTCTGTTTTAATCCGTTATCCGAAGAATATTTAACAGGTTTCCCTGTTTTCTTATTGATTACATATAGATTTGCATGTTTTCTTAGAATGTTCAACAATAGATCTAACGTTTTCTTATCATCTATACCCATTTGCAGATTGTATTGTTTAGACAGTCCTATAACTGTACTCTCGTGCTTTATCAGTTCATTAACCTGATCTAGAGTAATGGAATTACCTTCTGCATCATAATATTCGTCGGCATGCCACCCATACTCTAATCGATAAATTGCAGTTCTATCGAGCCGTTGGCAACGAATTGATTGTAGAATACTATGAATGCCATATTCTTTTATTTTCTCTTCTAATTCTTGACGATGTGCATCAGTAGGTTCAAGATTCGCATGTAAGTAATTAACAGTGAATGTTGTATTTAATCCATTTTGTTTTTCTTTATAGACATCGTATCCGGTTATAATATCTACTGCAATTGCTGGAAAAAGAATTTCTTTGATTCTTTCGTCTTTTGTTTCAATTTAGTGCATCTGCGCAAGATTCTAAACGTTTATAAAAATTTTCCCAACATTTACAAAATCTTTTCAGAATTCCTAAAGGATTTTTCAACAGGCCAAAAGCCTTATAAATTAACTATATACTGGAGCGTCTATATGCTGGACAGGACAAATGCCCGCAGCATTTAATACTATTCCTGAGGTTCTTGAAAACCATGATATCACACAAGGAGAAACCAAATACGAGAAAGGAAATTGAAGCGCTGCTGCATCCCCTTGTCAAGCAGTGGTTCTTCTCACGATTCAAGGAATTCTCTCTCCCCCAACTCTACGGCGTTGTCGACGTGCACGCGAGAAAAAATATTCTTGTTTCCGCACCGACGGGAAGCGGGAAAACCCTCACGGCGATGCTGGCAATCCTAAACGAACTCATTGACTCCTCAGAAAAAGGAATTCTTGAGGACAAAGTGTACTGTGTCTATGTCAATCCTCTCAAGGCACTCTCTAACGATATCGAATTTAATCTCAAAACGCCATTGAAAGAAATGGAACAATTTGCAGGAAAAGAGTTAGGCATTCGCATCGCCGTGCGGACCGGTGACACGACACCAGCAGAGAAACAAAAAATGTTGGTACACGTGCCGCATATTCTCGTTTGTACGCCGGAAACGTTAGCAATATTGCTCTCCTCTAGACGGTTCGTTGATCACTTGCGCAACGTGCAATGGTTTGTGATGGACGAGGTACACGCGTTAGCAGAAAACAAACGCGGTGTTCATTTGTCTCTTACCTTAGAACGTCTCCAAAGACTTTCCCCGGGCATGTGCCGCATCGGGTTGTCTGCAACCGTTGCTCCCTTGGAAGCAGTAGCTGAGTTTCTAGTTGGCGAAGGAAGAACGTGCCATATGATTGACGCGCAGTTCTTGAAACAGACAGATATTCAAGTGATCTCGCCCGTCGACGACCTGGTGAACAGTTCCTATGAAACCATAGAAAAAGAAACGTATACGCTCATTGACAAACTGATCCAGGAACACAAAACGACGTTAATTTTTACCAACACGAGAGCTGCAACAGAGCGCGTCGTGCATCATCTCAAAACACGGTTTCCAGAAAATTATCATGCGATAGATGAAGAGACAAAAGAAAAAACTGCGCTGATCGGTGCGCATCACGGGTCGCTCTCGAAAGAACATAGGCTACATCTGGAGAATGATCTACGTGACGGAAAACTCAAGGCTGTCGTCTGTTCCACAAGCTTAGAACTTGGATTAGATATCGGGTATATAGACTTGGTTATTTGTCTCGGCTCACCAAAGTCTGTTGCTCGCCTATTACAACGAACAGGGAGAGCTGGGCATCGTTTGCACGAGACTGTGAAAGGACGAATAATTGTCACTGATCGCGACGATCTTGTCGAGTGCGCTGTGCTTCTCAAGCATGCATTGGAGAAAAAAATTGACCGGATACATATTCCGACAAACTGCTTGGATGTTCTTGCGCAACAAATTCTCGGCATGGCACTAGAAGAAGTATGGGACGTTGATGCAATGTACAAAACTATCATCGCCTCATTCTGCTACAAAAACCTTTCCAAGAAAGATTTTGAAGAAGTTCTTGACTACCTGGCAGGAAACTTTGCCGAGCTTGAGGACCGGCACGTGTATGCGCGGATTTGGTGGGACAAAGATGAAATGAAAGTAGGAAAAAAAGGACGGATGACACGGATAATTTATATGACTAACATTGGAACTATTCCAGACCAGCAGGGCGTTATCGTGAAGGATAATGGCGGAAACAAGATTGGATTGATTGACGAAATTTTCCTTGAAAAGTTAGGGAAGGGTGATATCTTTGTCCTCGGCGGAAACACGTACCAGTATAATTATGCTCGAGGTATGGTTGCACAGGTAACTGCTGCCCCAGGAAGAAGACCTACTGTGCCGTCGTGGTACTCTGATCGCCTCCCACTTTCCTATGACCTTGCAAAAGGGATACAACATTTCCGTGCACTAATGGACGAGAAGCTGCGAAAAAAACATAGCCGAAAAGAAATTCTTAGTTTTATTCATTCATACCTGTACGTCGAGGATGTAGCTGCGGATGCGTTGTACAATTATTTCCAGGACCAGTTTGATTACGTCGGCGTACCACATGAAAAAAAGGTTCTCATTGAGCATTACCGCGATGAGCAAATGAAAAATTATGTTGTATTCCATTCATTGTATGGAAGACGTGTCAATGATGCGCTTGCACGGGCCCTTGCGTACGCGATTATGCGCTCGCAGCATAAAGATGCAGAAATAGGAATTAACGATAACGGGTTTTATGTATCGTATGACAAAAATGTACACGTGAAGAAAGCATTTGAATTGTTGAAAGCAAAAGAATTCCGCGAGGTTCTTGAGTTAGCCATTGATAAATCAGAAATAACACGACGAAGGTTTAGGCATTGTGCCGGACGGGCGCTGATGATTCTCAGGACATACCGAGGAGAACGAAAGCGCGTCGGGCGGCAGCAAGTGAGCTCGAATATCCTTATGTGTGCGGTGCGACGAATCTCAGAAAAATTCTTTATCCTCAGAGAAACACGGCGAGAAATATTAGAAGACTTGATGGATATACATGCCGCGCTAGAAGTAATGGAAGAAATTGAGAAGAAAAATATTAAGATTGAAGAAGTGACGACATTTATCCCATCACCATTTGCGCTAAATCTTGTGATGCAAGGCTACTCGGATATCTTGCGCATGGAAGACAGGCAGAAATTTTTGCAACGTATGCATATGATGGTGAAGGCGAAGATTGCACTCAAACAAAGGATGTAAGATGCGTATCCATCAAAATATCGAAATCAGGGGCCTGTATTTGTATCTTATACAAGAAAAAGTGCTTATTCTCAGCGATCCGCACATTGGCTACGAAGAAGCGATGCAGAGACGTGGAGTACTGATTCCAAATTTTCAATTTTCTGACCTCAAAAAAAATCTGTTACCGGTGCTGGGCGATGTCACAACAGTAGTGATAAACGGAGACTTCAAGCATGAATTTGGCACAATTCTTTATAGTGAACGGAAACAAACAAAATGGCTGCTTGATTTGTTTCAAGGAAAACGGATTATTTTCATCCAAGGAAACCATGACAAAATTCTGAAGTCCCTTGTTCCAAAAATGGAGATTACTGATCATGTGCAATTTGGAAAAATTGTGATATGTCATGGTGATGTCATCAAAGATATTGATTGCGACGTGATTATCATAGGTCATGAGCACGTTGCCATCGGATTAAAAGAAGGGTCGCGCGTAGAGAAGTTCAAGTGTTTTCTCAAAGGAGGATATAATGGGAAGGTGTTGATTGCGATGCCATCCTGTAACCCGCTAACGACTGGAACTGATATGCTCCGTGAGCAACGTTTGTCCCCGTACCTGCAACAAAATTTAGATGCCTTTGAGGTGTATGTTGTTTCTGAGAAAATATATAATTTTGGACGCGTGAAAGATCTATTGTGAAAATTTCTCCACTTTCTTTCTCGCTTTCTCCCTCTTCTTCTGGTGCTCAAGCAAGAAATATGTCATTTTTTCTACAAGAATATTCTTGAGTTCCCCCGTCAATAATTTTCCTGATTTATAGTCGTCATGAATTTTCTTTAACTTTTTATCATCAGGCTCCAACCCATACCGTAGCATCTGATAGGAAACATCAATGTCCGGATTTCCTCCTAATCTTCTGTGCTCTTCAATGGTCGACTGGCCACCAGAGAATGCGTACCTTTTCACTTTCATTGCAGCCTCTGCAGGACTATCGGTTAATGCTATGTACGTCAATGGATCAGATGACGACATTTTCCCACCCTTCAACCCTGGCAAGAATTTGTGATAGGTTGAACTAAGTTGGATAAATTTATACTCTTTTATTCTTTGCAATAAATCTCGTCCTAAGCGTAAATGTGGATCTTGATCGCCACCAACGCAAACGACTGTTGGAATCGGACCACCTTCGAACTCTGATAACTGCGGATGAAACATGTCTGAAGCCTGTAACAGTGATGAGACCATTTTTCCTGGAGAGATATCGCCGTAGATTGCTTGAAATTCGTTGAATGTTGCGTGCCGCGCGAGCATGTTTGCCAGCCGGTAATATGCGTTTGCTTTTTTTCCGTCTTTCGAACGCGAGGATTGAAAATAAAAGACGCATTTTTTAGGTTGCAGACCCAGCGCGATGTAGTTCAATAGGTATTCTTCAATAGCGGTCTCGCGAAGTTCTTTTAAGTTTGGATTTCGAGTATTGTATGCTTCCACATCTGCAACTGCAATGTACACCTTTGCTCCCAGCGATTGGTAAAAAATAATTTGGTCCACAACCATCTTGTGACCGAAATGAAACTTACCAGAAGGCATTAGACCAGTCATCATAACAAACGGTTGCTTTTTTTTAATCGCGTCAATAATTCTGTTAAAGTCACGGTGCGCAAAGATTAGGTTTCTTCTGAACAAGAGAGAATCTTGGAATACTTTTGGAAGTTTTTCTAATGGTTGGAGACCAAACTCTTTCATTAGTTTGTCATAGTCAATCGCCCCTTCAACTTCCCACGGCGTTACTGTTGCCATGCACTAAAGAAAGGGAAGAATTCTTATTAAACGTTTTGGTTCAGGATCATAATTTCAGCAAAACCTGCTAAAGAAAAGTTTTTAAATATCTCCCTGTTTAACCTTCAACCATGCGGGAGCTTCCCAAAACATACAATTCTCATGAGGCAGAAAATAAATGGTTAGCCTACTGGGAGAAAGAAAAAATTTATCATTTTAATTCTAAATCCAAGAAAAAGATATTCTCTGTTGACACACCGCCACCGACCGTTTCAGGGAAGATGCATATAGGACATTCGTTTTCATATTCTCAAGAAGATTTTATTGTGCGTTACAAACGTATGCGCAGGCACGAAGTGTTTTTTCCATTTGGTACGGATGACAACGGCTTAGCAACTGATCGTCTCATTGAAAAAATTAAAAGCGTGAAGTCTGCAGCGATGGACAGAAAAGAGTACGTGCAATTATGCTTGAAAACGCTGGAAGAAATTCGCCCTGACTTTGTGCAAGACTGGAAACATCTAGGCATCTCCTGTGATTATTCCTTATTTTATTCTACCATCAACGAACATTGCCAACGCGTCTCGCAACAGTCGTTCATTGACTTGTACAAAAAAGGTCTCGAGTATGTAAAAGAAGCACCGACGCTCTGGTGTCCGGAATGTCACATGGCAATCGCGCAGGTCGAGCTAGAAGACAAGCAACTTAAATCGTACTTTAATGATATCATTTTTACTGTGAACGGAGACAAATTGATTATTGCAACGACACGCCCAGAATTGTTGCCTGCATGTGTTGCCATCTTCTATCACCCAGACGATAAACGATACACGAAATACAAAGGAAAGAAAGCTACCGTGCCACTCTTTAATTTCAATGTCCCCATCCTTCCTGACAAACGCGCGGATCCGACGAAAGGAACTGGGATTGTCATGTGCTGTACTTTTGGAGATCAGACTGACATGGAATGGTATTTTGCACATAACCTTCCGTTGAAAACCGCAATTTCTCCCTTTGGAAAAATGACTGAGCTTGCGGGAACGTATCAAGGACTAAGTATCAAGGAAGCACGAAAAGCCATCATAGACGACTTGAAGAAAGAAGGTTTGCTTGTCTCACAGAAAGAAATTATGCACGCGGTGAACGTGCACGAACGTTGCGGCACCGAGATTGAAATTCTGCACTCGCGACAATGGTTTATCAAATACCTCGATAAAAAAAACATGATGGTGGATGCGGGGAATACGCTGCACTGGCACCCTGAACACATGAAGAACCGATATGATAATTGGGTCAAGGGTTTGCAATGGGACTGGTGCATCTCGCGACAGCGGCACTACGGCGTTCCGATCCCTGTCTGGTACTGCAAAAAATGTGAAGAGGTCCTGTTGCCCGACGAAAAACAGTTGCCCGTCGACCCGTTGCGTGATACACCGCCACATGCGTGTCCGAAATGTAGCTCAAAAGAATATGTGCCGGAGAAAGATGTCCTTGATACATGGGCAACATCGTCCCTGACACCACAGATTGCCGCACAACTTGTCCCAGAAGCGTACGACAAAATTTATCCCATGAGCTTCCGGCAGAACAGCCACGACATTATTACTTTCTGGCTCTTTAATACTCTCGTGAAATCACAGTTGCACGACAAGAAGAATCCGTGGAATGAAGTAATGATTACCGGCTGGGTGTTGGATCAGCATGGAAAGAAAATGTCAAAGTCCAAAAACAATGTAATTGACCCACGAGAAGTCTGGGGCAAATACTGCGTCGATGCGTTGCGGTTTGCTGCTGCAGGAACAAAGCTTGGCGAAGATTATCCGTTCCAAGAAAAGGACGTGGTCACTGGACAGAAAACTGTGACAAAACTTTGGAACGCGTCGCTCTTTAGCCTCATGCACCTCAAGGATTATGATGAAAAGAATAAAATAAAAAAGTTAGAAGCATTTGACGCATGGGTGCTCTCCAAGTTACAAAAAGTTATTCGCGCGTGCACAGAAAGTTTAGAGAGCTACGAGTATTCAAAAGCGAAAGCAGAAACGGATAAATTTTTCTGGCAAACGCTTTGTGACCAGTACCTTGAAATTGTCAAGGATAGATTGTATAATTCTGACAAACGCGGAAAAGATGCACGGGCATCCGGGCAGTACGCGCTTCACGTAAGCCTTGTATCTACCATAAAACTTTTTGCACCATTCCTGCCGTACATTACAGAAGAAATTTATCATCTTTCATTTGCAGACCAGGATATGCAAAAGTCTGTGCACCAAAGCTCTTGGCCGGATTCTCATGAAAAGCTTATTGATGAAAAGATTGAACAAGTGGGAGATGCACTTGTCGAGGTTATTTCTCTCGTACGAAAAGCGAAGTCTGAAAAAAATATTTCTCTAAAAGAGCCTGTCAAAGAACTTGTTATTGCCCTCAATGAAGATGACGTTCGTCCGTTCTTAGAGGACTTGAAAGCGGTCACCAAAGCGGAACGTGTTACCTTCGGCAGCACAACTGCAGTCATACTTTGACAATAAGGCTTATATATCTTCAGATGCAGAGGAAAAGCACATGGCGTTAAGCACCAAAGAAAAACAAAAAGTGAAGCGGTTTGTCCGCAGCCTTGAGAAAATTCGAGGGCGGCACACGGAGCTCGTTTCTGTGTATATTCCTGCTGGGTATGACCTGAACAAAATTATCCAGCACCTTGCACAGGAGCAGGGAACAGCAGCAAACATCAAAGATAAAACTACACAAACGCACGTGATTGATTCTCTTGAACGCATGATCCGGCACCTGCGCTTGTTCAAACGCACACCTGAAAACGGGCTTGCACTATTTTCTGGGAATATATCCGACCGTGAGGGAAAAACAGATATTCAAGTCCTTAGCATTGAACCACCGCAGCCGCTAAAGATTCGGATGTATCGCTGCGACCAAACGTTTGTCCTTGAGCCCCTGAGAGAAATTATGGATGTGAGAGAAACGTACGGACTGATTGTCCTCGATAAACGGGAAGCAAACCTAGGGTTACTGAGAGGCACGGCAATTCAAGAACTGACGTCCATGACCTCTGCTGTTCCAGGAAAAACTAAAGCAGGGGGACAGTGCCTGCACCCAGAAACAGTCGTGCACCTTGCTGACGGGCAACTCCTTCAGCTGGAAGAAATTAACATAGGTGACGAAGTCCTGAGCTATGATTTTACAAAACAGACATTTGTTCCTTCAAAAGTCCTTGAGACATGGGAAGTGAAAAAAGAAAAAGTTTATACTATTACGACAGAAGACACCATTGTTGCGTCTGGAGATCACCTTTTTTTTCTTGCAGATGGTACTACTAAAGCTGCGGAAGAGTTACAGGTAGGCATGCAGCTCTTGAACGGCAACGGGCAACCGGCAAGTATCACTTATATTGTCATCGAAGAAAAAGAAATTACGTTAATTGATATCAAAGTCGAAAATGAAAATTTTGTCGCTGAAAACCTTGTCGTGCATAACTCTGCGCAACGGTACGCACGGATACGGGAAGAAGCAACGAAAGAGTTCTTTAATCGAATTGGGGAAGCAGCAAACAAAGCGTTCCTGGAAATGAAAGAAATGAAAGGTATCCTTGTTGGCGGTCCAGGGATGACGAAGAACCAATTCCTAGATCGCGGGTTCTTGAACGAACAGCTGCGACGAAAGGTTATCTCTGTCCAAGACTTAGGCTATACTGGAGATTTTGGGCTGCGGGAATTAGTTGACAAAAGCAGGGACGTGCTCGCAAAGGAAATCATTATCGAAGAACGGGTCATTATGGAAAAATTCTTTAAGCTTCTTGCAACCGAACGAGAAAAAGTTGCTTATGGGGAAGCGGATGTTGACAGAGCAATGTTGATGGGCGCTATCGATACACTTCTTATTTCTGAAGCATTGCCTGATGAAAAAGTTGAAGCCTATGAAGACAAAGCAGAAGAGACTGGTGCAAAAGTTATGATCATCAGCACTGACACGGGCGAAGGAGAACAATTACGGGACCTGGGTGGTGTTGCTGCAATATTACGGTTTGCACTGGTCTAAAAAAATTTATTCCTTTAGCTTTCTAATGTCTTGCTCAAAGCCATCCCAACTGTGCTTAGAAACATAAAGACGCGCTGCTTTTAAGACTTCTTCTATTCCTACAGAGTCCCCATCTGAAATTTTTTGGCGCGCTTCGCGCGCGGCGCCTTCGGCGCGTACCCGACGCGTGGCGCCACTATAGCTAAGACTGAAGTCGCCATCGAGGTCGAAGTTATCGCTGCCGCAACCCAGCCACGCCGCTCGCACTGCATCTTTGCTACCTGAAACCCATACTCTTGCTGGTTTATGAAAATAGTTTCCAATGTCAACGAGAATAGATGGATCTTCAAGACCGGTAAGCTGGCGAACATAACGTCTCATGTGAGAATCTTTGAGCCCTTCTTCTAACAAACAATCTCTAAGTCCTTCCTTCGTGAACCCCAATGCTCTTCTCTTTCTTTGTTCGTTTACTGGTTTAACTTCTGCAAAATCTCGGGCATCTGGATAATGAACAATCTCTCCTCTCCGCCAATCAATAACTGAGTTCTGTGCATGCCACCCATCCCCATTTCCCTTGTCTTTGTATTGCAGCAAGAAAGAACGTACTGCCTCTTCGTCATTCTGTCTCCACGCGGCAGCAAGAAGGTTGCATGTCAATGCGAAGCTTGGACTGAATGAATCTTCTTTCTCAAAGGACAACGCAGCTCTATACGGCGTGAAATCTCTTTGCCTTCCACCTTCTCGCTCAATGTCCCTCGCCACCAGCAAACGATCATACGACTCGATAACATTTCCATCCGCATCAACAGGACGCACATTCTCGAATACCAAATAATCATCTTCCATGCATCAAGAAAATTTACTCTCAGTTTATAAACACTTCGTTATTTCATTTTTATCATTATACGAAAATTTTTAAAGCTCCCCCACTTCTAGTCGATGTATGCAGGAC
>Ga0209541_10009952_pt1 | contig 15272 bp, 18 predicted proteins | sample RifCSPlowO2_01_FD_184027 | JGI IMG/M metagenome (GOLD analysis project Ga0209541, IMG submission 184027) | Groundwater microbial communities from Rifle, Colorado - Rifle CSP2_plank lowO2_0.1 (SPAdes) (version 2) | ecosystem: Environmental > Aquatic > Deep subsurface > Groundwater | place...
GTGATATTTTACGAGTTCCACCGCCTCCATTCTGACCCGAGGCAGGTTGGGGTTTTGAGAATAGGCCATATCCATAATTGTACAATAAGGTGGTTACAAGGTATTGAACCACGACAACATCTTGACCTTCCAGAACTTTGAGAATATAATAAAAGAATGCCGATAGTGTGCTGTAAAATATGTAGAAAAAGATTTTATGCAAAACCCAGTTGGTTAAAGCGAGGATGGGGCAAGTATTGTTCTAGTAAGTGTCAATACAAGTCTTATTTAAGAGGAAAATTTGTATATTGTGATATTTGCGGAAAAAAGATTTGGAGACCACCTAAACAGCTGGCTCATTCAAAAAGTGGAAAATTCTTTTGCAGTAAAGCACATCATATGGCTTGGAAGAATAAAATATTACAGACGGGAGAGAATCATCCAAACTGGACCGGTGGCGAATTCGCTAGTCGGGGAATTTTAGAAAGATCTAATAAGAAAATGACGTGCGTACATTGTGGAATTATTGATAAACGTGTTCTCACGGTTCATCATAAAGATATTAATAGAAAAAATAATAAAATTAAAAATCTTATTTGGCTTTGCCAGAATTGTCATCATTTAGCTCATCATTATAATATAAAAGTATAAATTAAACTTATGGCGGTCGTGGCTTAATTGGTTAAAGCACTCGGATGTGGCCCGAGAGATTTGCGGGTTCGAGTCCCGTCGACCGCCCCACATCAAAAAACAGCCGCCGGAAAGCTGTTTTTTGTTTAAGGTGTTTAAGGTTTATTTTCTTTCTTCCAGAATGGCCCGGCAGACGATTTCTTGGCCCTTTCTTAGGGCCTTTAAGTTAATGGTTTCGCCCACTTTGCATTTTTCCAGAATCGCCTCAAGAGGATTTTTGGTATTAATTTTGATATTCTGAGCTTCTAAAATAACATCGCCTTCCTGGATGCCGGCTTTAGCCGCCGCCCCACCCAGCATCACAGCATGGCCTTCGGCTACCGGTTCGGAAATAACCAGGGCGCCGCGGTCAGTCGGCAGATTCATTTTTTTCTGCAGTTCTTTATCAATCAAGACGTATCTTACTCCCAAAAACGGCTGACGCAGCCGGCCGTATTGCTTCAAATCGTCTAAATCTCTTTTGGCATTATTAATCGGCAAGGCAAAACCAATATTTTCCGCCAAAAAAACCATGGCCGTATTAATGCCGATGGCTCTGCCTTCCATATCAATCAAGGGGCCGCCCGAGTTGCCCGGGTTAATGGCTGCGTCAGTCTGGATCAGGCCTCTTAATTTGGTGGTTTTCTGGGTTACCGCATCGCCGGCCGTAATCTCTCTGGAAAGGCCGGAAACCACGCCCACCGAGACCGTATCGCGGAACGTTCCCAAGACATTGCCGATGGCAATGGCGGTTTGGCCCAGTTCAAGCTTGGCAGAATCGCCCAGCTTAATGGTCGGCAGGTTTTTTTTGTCAATTTTCAAAACAGCCACGTCGTGAATCTGGTCTCTGACTAAGACTTGAGCCGGATATTTTTCTTCTTCATTAGTGACGACCATGTAATCGGCTTGGGGGTCGGAAACCACATGGCGGTTGGTTAAAACAAGACCCGAAGATTCAATAATAAAACCGGAACCGCCACCCACATCCATTTTCTTTTTACCTTTGAGAACCACCGGAAGCTGCGCTTGTCCCGAAGGCGTGGCGCCCGAAGCGACCTCAAAAACCGGCAGAAGCTTGGAAACCGTAATGCTGACCACGGCCGGCAGCACCTTTTTGACCACCTGAGGGATGGATGAATTAGCCATAAATTTTGTCACACTTCGACTCGTCCTTCGCTATGCTCAGTCCTCGCTCAGTGCAAGTTTTTTGAATAACTTGTCGAGTCGAAGTGTCCTGAGTTTATCGAAGGATGATTTTATTATTTTATACATTCATTTTATCACATCATTGTCAAAAAGCCAAAATCCTGCTATATTTCTAATAGTTTTGTCCCCGTAGCTCAACTGGATAGAGCGGCTCCGTCCTAAGGAGAAGATTGGGGGTTCAACTCCCTCCGGGGGCACCAGAAAGCGTAGTACATTAAATAATAAATAATTCAGCTAAAGATAGCTGTTAAGATAAAGTTATAAAGAAAGGAGGTGAAACAGATGGAAATCATAAATAAAAATCAGGAAGAAATTGTCATCTTCAATAAATTTCTGTTCTTTTTGTTGAAATATATTATCAGTCCGATTATCTGCGTTCCATTGCTATTGTTAGAGGCCGCTCAGAGAATAAAATTCAAACATTACGAACGTTTGCCATTATGGGAGGGGAACATCATTATTCTCCCTAATCACCGAAGCTGGTGGGACGTGTTGATTACTCCTCATCTGTATTTTCCGTGGTGGTTTCGGGAGTTGCTGAAAGACTCATTTGATTTGGGAAAGGAGTTTTTCATTACGGTTCGTCGGATATTGCATTGGATGATTGACGAGAGGGTAAAAATAAAAATCGGACGTGGAGAAAATGTTTTTTCCCCAGACGTGCCGATTATTGCCGCTGACAAACACAATTTGCGCCATTTTCCCTGGCTGATAGGGTTTATTTTTCGGGTAAACCGAAAAAAACAAGGCGGAACCGTTCAAGAAAGAGCATCGTCCGCAAGATTCGCCCAAAGAGCATTGGACCGGAACGGCAGAATTATTGTTTTTGCTGAAGGAGGCAGGCTGAATAGCGTTGGCGATGAAGAAAAAATCTTTGACATTGCGACACGACAGCCGATATTAAGATTACTTGAATCTGGCTTTTGTGAGTTGGTCTCGATTACTGGCGCAAAAGTTGTACCGGTAATACTGATCGGCACCGATAAAGTTGTGCCCCGTGGAAAATTTCCCTTTCCCAGGATTTGGCATAAAGTCACGATCAAGGTTGGTACACTCTTAGTTTTTCCAGTAGGTACTCCGTCAGATTTTATAAGGGACACTATAGACCAGGCGAGAATCGGTCTTTATTACGAATAAGAGGGGCGACAACAGAAGAAAGTTGCTCCTCATTTACGGGCCCGTAGCTCAATGGCAGAGCGCTCCAATTTCAATGGAGAGAATCCTGTTCAAATCAGGATAAGCCCACATATTGCACATTGAAGTCTTTTGGGGTACAATTAAATAATGATAAAAATAGCTCTCCGGAAGAAAGTTCGGAAATTACGCTCCAGGGGTAAAACTTATGCCGAGATACAAGAGGTTTTGGATACGTCTTTGCCGAAAAGTACGCTTTCTGGTTGGTGTCGGGACATGATTTTGCCGAATTGGTATAATGCTAAAATTAAAGAGCTCAATCGTAAGAGCCTTAAGAAAGCTCAAGCAATGGCGTGGGCTTCGACGAAACACAAACGAGAGTTATTTTTAGGTAAAGTACGGCAAGAAGCCGCGCAAGTTCTTAGAAAACTTGACTCGGAGAATTTAAAAATAGTTTTAGCCATGCTTTATCTTGGCGAAGGAGCAAAATGGAAAAGTCATTCCGGGTTGATGCTGGGGAGCTCTGATTCGCAAATAATCCTTTTATATATTTCATTACTGAAAAAGTGCTATAAAATTAAACTCAGCCAACTCAAATGTAGGATATCTTACCGTGCCGATCAAAAGATTAATGAGCTTGAAAAGTATTGGTCACGTATCACAGGAATTTCTACAAAAAATTTTTATAAAACAAAACCAGATCCCCGAACGGTGGGCAAAGAAACAAAGAAAACAGATTATAAAGGAGTATGTGTCATTAGTTGTGCGGGGTCTCATATTCAATTAGAATTAGAGGAAATCACCAATCTTTTATTAGAAAAATTAAAGGGCCTGTAGCGCAATGGCAGCGCAGCAAGATGGCATCTTGAAGGTTAGGGGTTCGAATCCCCTCAGGTCCACCATTTAAGTGACTCCCGAAGTCGCTTAACATTAAATGATTGACAATTTGGTTTGGGGCAAGTTATATTAAAGGAAAGGAGGTGATTGTCATGGCTGAAGTTGAAGTCAAGGATAAGCCCGAGGAAACCAAGCCGGTAGACAAGAAGTCTGAACCTGCCGCTCCACCCAAGAAGCGGCCCCAGCAGACATTTCTTGACGAATGTGCCGGGTAGTCCCGTACCGGGACGAACAAGTAAGGCTCGTCTTCCATTCCTAGAAGACGAGCTTTTCATTTTGACAGTTAGAGTGTAAAATGATACAAATATGGGTTGGTTTCTGGTGGGGTGGCTGAGTTGGCCGAAAGCGCCGCACTCGAAATGCGGTAGGCTCGCAAGGGTCTCGTGAGTTCGAATCTCACCCCCACCGCAGCTTAATCTTTAACTTACTTTAATGATCAAATTTTTTAAAAAAATCAAAAAAGAACCCGCCAATTTAAAGGATGTTTTAGCTCGCCTTAAGGAGTTAGAAGAATTCCAAGAAGAGATTTTAAGCAAGCTTAATAATTCTCTGCAAAAAGTCGGCATCGTCAGGTTCAATCCTTTCCAGGAAAACGGCGGAGACCAGAGTTTTTCCGTGGCCGTGTTGGACAACAGCAACAATGGTTTTGTGATCACCAGTCATTACGGTCGGGAAGCCAACCGGGTTTATGCCAAGCCGGTCAGCAAAGGCGTTTCGTCTTATTCTCTGGCAAAAGAAGAGCAGGAAGCGATCGCGCAAGCGATGGGTCAAAAATAATTTTATGGTTAAGAAACCGGAACAACAAAAAAAAGACAATTTTCAATCGCGACCGCCCGTGGTGGTTGTTTTGGGTCATGTGGACCACGGCAAAACCACGCTTCTGGATTTTATCAGAAAAACCAAAGTGGCCGAGAAAGAATCGGGCGGTATTACCCAACATGTGGGGGCTTACGAAGTCGAGCATCAAGGGAAACGGATTACTTTTATTGATACGCCGGGCCATGAAGCTTTTTCCGCCATGAGGTCCAGGGGCGCCAAAGTGGCTGATATCGCTATTTTAGTGGTGGCGGCCGAAGAAGGCCTCAAGCCCCAGACCAAAGAAGCTATTTTACATATCAAGAAATCCGGCATTCCTATGGTCGTGGCCATCAATAAAATAGACAAGCCCGCGGCCGACGTAGCCAAAGTTAAAAGGGAACTGTCGCAGAACGATATTCTGGTGGAATCAATGGGCGGTAAAACGCTTGCAGTAGAAGTTTCGGCCAAAACCGGCCAGGGCATATCAGAACTTTTGGAAATGATTTTATTGTTGGCTGAAATGGCGGAGTTAAAAGGGGATAATACTAAACCCGGCGAGGGCGTGGTGGTAGAAGCATATTTAGACGCTCACCGAGGGCCGACGGCCACTTTGCTTTTAAGGGACGGCGTTTTAAATAAGGGCGATATTATCGCCACTAGGACCACTCTGGGCAAGGCCAAAGCCTTAGAAAACTTTCAAGGGGAAGCGCTGGATAGGGCCCTGCCCTCCACGCCCTGCGTGGTGCTTGGTTTTGAAAAAGTGCCTCAAGTGGGCGAAAAATTTGAAGTTTATCCGGACGTTGAAACCGCCCAACAATATATTGAGAAAAAGGAGAGGAAAGCGGGCGAGGGCGAAGTTTTGGTCGCCGAAGAGGGCCAAAGAGTTTTAAACTTGATTTTAAAAGCAGATGTCCAGGGCTCCCTTGAAGCTATCCAAGAAGTTTTAAAAGGTCTGCCCCAGGACAAGGTTGTTTTAAGGATTTTAAAAGGCGAGGTGGGCGAAATTAACGAAAGCGATTTGCAGTTAGCCCGGAGCGGGGGAGCCAGGATCTTGGGTTTCAGGGTCAAAACCAACGCTAGAGCCGTTCAACTGGCCGAAAGAGACAATATCAATATTATGACTTTTGACATTATTTATGAACTAGCTCAAAGCGTGAGAGCTTTGATGGAAAAAAGAATGGCTTCGGAAAAAGTGAGGGTCGAGACGGGCCAATTAAAGGTTTCAATTGTTTTTTTGACAGATAAAAACCGCCAGATTATTGGCGGCAAAGTGATTGAGGGCGAATTCAAAAAAGGCGTTCAGGTGGAAGTTTTCAGGAGAGAAGAATTGGTGGGCAAGGGGAGAGTGATTAATCTTCAGAAAAATAAAAAAGATATTGAAAAGGCCGGCAAGGGAGAAGAGTGCGGCCTGCTGTATGAGGGCGATATTAAGATTGAAGTAGGGGACATCCTGCAAGCTCATATTGATGAAAAAATAAAAGGCGAGCTTTAATTTTATGGAGAGGGTAGAAAGAGTCAACCAATTAATCAAAAAAGAGCTCAACAGGATTATTCTCAAAGAGGTTGATTTTCCGGAGAGAGTTTTGGCGACTATCACCAGAGTGGATTGTTCAAGCAACCTCATTCAAGTTAAAGTATATCTTTCAGTGATGCCTGAAAATAAAACCAGCCAAGTTATGAGTGTTTTAAATAAACATATTTACGTTCTCCAGCAAGCGCTCAATAAACGGCTGAAAATGCGGCCGATTCCCAAAATCATCTTCGTTGAAGAAAGCACAGTCAGAGAAGCCGCTAAAATAGAAGAAATATTGGAAAAAATCCACAAAAAAGATGCCTAATTCGCTTATTTCACAGTTCCAAAAATTTAATGATCTCTTAGGGAGTGCCAACAAGGTGCTGATTGCCTCGCACCAAAATCCTGATCCAGACGCCGTGGCCAGCGTGCTGGCCCTGCACTCCGCTTTTAAGAAGAAAAATCTGGAAAGCTTGCCCTATCTGCCGGATTTGGCGCCCGGCAATCTTAATTTTCTGCCCGGTTTTTATGAAATTAGAAATGAAATCAATTCTTTTGAGCCGGATTTGCTGGTCTGCGTTGATTACGGCGATTTTAAAAGATTAAGACTGCCCCAGCACATTACTGACCAAGATGAACAGCGCATAATCACTATTGACCATCATCTGGCGGGCGACCAAAGAGGGGTAGTCAAGATTTTAGAGCCAGAGTTTTCTTCCACCGCCGAGATTCTCTATCACTGGCTAAATTATGAAAAAATGGAGATTGACCGGGACATGGCTTATTGTCTTTTAACCGGCATTTTTTCTGACAGCGGGGGGTTCTGTCACGTTTCCACCAGCGCCAATACCCTGAATATCGTGGCCGAACTTTTATCAAAAGGAGTTTCTTTAGCGGAACTTACCCGTCAGGTATTTTATTTTAAAAAGCCTCTTGTGCTCTCTCGTGTTTGGGGCCAGATTTTGTCGCGCACTCAAATAGACCTGCGTACCAACTTGGCTTATTCCTGGCTCTGCATTGATGATTTTCAGAAATGCCAAGTGAGGCTGACTGATTTTGACGGCATTGCCAACCTTATTTCCACCAGTTCTTCGCTTAATTTAGGCTTGTTTCTGATTGAATACGAGAAAGGCAAAATCAAAGGCAGTTTAAGGTCAGAACCCAAAGGAGGCAAGAACGCGGCCGAGATTGTTAAACCGCTGGGCGGGGGTGGGCATGCTTATGCGGCCGGATTCCAGCAGGAAGGCACCATTGAAACCGTCTTGAAAAAAGTGCTCAATTTGATAGAATAAAAAAATGGCCGGGTAGCCAAGTAGCAAGGCGAAGGTCTGCAAAACCTTTATACGTGGGTGCAATTCCCACCTCGGCCTCAATCAAGACAGGTCAAAGGTATGCCCGGGTGGCGAAATTGGCACACGCACGACACTTAAAATGTCGCGTCCGTAAGGACTTGTGGGTTCGAGTCCCACCCCGGGCACACGCACATGCTAATTCAGGTGACTGGGTGGCATTTTATTAATGTTATGCTCTTGACAGACATATACCACATATGATATATAGTGAATATAGGGTAAAGTTCTATAAAGACATCAAAATGGGCCGAAGCCCAGCTTTAGAATATATCGAGGGATTAAGAGATAAAGAAGGATCTAAGATATTTAAATACATTGAATTTTTACGAAGAAACGAGGGTTATTTAGAAGAACCTTATTCCAAACATATTAAAGGAAAGATTAGAGAATTAAGAGTTGATTTCGGCTGTAATCGACACAGAGTCTTTTATTTTACATTCATCAAAAAGACGATAATTTTACTTCACGCCTTCTTAAAGAAAACGGACAAAACGCCCGCTTCTGAAATTAAAAGGGCCGAAGAAAATTATCAAAATGTCTTAAAGAATCCGAAAACCTATGAGTAAGAGAAAAATAAATAAAATTGAAAAGGCGGTAGATTTTCAAGAGTATCTCGCCGAGAAATTGAAAAACCACCGCTTCAAGAAATATTACGACGAATATGGTAAACAGCTAGAAATTGCTTACCAGATTCTGAAATTACGCAAACAGAAACATATGTCTCAATTAGAGCTGGCCAAAAAGATAGGTACCAGGCAAAGCGATGTTGCCCGAATGGAAACAGGACAGCAAAATTTTACCACCGGGACTCTTCAAAAAATTGCCTCCGCTTTTAAACGCGACCTTAAGGTGGAATTTGTTAAATAAAATAAGCAGGGGTAGCATCAACACATACTAATTCAGGTGACTGACTGGCTTGGTGCAGTCCTCCGTGCTTTTTGTTTTCGTTAGCTCTCTAAGATTTCCACGGAGATTATTTTGGCTCCGAAGCTTTTCGCTTCCCAATATGAAGGGAACCAAATATCAACATGATAAGCGCCCTTCTTTCGGTTCATTCTGTCTTCTACCACAAAGATTTTATCGCCGTAGAGTTCGGGTATCCTGACTCTTGTGCCGAAAGGCAATAAATTATTAGCTACAATGCCGTCCCTGACCCAGGTTCCGGCCGCGGTAATAAACGGGTCGTTGTCTGTCTGTTCCGGGGTAGAAGAATAGGCCGTGGCCATCATTTTGATTGTTTGGGCTACTTGAGGAAGGGGTAGGGGAGAATTGGCCAAAAAACTGTTTTCCTGAATAGTTAAAAGCTCGGAAACGGCTATATCCGGAGAGGTGTTTTCCGCTTCTGCCTCTGGCTGGCAAATGATACCTATAGCCGCCATTAAGATTAAGCTAGTGACAAGTATTTTATCCATCCTTCGATAAACTCAGGACAAGTTTTAAGTATTGCCTAAGTTGGTTAGTTATAAACATAATGCTTCTACTGTTCATTTATGCTGAGCATAGTCGAAGCATAATAAAACCCCCTTTCAGGGGATATTTCATGTTAGCATATCCACAGAAAATGTCAAGTGGTAAAATGGAGCGGGTGAGCGGAGTCGAACCGCCGTCCTTACCTTGGCAAGGTAATATAATAGCCGTTATACGACACCCGCAGCGTAATAAATTTACTTCTGTAAATTTAAACGCTGCTGGGACGTTAAATTTTACGTAGTAAAATTTTTACGTCCCGCAACGTCAAATCTATCTTTGGTGCCGGGGGAGGTAATCGAAACCTCGACCTCTTCTTTTTCAGAGAAGCGCTACTACCACTGAGCTACCCCGGCAAATTATATTTTATTATAGATAGCTCCTTTTGGCTACAAGTTGGAGCAAGATAATCAGCAAAAAAGCGGAGAAAGCCATCAGAGAGATGGTGATGTCGCCGAAATTCATTATAAACCCTTGGCTGCAGTCGGTGGCAACCGCGACCGAACAGGCGGAAGAAGGCGTCAGCCCCAGTTGAAGCAGATAGTTGTAGCCAGCGATTAAAGCTCCCGGTATGGCCAACCCAAGGATATAATCGGCAATGCTATTTTTCCTCAAAAGTGCCAAACCAAGCAGAATAACCTGGGGATACATGAAAATGCGCTGGAACCAGCATAATTTACAGGGGGTGAGCCCGGCCACTTCAGAATAAAACAAGCTTCCCATCGTAGCCGTTAAAGCGACGATAAAGGAGAACAAAAGAGCGTATTTTTTGACAAAGTCCAATACTTTACCATTTTTAAGCACAATAACAATAATCAGTCCGATGCTTAATATCTGGGCCACTATTGTGAGCAGAGATAAGATTTGGCTGATTGCGCTGACCAATGTCATGTGTTTTATTTAGATAAGATACAGCCGGTTTTTTCAGCCAGCGTTTCCAAGGGGACTTCTCCGGTCTGCCGGCTGCCGTCTTGAAATTCCCAGGTAGGATAGCCTTCAATTTTTTTATCTCGACAGACGCTTAACTGTTGATTGCCGTCTGCAGTGGAACATTCGGTATAGGGTAGCAATTTCTGGGAATTGCCGAACATGGCTTTTTGATTCTGGCAGTGAACGCACCAGAAGGCACCGTAAAACATCATTCCCTTTTCTTTGAGACAAAGGGCGAAGCTGTCCAGTTCGCTTGGCTGGCTGTTCTGACGGGTTAAAACAACAACTCCGGCTATCACAGCTAATCCGATGGTTGACAAAATTAAAATATGCTTTAAATTTTTCATATGTTTACCCTGAGCTTGTCGCACATTCGATTCGACTCAGTGCGACCCTGAGTGTATCGAAGGGTCGAAGGGTGGGCGGCATAGGATTCGGACCTACAACCTTCTGAATGTAAATCAGACGCTCTAACCATTGAGCTAGCCGCCCTTCTGGTGCGGACGGTGGGACTTGAACCCACACGGGAATAATTTCCCCTTGGAGCCTCAGTCCAAGCTGTATACCAATTCCAGCACGTCCGCCTTTATTTTGTTTCCTCTTCTTTTTTCAACCTGGCTCTTTTGCCCTTGGCCCCGCCCAAATAATAGAGCTTGGCTCTTCTGGCCTTTTCTCTCCTGACAATCTCTATTTTTTCAATAGCCGGTGAGTTGAGGGGCAGGATTTTTTCCACGCCGATGGAGGAGACCACCTTTCTCACCGTGATAGTGGAACCCATTTCCTGGCCGTGTTTCCGGGCGATGACCAGGCCTTCAAAAACCTGGATTCTTTCCTTGTCGTTTTCTTTGATTTTCTGGTGAACCCGAACAGTATCGCCCGGACGAACGTCGGGCAGATTGGGCTTTAACTGGCTCTTAATAAAGGTTTCAAGTTTTGTAGGCATAAGGCTAAGTCTGCTGGTAAATTTGATTTGAACTCTTTTGTTTGGCTATTCGGCAATGCTATCTTTAAGTAACTGGCGTGTAAGAATTGGCGGTTGAGCCCTGGCGGGCAAATTTGACCCTTAAAGCCATAGAGTTTGTCCCCGGCAATCGGATGCCCAAGACAGGTAAGCTGGGCTCTGATTTGGTGTTTCCGGCCGGTTTGAGGTTCAGCCTCAATTAAATCATAGTTTTCTAATTTTTGCAAGACCCGATACGAAGTTTTGGCCGTTCTTTTGCCCGGGCTTTCCGGGCTTTGGGGCAGGAACGCTTTTTGCTTGCGCCGGTCATTCGGGGCCCGGCCGAGCAATGTTTCAATCGTACCTCTTTCTGATTTAAGGTGGCCGACGACTAGGGCTATATATTTTTTCTCAACCTTCCTTTCCTGGAATTGTTTTTGCAAGAATGTCAAAGCCTCGTCGTTCTTAGCTATCAGTAAAATTCCCGAAGTATCTTTATCTAACCTATGGACCCGCAGGGGGATATCATCGGCATTAAGACCAGCCGGCTTGTCTATCACTTGAACATTTTCATCTTCGTAAATTACTTTCATAGTTTACCTAGTTTACCTCCCGAGGGTGTCGCACCCTCGGGAGGTGTGCGTAATCGAAGGGTGGGCGGTATAGGATTTGAACCTATAGCCTCGAATACGTCAAATTCGCGCTCTGCCATTGAGCTAACCGCCCGTGGGCGATGAGGCTCTGCCTCATCTTTACCTTCGTCCCGCTTTGCGGGACTCGGTGTGCGCGTGGAAGGGGTCGAACCTTCTACTTCCTCTTTATAAGAGAGGCGTTCTACCGATGAACTACACGCGCATTTTTATTTTCCTATCACTTACTATTTTTTCAATGTAATCTCTTCGTTTTAAATTTTTTAACCTTTTTTCAATCATCCTGGCTTCTTTCAATGTTTGGTATTCTTGGGAAAAAACAAATTCAATTCGCCCAAATCTTTTTGTAGACGGCGTAAATCCTCCGAAATGATGTTTTAGTCGTTGTCCCAAATTTGTCGTACTTCCTATATAAAATCGTCCGTCTCGTAAACTTTGTAAAATATACACGTATGCCATAAGATATTGCAACCCCGACGTGATGTCGGAGAGCCGACCAAACGTCGGTTTTGAGTCCCGACGCCCCGACTTTACGTCGGGGGTCGGGAGGCCGACCACCGACGCTTCGGTCGGTGCGTCGGCCCTACACGCGCTTAGTCTTTCTGCCCATCAGCTTCTCAAACTCTTCTCTCTCAATGGTTTCTTTTTCGGTTAGGGTTTTGGCTATTTTATTCAAAAACTTTCTTTTTTTCTTGAGAATTTTATTGGCAGTGTGCTGGGCGTCTTTAATAAATCGGAACACTTCCTCGTCGATTTTAGTCGCTATGGTTTCCGAATAATTTCTCTGTTCGCCGATTTCTTTGCCCAGGAAAACCAATTCCTCTTTTTCTCCGAAAGAAATAGGACCTAGTTTTTCTGACATGCCGTACTCTTTGACCAGGCGCCTTGCTAATTCTGAAGCTTTTTCTAAATCACTGCCCGCGCCGGTGGTGATTTCTTTGAAAACCAGTTTCTCGGCGCAATATCCCCCTAGCAGCGTGGCCAGCTCCGACAAAAATTCGCTTCTACTTCTCAAATGTCTTTCTTCGGTCGGCAGTTTCAGCGTGTAGCCGGCGGCCCGGCCCCGGGCAATAATGGAAATTTTTCTGATGGGCTCGGCCTGGGGCAGGGAACTGGCCACCAGCGCATGGCCCGCTTCATGATAGGCCGCGATTTCTTTTTCTTTTACAGACAAAATATGACTTTTTCTTTCCGGACCCAAAAGAACCTTATCAATTGACTCCAGCAATTCTTCCTGATAAATCTGCTGTTTGTTTCTTCGGGCGGCAAAGATAGCGGCTTCATTCATCAGGTTGGCCAGATCCGCTCCAGAAAACCCGGGGGTGCGTTCCGCGATTTCTCTCAAATTAACGTTGAGGGAAAGGGGCTTGCCTTTGGCGTGGATTTTTAAGATTTCTTCCCGTTCGTTGATGTCGGGCAGGTCCAGCACCACTCTGCGGTCAAACCTACCGGGCCGTAAAAGGGCCGGATCCAAAACGTCAGGGCGATTCGTCGCGGAGAAAACGATCAGTTTGGTGTCCCGTTCAAACCCGTCCATTTCCACCAGGATTTGGTTCAGGGTTTGCTCTCGTTCGTCGTGCCCGCCGCCCAAGCCGGCTCCCCGGTGCCGTCCCACAGCGTCCAGCTCATCTATAAAGATAATAGCTGGAGAAGATTTTTTAGCCGTAGCAAATAAATCCCTTACCCTGCCTGCCCCGACACCCACGAACATTTCCACAAACTCGCTCCCTGAAATATGAAAGAAGGGGACAAAAGCTTCGCCGGCCACGGCTCTTGCCAAAAGCGTTTTTCCTGTGCCAGGCGCGCCCATCAGCAAGACGCCCCTGGGGATTCTCGCTCCCATGTCCAAAAACTTTTTGGGATTTTTCAGAAAATCCACGATTTCTTTCAATTCTTCTTTAGCTTCGGTTAGGCCGGCCACGTCCTTGAAAGTAATTCTTTCTTTGGGATGGCCTTCGGCGCCAAAGAGTCTGGCCCTGGCCTTGGAAAAATCAAAGGCCTGCATGGCGCCGGCCTTGGCCTGGCGGAAAATCATCCAGAAGAAAAGCCCGAAAATCAATAAGGGGAATAAGAATAAAGAAATCGGGCCCAGCCAGAACGACCAGCCTCTTTCTTCCTTTGTCTCAATGGCTACTTTTTTAAGTTTTTCCTGATTGACGCCGTAATTGACCAATGACTGGGAAAGGCTGGACTCTATTTCTTTTTTTGATTTGGCGGTCGAGTCGTCCTGATAGGTGATGGCAAGGTCATTGCCCGAAACAACAATGCTTTTAACTTTTGCCTGATTAATGTCTTCAACGAGCTGAGTCAAAGAGACTTCTTTTTTTTCTGTCAGAGGTTGAGAAAATATGGTAAAAACTCCCGAGATAATCAGGAAAATCAGCAAAACAAAAACAAAGTTTTTAACCAGGTATTTCATGCTACTCTTCAAAGATATCATAGATTATTGTTTTTTTCAAATGAAAAGATAAAGCCTCACTGCAGATGCGGTGAGGCTTCTTCTTACCAATTGCTTTGGGCTAGACGGTGTTGGCCGGGATTCTCTTGAGGATATTATGGACTATCCCGGGGATTTCTGTCGGAGTCAGTAAAGTGCGGATTTCTTTTGCCGGGACCGATGTTCTAGAGCCGTGGAGTATCAGCTTCTTGCTCGGGTGCAAAAACCAGCTGATGCCCTCGCCGGTATAATCCAGTCTTCCCTTGACTTTGATCTGTCTTTTCTTTGCCTCGGCAAACCGGAGAGCCGCGGCCACATAATCTAGTAAGATGTGGGGTGAATGGCGGTTAATCTGTATTCCTACATAGAGGAGCATTTGCGATTTGTCCTCTGGGTCTTTCCGGTGTTGGGTCCAGATCACCACATGCGCTCCGTCCTTGAAGGCCGCATTTCTACCTTGAGGTATTCCGGGAAGGAAACAGGCTTTGATGCCGTTGGGCAGTTTGGTGACTTGGGCGTGCTCCTTGTAGGCCTTGGCTGCTTCAGCTCGAGATATAGCCTGTCCGTAGATGATATTGAACATCCTGAAGACTTCCTGTATAACAGTCGTCCAATCGACGCTGTTGTCTGGGTGTTTGCATTCCCTTGGCAGGCCTTCAATAATGAAATGGATGCTGGTGTAGGATATTTCTTGCACGCTATCCACCGCTGTCGCCATTTCCAGCAGGGGCGCTAGACCTGGATCGTTTTGTCTCCCTAATTTTTCCGCCAAGAGCATGGCGCTGCAGGTCTGATATCTACCATTAGAATGATGGTCAAATTCTGCATTTCCGGTATCGAAGTGTAGAATGGCGGGGTTGCCCGCAGAGCCTGGTAACAATTCGCCCGCGTTGACGAAAACTATTTCTGCCTTTGATGTTCTGGGAATAAACTTTTTCGCCATCCAGAGGCACAAAAGACTGTCGTCATCCGGAAACTTGTGTGTAACCAGTTTTTCTATTTTGGGCGCGTCGGGATGCTCCAGAAGTTCAAGCAGTTGGTCGACTAATTCATCAACCTTTTGCTCTTTTTCTTTTTCCCGCTTGTTCTTTTCTGCCAATGCTGCCATGTCCATGTCTTTCCTCCTAATTTTTAATCAGAAGTTCAATACTTCTGTACTGGCTAATTTATACCATTTATTTTAATTCCTGTCAAGTTTAGCGGGTAATGTGTACACACATATGGCGGTTTTCTCCTAAGATGGAGGAATGGCAATATGTATGGCAAAAACAATTAAAGAGGAGAGATTAAGATGGGTACT
>Ga0209541_10009953_pt1 | contig 15271 bp, 14 predicted proteins | sample RifCSPlowO2_01_FD_184027 | JGI IMG/M metagenome (GOLD analysis project Ga0209541, IMG submission 184027) | Groundwater microbial communities from Rifle, Colorado - Rifle CSP2_plank lowO2_0.1 (SPAdes) (version 2) | ecosystem: Environmental > Aquatic > Deep subsurface > Groundwater | place...
GGCTTGATGATGAAATCTGGGGAGAAAATTACATCTTAGCGCATGAACTAATCCATGCAAATGAACAACTACAAATGATACCGTGGGTAGTTTATAACCCATTCGAGATGTATGCCCATATGGCAACAATTGAAAAATGGGGCCCATTTGGTTTTCTCTCGCACTCATATAGTGGCATGTTCAGAAATCTTGCAGAGATTTATTTTGATGTGTACAGCCCAGGAGTCAAACAATTAATATCAAAAGATATCTTTTTCTATACAGAATTGAATGCAGAAAGACTTGACGAGCTTTCAAAAACAATTAGCACTGTAACAAAAGAGTTTAAACAATTTACAATCAACGAGATTTACCCGGAATTCTTGTCTAATAAGGTTTATTGGGCCATATTATCCAAATGGCTTAATGATGAAAGTTTTATTGTTGAACTTATGATGGCTAGAGATTACAAACCTAAGGTTTTTGGTGAGATAGAAAAAAAGATATTTTTGGCTAAGAATGGTTCGTTGGTAGAAGAAACAATTAATGAGTGTTGGAGTAAATTGAGCACATTCGAAAGAGAGAAGAAATCAGAACTTGCCGGGTTTAAATTTAGGAGTAGTTTCTCTATCAAAGATAACTTTACAAATTTATACAGAGAAAAATATGCTAAGGCAAATAATCTAGTTTTAGAAGAATTACTAGAAGAGGAGTGTGATAAACTAAGATTAGAGACAGAGTTTGCTTATAATAAATTTTTGAAAGACAAATTCTTGGATAATGGAAAAATAAAATATGATATTCTAAGCCTTTCTGACGCACAAAAGGCAATAGAGCAAATATATAATGAATTTGAAGGTTGGCTTTATTGGTATGAAAAGGATAATGAACTAAGCCAAAGTGAATTAGCTATTTATAAAAAGAGACTGGATGAATGTAGCTCATACGCAGGTAGGATAAGACTAGCCAAGCTATATTCTGAACTAATCCCTGGCAGTACAAAATTCACACCAGAGATTCTAGACCTGACAGTTAGCTTAGAAGCTTATTTTAAATTACCTCCGAATTATCTCACAACTTATTTTAAAAATCTAAGTAATATGATGCTTGAAAACGGAATGCGATTTAGGCCATTACTTGTTTCAAAAGATGCATCAACAGTTGGCTATAAAGTTGTCGACCCAGGATTTTTAATTTATGAGTACGATTTATTTGGAGAAAAAGGCGGTTCTAATGGTCGTGATTATATTGAAGTTTTTAGATATAGCGAAGGAAAATTAGAGTCAAAACCGCTTGCAATAGGATTTTGCTCTAGCGGTAAAGGGATAGACACCCTATTAGTAGATTATGACCAAGAAGGAAAAGAGGGCTTTGGCAGTTTTGATGCAGCTGCGAAAATTAGTAGTATTGGTAAGAACTATGAAGAACTCCTAAAACATTTAAAAGCACCTAAATCAGAAGCTATAAATTTAAATCCGAAAATAGAAAAAACGAGATAGAAAGAATAAAATGATAAGAGTGTAACTTATGGTCTTAACCTCTCCGGGTCTCGAGGCAACAAAATCGCTTCTCTAACATTATCTAATTTCAGCATAGATTCAAGAATTCTAGCAAGTCCAAGCCCAACACCTCCATGGGGTGGGCATCCATACCTAAAGATTGCTGCATATTCCGGCATTGCCCCATCAAGCTTTACGCCCTTTTCTTCTGCCTGCTTCTTTAATATTTCATACCTATGCTCCCTCTGTGCCCCAGTAGCAACCTCAAGGCCATTCCATATTAAATCAAAAGACCTTGTAGTTTTGTCATCCGGCTTCATATGGTAGAATGGCCTCTTCGCCCAAGGATAGCGAGTAACAAAAACAAAATCAGATTTGTATTTTTCTTTTACAAGCTCGCCAAGCAATTTCTCTCCCTCTGCATCAAGGTCTTCATCAGCCACTAAAATCTTCCCTTTCTTTGCGAGCATCTCTTTTGCCTCTTTCATTGTTATTCTTGGAATCTTTTTTGGAATTTCTAATTTAACATCGAGCAATTTTAATTCATCAGGGCACTCTTTTTTAACGCGCTCTACAATATATTTAACAAATTTTTCAACAGCATCCATTATGTCATTCTCATCCTCAATAAAACCCATTTCCATGTCTATACCTGTGAACTCTGTAACATGTCTTGTTGTATGACTCTTTTCAGCCCTGTAAACAGCCCCTATTTCATATACTCTCTCAAAACCAGCAGCGACCATCATTTGCTTATATATCTGTGGTGATTGTGCTAAAAATGCCTCTTTGTCGAAATACACTATTGGAAATAAATCAGCACCAGATTCAACACCGCATACAGTTATTTTAGGTGTATTAACTGAAATAAAACCCTCGCTGTCAAAAAAGTTTGCAGTGTGCTTTAATATCTTGCTGCTAATCTTGAAGATAGCTGCATTTTTTGGCTGTCTTAGATCAAGAAACCTCCAGTCTAATCTTTTATCAATCGCTGTTTTCCCATATGCGCTAATATCTATTGGTAATGGTGTCTCAGCCTTGCTAACTAACTCTACATTTGTTGGAAGAACCTCAATGCCGTTTGGCGCTTGAGCATTCTTCACGCTCTTGCCAGAAACCATAACAACAGACTCCCTTGTTAAATCATTAATGCATTTTAAAATTTCAGCATCACACTTCTTCTTAGAAGCAGTAATTTGTATTGTCCCTGTTTTGTCCCTTAGCAAAACAAATTTTATTGCGCCCAAATCACGCACATCAGCAATCCAGCCTTTCAGCAAAACAGCCTTTCCTGTTTTTACATCTTGTATATAGGTTCTCTCTGGCATCTTGTTATTATGGAATTTAATAAAGTAGGATATTTAAAGCTAACCTTTAAAAATCTAGGTTATCTTAAAAACTACAGCGGGATGGAGCAGTTTGGAGTGCTCGTTGGGCTCATAACCCAGAGGTCGCTGGTTCAAATCCAGCTCCCGCTAAGCTGATGAGGCATCACCAAAGCCGGCGAGAAATCGCCTTGGACAAGGAGATGAGAGATCTACTTGGGATCTAGACGGCATAAAGTTCTTCGAACTTTAGCCATCTTTCCTTCGGAAATGATCTTGCCTTCGGTCTTTTCGCCTTGGGTATTTCGCGCTTTGCGCGTGAAATCACATAGTATGGTAGATATTGCGAAGCATGATTTTTACGCAAGTCCGCTGAAGCTAGACGAGAGGCTCGCAGGTGAAGCCGAGAAGCCTCGCAGTCAGCTGAAGTCGGACATAGTGTTAATCGTAGATTTGCAGCGCGCGTGAAAATCACTTAGAATCAAGAGATCGCCTTGGCTTTATACTTATACAGGATATAGTTCTCTCAAACTTTTAGCAGAAACAAACAAAAGTTGTCGCGGATCTTGGCCAAATAATTTGTCTTCTTGAGAGTGGGCTTTTATATGCTCCTCAAAAGCACCAAGTCCGTCAAAGCGTTTAAAAAATGCATATGGTTCTAAACCAATAATATTCCTATTTCTAACCAAGGCTCTTAAGCCAAACTCTCTTGCTTTTTCTTTATCAACAACTCTTAATTTATTGAAATGTTCGATATAAGAATTTAAAAGTTCTATGCAAAAACTTGTATAGCCAATACTACCAAAGATTTTATTCTTGCCATAATCAAAAATTTCTTCATCTAAATGTCGAATTTCTGTTTCTATATCCTTCTGTGGATTAACCAATCTCTTAAAAATGTCTTGGAGTGTTGATGGATTATGTTTCTCGAGTTTTCCGCGTATTATCCTATCAAAATTATCAACAACACTTTTCGCTTTCAAATCAATTTTCAAATAATTTGCAATTCCAACCCACTCGTCAATTTTTCTATCAATAAATTCTTTTAAAAAATTATTTTCTAGAACTTCTCCCAAGTTAGCAGCAAATATACTTGAAAGAGAATTAACACTGTTAACAATAGCCTTTGAAAAGCTAGCTTTCTTATACTCTTCAGTTGATGGCGTTTCAGAAGGGATTATAATATTCAATCTTGTATCCAAATCTACTCTGCTGTCCCAAAAGCCACCAGTGAATTTAATAATGCTACTTTTTAATACGCCCTCGTACAAACCAAGCCCGCCACCAATGACAAATCTCACTATTTTCGCTTTTGGATTTTTGAGCATTAATCTAAGGCCTATCTCGGGATGCAAACCATTCTGAAATAGTAGGATTGTTGTATTATCTGTAAATTGTTTTATTTCTTCTACGACTTGGCCATTTGAATATGTTTTTGTAGCTATTGCCACATACCCTTTATCTTTTAATTCTATTCCGGGCAGATAATCCTTTGTTAAAAAAATAAGAGACTTATTATCATTAATATCAAATCCAATTCTATCTTTTGGGATACAAAACTCCCTTAGCTCTTTAACCCCTTTTTGTAAATTTTCCAGCCTTAAATCCCCTATGTTTTTTATTCGTTCTATTAATTTAGGATAGCAAAGAACACCAATCTCTTTCTTAAAGTCATAAAGCATTACAGCGGCTGCTAAAGCTACAGGCCCAGAACCAACGATTAATGCATCAAGCGTTTTAGGCATATTACAAGATATGATAATGCAGACCTTCAATCTTTAAAAAGATTACTAAACCAAATTAAATATACTGGATGCAAGAGAAATCTTTAAATACCATCCTTGTCTTGTTATTCTATCAAAATGGATGAAGTAGTAGAAGCAAAAGTTGAAGAAGAAAAATTTTCTACATTCCAGCTTATCTTGATAGGTTTAATTGTCTTATTATTTGCATTTAATCAATACCAACTCTACAAAATTCCTTCTGGTGCAATTGGAAGGATTGTTTTATCGGGTGATCCTATGAAGGATGCAATTGCCATTGTTATCCCAACAGGCACACCAAAGGTTTATGGTAATGAATTGGGCGTTTCTTTTGATGTACCAATTGAAAGTATAGAAGTTTTATCAACATTAGACCCTGCTTATGGCAGTAAAAAAATACAGCTAAGCGGAGCAGAATTACAAAGGTACATTAAGATAGGCACTATACCAACAATTGCGTGTGAGTTTTGTTGTGGTGCTAAAACCCTTGTCACGAGTGCAGGAAAGCCAACGTGCGGTTGTGAGCACTCTTGGGCTATGAGGGGCTTATTAGCGTATCTGATTCAAGATCATCCAGAAATGAGCGATGATGAAATTATCGTAGAACTCGCTAGGTGGAAGGGTCTATTTTTCCCGAAAGACATGGTTAATAGGTTCCTGCAAGAAACTCAAAGTGGAAAATACACGGCAGATATTGCAGCTTTGCTGTCTGTTGTCGATAAAGACAAATTAAATTTAGAAGCTTTAGATACTCTAAGCGCCCCTAGCAATTTACAGAATCTTCCGCAAATGGTTGGAGGCTGTTAGGTGTAGACAATGTTGAATTACATCCGAAAAAATAATCATGGAGTGATCCCTTTAGTAATCGGAGTTATTCTTGGTGGTTATGCTCTTGGTGGTGTCATTGGTGGTTTAGCAGGAGCACGAATAGACCAAAAACAAGACGCACTTAGAAAGTTAGAGTCTCTTGCAGATACAAATAAAGATGGTATTTTATCATTAGACGAACAAGTTAGGATGTACAGGATTGCATTAAATAAGGATAATGTAGCACTAACCTATAACCATACACCAAAATTTTATCATTTTTCATTAAAAGAAATTGAAAAAGCAATACGTGTTTATGAAAATAATCAGGTGAACTAAAAAAATTAAAGGAGGTCAAAAATGAATAAAAACACAATAATCACAATAGTGTTAGTAGTTTTGGTTATTGTAGCAGTAGTGCAGGCATTCCAGCTTAGTGGCATGAAAAGCAAAGTAACTGGTGCAGCTTCATCGCCAACAACTGGAGTTAGTAGTAGTGGCGCTTCAAGCGTTCCTAGCAATATTCAGAATCTACCGCAGATGGTTGGTGGTTGCTGAGTCCAGCCGAGAGGCGCACAGTGTAACGAGCAGCCTCGCAGGCGGACGAAGTCAACTATTCGTCATCTACCCTAAATTTATTTTCAATTTAATTTTTTATCTATTTTATAAAAATGTGGAACTTTAATAAAATAGTCTTGCCCGTAGTTTTGCTACTTGTTATCTTATCAGGTATTAGCCTTTATTCTACAATGCGCTTAAGCAAAGAGCTCAATACAGCCGTTGAAAAGAGCAAAGAGGATTCTAGGCCGGCAGATATAGATGTAACTGTTATTGGCAGTTGTGATATATGTTATAATATAACAAGCCAATTAGACGCTGTAAAAAAATTAAACGTGAATGTTGTAAAAGAGAAAAAACTTGCACTTAACTCGGGAGAAGCACGAGAACTAATGGAAAAATATTCCATAGAAAAATTCCCGGCAATAATAATCTTTGGTGAAATCGATAAATTAAATATTGCTGGTTTTGAAAAAATAGAAGATGCCCTAGTACTTACAAAAATACCACCGCCATATCTCGATAGAAGTGGGAAGACTGTTGGTCTGGTTTCGTTGATCTATCTTAAAGACGATAGCTGTAAAGAATGTACAGACCTTGTAGAATCAATCGCAAATCTTGGAATGTTTATGAAAATAACAAAAGAAATTCTCGTAGATGTTAAAGACGCTCCAGAGTATATCACAAAATACCGCATAACAAAAGTGCCAACAATAGTCTTGCAGGGTGATTTTAGTGCATATGGCATAGACGAGACTCTGAACGAATCCGGCACCATAGAAACTGACGGCTCTTTTGTTCTTCGGGATATAGCACCGCCATATAAAGATTTACTAACAAAAAAGATTGTAGGACTTATTGATCTTGTATATTTAACAGATGAAAAATGTATAGAGTGTTATGATGTTAATCTGCACAAATCAATTCTCACACGTTTAGGATTTAAATTTGCAAAAGAAGAGCTTATTGATATAGAAAGTGCTAATGGAAAGTCCTTAGTAGAAAAATATAAAATAGAAAAAGCACCAACATTTATAATGACTGGGGACATTAAAAGCTATCCAAGTGCTTCTGTTTTAAATGACGTAGGAACATTTGAAGGAAATGCATTTGTTTTTAGGAACCTTGATTTGATAGGCGATTATAAAGACCTTAAAACTGGGGAACTAGTCAAACTAGAAGAAAGTACTACACAACCCACCTAAATATGAAGTATCTATTTTTAAGCTTGTTTTTAGTAGCCTGTAGTTTTGTACTAGGGCCTGTTGGTTCTACGCATGAGCATGCAGATTTTACTGTTTATATCAACAACGAAAGAATAAATTTTGCACTGCCGGGGTACATGCTCAAAAGCGATTATGTTCATTTGGAGAATATGGGTGGTGATAAAATTCATAAACATGCAACAGGAGTTACGTTAGGATATTTCTTTAAAACTATTGGTGTAGAAATTTCTTCAGAATGCATAACTATTGAAAAAAAAGAGTTCTGCAACAGCAATGAAAAAAGCTTGAGATTTTATATTAATGGCATCAAAGATGATAGTGCATTAGAGCACGAGATTAGAGACGGAGATGTTTATATTATTAGCTACGGAACAGCGGAAGAGGCTTTTGAGCAGCTTAGTCAAATAGTTTGAATAAACTCTCTTCTCCGCCACTGTCTTTTTTCTTTGGAGGAACCCAACCAATATTCCTCCAGCCCGGTCTGGTATTGTCGTCTGGTCTGCTTATATCAGAATCAGAATATCCTATTTCTCCCTTAACTTCATCGCTTACTAACTCAAAATTTTTCTTAACGCTATCAAGTGTGCTCTGCGGGACATAGGACGCACTGCCGGTAACTTCATCCTTGATTAAATTATACTTTTGCGTTGGTTTATAAGAACTGCCGTATAATCTTCTTTCATCTTCAATTACTTTAGGTATGTACTCCTTATTAAAATATCGTCTTGCCTCTTCATCCCCCTTTTTTTGTTCCTCTTCTTTGTATTGTTCTAAAACTCTTCTCTTTAGTTCATCTAGCTCACTTTCAACTATTCTTTTCTTCTCTCCCCCATCATTGATTATCTTCAGCTTTAATCTTCTTTTTTCACTAGGATCTTTAGTTTCTTGTTTTTCTTCCCTAATAAAATGTTTTTTAGGCCAATAGAAATACACAACCATAATGATTATCCCTAAAATAATCCATATGCCATTAAACGGTAATTTACTTGGTGCATTTCTGACAGCCATCCCAGTTGAAGCCAGGAAAGCATTAGCGTCATCTAAGAAGCTTGGGGGCACAACAACCTCAACAGCTCCAAGGTCCTCTTTTTCATCACCAGACATAGCACTGATGCTATAATTCCCAGAGTCTAAGTCCTCGTTTGATAGATCAAAAATTTTGCTATCTCCGGGTTTTAGCTCTAGTTTCTTAGTTATTACTTTATCACCAATAGCAATGTCTAGTGGCTTAGAATAAACGACATTCCCAATATTAGTTACAGTCACACTTTGTCCAGTCATTTTAATTTCAATATCTTCTACAACCTCAATTTGTACCTCGCTCTCTATTGCTAGTCCCTCAGAATCTGTTCTGATAATCCATTTGCCCGGCGCGGCATCTTTTGATAATGTATAAGAAACCTTTCCGTCAGTGCTTATTTGTGTATCAAGCCTTTTCTCACCTTTTGCATCTTCTAATCTTACCCTAGCATCCGCTATTATCGGATCCATAGCCTGATCAAGCAATATAGTCTCTACATCAACAGTCTCTTCTGGAAAGAAGTTTAATTTGGTAAGTTTATTTTTCAGCTCTGTGGGTAATGGAATTATGGAGAATTTTATAGGCGCTTGTGCATAATTTGTATATTTATCTTTTACAGTAACAGTTAGTTCGTGATCACCAGATTTTATATTTGGTGTAGTAGCGTAATAAAAGTCAAAATCACCATTAGTGGGTATGTTATTCGTATCGCCTACAAAAAGCATAGCCTCTTGCTCATCTTTTAACTTTTCACCACGGATATTCGTTACCTTACCAAGGATCTCAAGATTTTTTCCCGGCAATAGGGAAGACTCTCTTACATTAGCATTAATTAATAACTCTTTCGTTATAAGGAAACTGTTTGAGGAGTATCTTTCAAGTTCGCTATCAGCCTTTAAAACAGCATCAAAAACACAATAGCCAAGAAAGTTCTCTTTCAATGGCAAGGTTATCTCAAAATCTTTCTTTTCGTTAGCCTCTAAAAACAAAGGAGTTGTAAAATAATTAAAGCTGTTATTCCCGCACCGTATCGTAGATTCTAAAAATGCCTCTGTCCTTTCAGTCCTTGAAACTGTTATAGTATGCACTATTCTCTCACCAAGATTATATTCATCAAAATTTAATCCAGAGATCTCGATGCCCGCAAAAGCACCGCTAGTTAAGAATATAAGACATAGAAAAATAACTAATAAAATTCCCCCCTTTTTCATAATAAATTGTTAATTCAAAGCTATATAAATTTTGTTCTAAAATATATTATATCTTCAAGAAATCGTCTCTAGCTTTTAAAGCCTCTATTTCTTTAGAGAGCCAGCCATTAAACCATTCTAATTTATAAGAGATTTTTTTAACCTCTTCGACAATTTTTTTTTGCTTTTCTACATTATCCTGATCATAGTACTCTTGCCACTCCTCAAGCCTATTAAAAAGAAGAAAGTAGTTTGCTGCTGCAGAAGCTAAAATTTCTACGCCCCCTTTTTCTACAGTTTTTTTCATAGCAATTTCATAAATACACCTAGCAACGTTTGTATTTTCAAAAGAAAGATAGTCTATAAGGTGTATTTTTACAAAACTTACAGGTAAATTGTGTTCTAAAGCCTCTTCGTATCTCCAGATTGTTCTCTCTATATCACGGATAAATCTTGTTGTGTCCGGTATTTTCTCTAATAGTAACAAGTTATTACCTGCCATTTTATCTCTCTAAAAACTTAAATACTTAAATTTTGTTATAATCTAATATACAAATGCAAGATAGGATATATGAATTACTGGTCGAAAAGGATGAAGTTACTTGGCAGTCTATAATCTATGAGCTAGTCAAAAATGATGAAATGGACCCATGGGATGTAGATGTTTCGTTACTTGCGAATAGGTATCTTGGAGCAATAAAAACCTTGAAAAAGATGAATTTTTTTGTATCCGGGAAGGTTCTGCTTGCAGCATCAGTGCTCTTGAGGCTTAAATCAGACAGCCTGCTTTTGGATAAGATTGCTTTGTTTGATAGCCAGCTCTTTGATACAGAAGAAACATTTGAAGATTTAGATGGAAGTCCTAAACTAGAGTTAAAAGTGCCAGATCTTGTACTCCGTACGCCGTTGCCAAGAAAAAGGAAGGTTACCCTTCAAGAACTTATATCCGCCTTACGTAAAGCCCTTGAGGTTAATAAAAGAAGAATCTTAAAACGCGAAGGCGAACAAGTCTATATCCCGTTACCACAAAACACATTTAGCATAACAGAAAAAATAAAAGAGGTTTTTGAAAAGATTAAAGATTTATTTATCTTCAAGGAGAAAGTTACATTAGCAATGTTGGTAAATAGCCAAGAAAAACGGGACGTTATAATGACCTTCGTACCATTACTGCATCTGACAAACCAACACAAAATCGACCTAGAGCAACAAGAACATTTTGGTGAGATCGAGATAAAACTTATTCGGAAGGGGTATTATTAGAATACATCTTATCCATTTGTTGATTAATAGCATTGATTAAATCATCTCTAGTCATAACTCCTATTGTCATATCGTTATTTAAATAAACAATCTTTTTTATTCCACCACCAACCCATCTTTTTGTGTTCAAAATACCCCCACTACATTTTAAGCACGGTTTTGAGGATTCATAAATAGTGTTTCCTTCTCTGCATATTTTATTTATGATATAAATTGTGTCGCCTACACCATTTGCATTGATTATACTATTTATTTCAGCATGCACAGCCACACAAATATCATCACCATGCGACACTCCAGCTATTTTTGTATAATCATTTGGCGTAAAACCCTCCCTTTCTTTTCTACAGGTCTTTATCTCTTTACAATTGTAAGTGCCAGAAGGAGACCCATTATAGCCAGACGATGTTGATCTACCCTCAAAAGTAATGACAGCACCAACGTGTCTCCTTAGGCATGTCGAATCACTCGCAACATCGCTAGCAATATGTAAGAAACGTTGATTTTGAGAACGTTTATCAGAATTCCACTCGTTATAATTTTGGTCATAAACTTCTATTTTTGTTTCTAAACTTATACATTTATCACCTTTACAGCAATTCTCATCACAACCAGTCATGCCCTCTTTTTTAGTCGTACCCCTTTCTTTTTCAAAAGCTCATCAATCTGCTTTTGTACAGCTATTAAACCTTTTCCAGCATCAATAACAACATCTGTATATTTAAAAGTTTCTTTATAGTCGAAATATTTATATTCATTTTCTTCCTGCCTCAAAAACTCCCCGAGTGTTTTAGGGTCGCTAACCCTGTTCCTTTTCTTTAGTCTTTTAAACCTAGTTTCAGGTTTGGCGTCTAATCTTATAATTAGCATATCATTTTTATATTCTTGTTTAAGAACGCTTGCATCCTCTGGCCTTCGGATGCCATTAACTACAACCTTTGTATAGCTATTCTTTTGTATTTTTCCTATAACTTTTCTAACAAAAAATTCATTGCCATATTTTTTAGAGTATTCTTTTTGTGTTAATTGTAGATTATCCCTTGTGAGTTCTCTGCCAAGCTCTTTAGCCAGTTCACGTACAATGTCGCCCATAACTATCATCTTATAGCCGTGTCTCTTGGCGATATAATCGCCCATAGTATCTTTACCAGACCCAATAAGCCCTATGAGGCCGATAACTTTCATAAGATTAAGATATCTGTATTATTTTTAATATTATCCATGGGCCCGGCAAGAATCGAACTTGCTACCTCCGCCTTGTAAGGGCAGCGTCATACCGGTAGACCACGAGCCCAAGCAATATGAAACTAATTCATATTCTTTTAAATCTTAACCTACCACCGATTTTTATATCTTTCGCACCGTCCTTAGGCAGTTCAACAACGTATTTCGCGGCCTTTCTTGGTATAACAAAAGGCATAAATGGTAAGATATTTCTTCGAACATCAACAACCTTTTTAGTAGAATTTAGCCATACAATATCAATTGGAAAAAACACAAATAGCATATGTACTGTCGTGCTCAAAACACTCTCATAAGGTGCAAATAATACAATCCCCTCTCCGTGTTTTAACGGCCTTGAAAACATTAAACCCTTTAGCTTAGACCAAAAACTATCACAATATCTTGCTTTTATTGCAAGTACAAGATTCCCATTTAAGATTTTAGTGTATTCTGTCATAAACCTCTTTATAAAACAAAAATGCCAAAATGAAGATTAATAAAACAAGACTCAAAGTCCTATACCCTCTTTCTGTTCCTGCTACAATAGCACCACTAATTGGTATTTGATTTTCTTCTTTTTTTTCTGTTTTGGTTATCTCTTCTTTTCCAGTTGATGGCGCGTTAAGTGTAGATAGCGCCAGTGCTGAACTCTCAGTTTGTTTGCCTTTTTTTCCATCAAATTTTCCACCTCTACCATATCCCCCACCTTGTCCGGGTTTTGTCGTAGTAGTTGTTGTGCTTGTTGTAACAATAGTTATAGTTTTATTTCCAGCTATTGTTGATACTGTAGAGTCATTCCCAAACATGTAATTCCCGTGGAATTCGTAACTGCCAGTTGTTAGAGTTGTTATTATATAAGAATACTCAATATCGTTTGCATTAGTTACAAACCAGCGAATAATATTGTATCTAGTATCAAGAGTACCACCACCGGCGTTTATTACTGTAAAACCTATTGGAATAATCTCCTCTATAGAATAAATTCTATCCCCAGCGCTTACATTAATTATCAGTTTTGAGGTAATAGAATTATCAGGATTAACTACTAATGAAGAAAACGACCTAGTAACAGTTCCTGCTAGAGCTAATTGCGAAAATAAAACCATAAACAGCATTATTATCAACTTCATTTTAAGGTGGACAGGCACTTATACCATTTAACCAGTTGTATATAGCAGTGCTGACCCCCCCTTGTCCGACTAGCGCATTGCCATTCAACCATTCCCACCCATACTTTGTTATTTCAAATTGGGATACACAACCATTACAATCTGTAGTATAATAAGCCTCCATAATATCTGGGTTGTCTTCTTCATATGGCGTTGTACATGTAGTTCTAGGCATAATAGCCCATTTCGGATTATCATCAAGCATATAATCATATTGGTAATTAGCAAATAACCAGTTCCATGTTGCTCGCCCACTCTGCAGATTAGTCAAAAAACTGGCAGCAGTTCTAGCAATTAAAGGATAATTATGCTCCAGATTAGTCGGATAAGCTAGTATTGGCCATGTGGTTGAAGTTTGAGCTGAAGTGCTATAAGCAGACTTAAGACCAGCCCACGTATCAAACCAATTACCATCTGAAACACGAGTAGTAGGCATCATGTATGAAGCGCTTAAATAAGGATTAAATCCAGGGTCAGTAATTTGGCCAATTAAAAATTTTCCTGTCCAAGACAATAAGGCGTCCGTAGCAAAGCCCATCTCTTTAGCTCTACCCAGAGAAAAGATGACAAAATCTTGAGTCCAGGGAGCAGTACCTTCTTTGGCAACAGCATCGTTTATAATACATGTATCTTTCGTACTCGCGCAATATATGTTTGGATCTTGGCTTAAATTTAACGCATCTAATACGCATGTTTTACAAAGATCTAGATAAGTAGTGTCATAAGCGTTTGTTGTGACTAGACTAGCATCACCCTCATCCCACCAATTAAGGGGTGATGTAGTAAGGCAAGGTCCAAGATTGCAATATCTTTGCATTCCTGTAGTACTCCCCCAATACCAATTGTTATATTGTGGATTTAACGGATCAGAAAAAGCAGTTCCAGTAACACCATGTGAACCTTCCCAGATAGCAATTGCATCATCCACTAAAGTCCTAAAATAATCTTGCTCTGCTGTTCCATCAGGAGCTAAAAAAGCGGTATTGGTTCTCATTCTAAAAAGCCAGGCATCTGCTCTGGGTTGCAGATTATTAAGTCCCCCAGTTGATGAAGTCGGACCTCTGCAATACCAACATGTAGCTCCGGGATTAGGGTGGGCTGCTCCCCATCCTGTCCAAAAATACATTTCTTCCAAATACCAGTAATCACCTGTTAACATATATTGCGCAGAAAACGGATCCGGCTGGTGGGCGCCATCAGGAAACCATCCAAAATTATCACAGCTTCTTGTAGTAACCCAATTTATCTGGTCTGCAGGATAACTCAAATCCATAAAACCATAACAATCCCCATAAGTGTATAAGAAAATTCCAGGTCTTGCATTCAAAGATAATACTTTACCAATTGCAGAAATGGTATTTGCATTATCAAAAAATCTTGAATTATCGCCTTCCCTAAAATGCACTGGCCAGGCAGCAGATAAATCAGCATTTCCAAAAGCCTGCTCTCTCATACGATTATCATTTGATAATAGCCAGCGTGCTGCCCAGGTTGGATATGGTCCTATATCTGGTCTACCACCAGTAGTTGGCATTCTTGTTTCCCAGTCTCCTGCATCATACAAATCTTTAGCTGAATTTTGCCAAGTAGTATATTCAGAAGAAATTACTGATTCTGAAACTACCTTAGTCAAATCATAATTTGGCAAAAACTTAGTTTCTATTAAGTAAGGAAGATTTTCATCAATAGCTATATCTGTCGGTTTGCCACCAATCCAATATTCCTTCGTCCATCTTGAACCTCCATACATCGTTAATGGCGATTTTGCTATTGGTAGTGTATACGCTATCGCTGGACTACTGTACCCGTTCTTCAATACAATATTGTCTACAATCACATCACCCATCTCTTCCATATTTGTTACTTCACCAATGTACCTTACTCTCACCTTATTGATAGTTGGCCAGAATGTAGCATGGAATATTGGCCTAAATGGTTTATAAGGATCAACAAAACCAATATCATATTTTCTAAAAGTGGAGTGGTCTGCTAAAATTATAGTAGTTGCTATTGGTCCATTAGTCCATAATTCATAGTCTGCATTTTGGAGCATTGTTTTAGCAGAAGCACTTTTTGTTGTTATACCATTAGTTAATTCCATTACCGCATCAAAATCGTATATACTATCAAGCATCTCAGTTTGGGTTAGGGGTATATTATTTCCAGTTAATTGATCTTGGAAAGTAACAAGTGCGCTTCCTCCAGCAGAAAGTTGCGGAATCAAAAAGGAGATAATCGCATGTTTGA
>Ga0209541_10009956_pt1 | contig 15270 bp, 15 predicted proteins | sample RifCSPlowO2_01_FD_184027 | JGI IMG/M metagenome (GOLD analysis project Ga0209541, IMG submission 184027) | Groundwater microbial communities from Rifle, Colorado - Rifle CSP2_plank lowO2_0.1 (SPAdes) (version 2) | ecosystem: Environmental > Aquatic > Deep subsurface > Groundwater | place...
TACAAAATCTCCGAAAAAATAATCGCCTTTGTATTTGGCCGAGAATTGGGACCCGCTGTAAAACTCGCCGCCCACAATGGCCGCGCCTCCTTTGGAAGAATAATAATAAGCCGGATATGTCACGCCTTTGGTTTTTTTCGGATTCGGGCCTTCGGTGTTTGGCCAGCCGTAATTAGCTCCCTTTTTCCCAATGTTTATTTCCTCATAACTTGCCAGACCCACATCGGCGATCGCAATTCGTCCATTAGCATTAAATGCGAATTTCCACGGATTGCGCAAGCCGTAAACCCAGATTTCGCCGCGTCTGCCCTTTTGTCTGTAAAAAGGATTGTCCGCCGGGATTGTCCCGTTCAAATTCAAGCGCAAAATTTTCCCCGAAAGATTCGTTAGATTCTGGGAATTTTTATTATTTTTTCCGCCGTCGCCCGTCGCTATGTATAATTTCTTGTCCGGACCAATTTTTAAAGCGCCGGCATTGTGATGCCCGGCATCCGAAGCAATATTGTCCAAAATAATTTTCTCGCTTTTAATATTTGCGATATCCGGATTATTCGCATTCATTTGAAAACGAGATACGCGATTTTTCGGAGCATTCTTGTATTTCAGGCTGCCCTTGCCGGTCGTATAATAAAGATAAACATAGCGGTTGTTTTGAAAATCCGGATCAAAAGCGATTCCCAAAAGCCCGCGCTCGCTTTCCGAGCTCACTTTGAGGCTTATAAATTCTTTGGAGTTGCGCTTGCCGTCTTTAATAATAAACCCTTTGCCCTTTTTGCCCAATACAAACATCCGGCCGTCTGGCGAAAATTCAATATCGGTCGGCAAATCCGGGATTTTTGTCAAATTCTCGCTTTTGAAATTTTTAGGCGGAGCAGCCTCAACATTATTAACAGCAAATGAAAATAAAACGATAATTATCGCGCAATAAAGTATTTTTTTAAACATAAATTTATTTTTTTTGCCAATTTCTTAAAAATTCAATTATCAGCCTCACTCCCACGCCGGTAGCGCCTTTGGGGCGATAGGGCTTGGGCTTAGCGGTCCAGGCCGTACCGGCAATGTCAATATGCGCCCAGGGATAATCAACGAATTGTTCTAAAAATTTCGCGGCCGTAATCGGTCCGCCCTCTTTGCCGCCGATATTTCTTATGTCGGCCAAATCGCCTTTGATTTGTTCAAAATATTCGTCATACATCGGCATCGGCCAGACCCGCTCGCCCGCGGCTTCGCCGGCTTTTTTTAAATTCTTCTCCAATTTTTCATTATTGGAAAAAAGTCCGGACGCGTGTTCGCCGATAGCGACGACTATCGCGCCGGTCAAGGTCGCGAAATCAATTACCGCGTCCGGATTGTATTTTTTCGCGTAAACGAGAGCGTCCGCCAGAATCATCCGGCCTTCCGCGTCCGTATTTAATACTTCAATGGTTTTTCCGTTCATCGCTCTCACAATATCGCCCGGCCTTTGCGCCGTGCCGGACGGCAGATTTTCCGTGGACGGAATAAGACCGATCAAATTGATCGGCAATTTCAATTGCGCCGCGGCCTGCATCGCTCCGATCACTGTTGCGCCGCCCGCCATATCATATTTCATTTCATCCATACTCTGCGACGGCTTGATGGAAATCCCGCCCGAATCAAAAGTAATGCCTTTGCCAACCAAAACAATTGTCGGAATTTTGAATTTTGAATTTTGAATTTTGAACTTCGGAGCGTATTCCAAAATAATAAATTTCGCCGGTTCATCCGATCCCTTGGCCACCCCCAAGATAGCGCCCATACCCAGTCTTTTCATATCTTTTTGTTCCAGAATTTTATGTTTGATTTTATTTTGCTTGGCCATTTTTACAGCTTCGTTTGCCAAAGTAGCCGGTGTCACAATATTGGCCGGCTCATTGGCCAGATTTCTGGCCAGACAAACCGCAAAAGCTATTTTTTCTCCAATTTCCCCGCCTGATCTTATCACGCCTAAATTATCTTTGTTCGCCAGTACGCAAATTTCTTTTAAAACTGTTTTTTTCTTTTCATCATTTTTCTTATATTGGGAAAATTCATACGCGGAAAGTATGGCAGTCTCGGAAATTATCTGCCCCAAATCTTTGCCGTCAATTGAATCTATTTCCGGAACCAAAATAGCCGCGTCAGCGCACTGAACGGTTTTCAAACTGTTTATTGCCGCCGATACGGCTTGACGGATAATTTCCCGCGTCGCTTTTCTTTTGTCCCCCAATCCGGTCAAAACAATTCTTTCACTTTTACCGCTTAACGGATGAATTAATTGAATAGTTCCGAACTTGCCGGAAAAATCTCCTCTTTTTAACGCTTGCTTGATCGCCCCTGAAATTTTTTTATCAAATTCAATCAGCTCGCCTTCCAATCCTTGCTTGCAAAAAAAAGGCAAAATTAAAGCGCCGGCCGAAAGTTTGTCTAAAGCTGCTGATTTGTAAATAAAACGGATGACTCTTGACAAGTTTTTCATAAGATGCTATTCTAATACATTGCTTAAAAGGTAATAAAAATCTTTGCTGATTTTAGCCCAAAAGCCTTGAGTAGACGACAAGCATGGGGATAATGAAGCGGAAAAGGCGGGTTTTCACCTGCATTTCTCCACTGATTTATCTTCTTCTACTCAAGACTCTTGGGCTATTTTTATCCTCCCAACTTTTTTGATTTGAAATATCCTTTTAATGTTCGTTTTATCCAATTTTTACCCCATCCAGTTTTCAAAAATTGTTCACGGGCGGCCACATCATATTTATTACAATGCGCTTCATAATATATGAGCTTAAACGGGTGATGATATCTGGTGGAATATACTTTTTTATTATTATGTTCCGCAAAACGATGCTTTAAATTATTAGTTAAACCAATGTATGTAAAGTCACCATTTTCGTTCTGAATAATATATACATACCACATGAGTTATCAAAAAAGTTGGGAGGATAAATTACCAAACATTCTTAAAAAACTTAGGCAGCTTGGGAGCCGTGCCGATATAATTTGAATTAATCGCTTTGCCGTAAATGCGCTCCGGGCGGGCGATCATTTTTTCATAAGTAAACCGGCAAATTTCTTGGCCGTGAGTGAGCCGGAAAGGCACATTGTGCGCCCGCACTTCCAGCACCGCGGTCGTGCCGCCAGCCGCCTCACCGTCGTGAAAGCCGAATCCGCTGTCAAAAAATCCGGCATAATGCGCGCGCAATTCCCCGCTTTGCGGATTATACGAAGCCATCTCGGCCGAATAATCCGGCGGAACCGAAATTCTTTCATTTGATCCTAAAAGATAAAAATCCCCGGGCACTAAAATCAATTCCCCGTCATCCGGTTTTTTTATCGGATCCCAAAATTTTTCCGGTTCGTAAAAAGCTTTTTTAGTCAAATCAATCACATCGGCCGCGTTATGCTTGGCGCGAAAACCGATTACTTCCCTATTTTGAAGATCGGCTGTCAAAAAAAGCGCGTTATCGCGAATAATCGGTTCATTGACCCTTTCTCCGTTTATATCAAAAACTATTCCTTCCATTTCGTGCGCCGCGCGCAATTCCTCGTCAACGCAGAAAAACGCGCTGGTTTTTCTGAATCTGATTTGATTAAGAGCAATGCCTGGCGCGGCCGCTATCATAAAAGTCAGAGGGATAATTTCCAAAAAAAGACCGCCCTCATAACCTTCCGGTATGGCATCAAATTGCGGATTGCCGTCGGAAAGAAGCCTTACAAAAACATCAATGCGGCCAATGGAGCTTTTCGGATTGCTAAAAGCTTGAAAACCATTGGGCATTTTCAAACGTTCGTTAAGAGGTATGACATAGCACGCATTCGGTTCAAGAATTGATCCGGAAACAAGCTCAAAATCGTAAAGAGTTTTTACCTTGAGGATATCAAAAATTTTCTCGCCCGGCTTTGGCAAGAAACTTGATTTTACGCGATAAACGCGACTTCCCAGCGTACAATCAATACTGGCCGGCTGAATCTGCCCGTCCAAAAACGGCCCGTCTTTTTTAATAAACCCGTCTTCAATCCATTTTTGAATTCCTTGGTAAGGAAGAGTCATACACTCACTTTAATTCCGGGACCCATCGTAGATTTCATCGTAATGCTTTGAATATATGTTCCTTTGGTAGAGTTCGGTTTGGCTTTACGAATTATCTGGATAAAAACATTGGCATTTTCCGTCAATTTTTCTTTATCCCAGGAGGCCTTGCCGATCATTTGATGAATATTACCCGAATCATCGTTTCTGAAAGCCACTTTGCCTTTTTGCAAATCTTGCATCGTCTTTTTAATATTAGTCGTAATAGTTTCATTGCGGGGATTCGGCATCAGGCCCTTTTGCCCCAGGGTCTTCGCTATCGGCGCCAATTTTTTCATCATACTTGGGGTCGCCACCGCAATGTCAAAAAAACAATTTCCGGTTTCTTTTATGTCTTTGATGATTTCATCTCCGCCGGCGATAGAAGCGCCTTCTTGCAGGGCGGTATTAACATCGTCTCCTTCGGCAAAAACCGCGATGCGCAATTTCTTGCCGGTGCCGTGCGGCAAAACGCAGGTCCCTCGCACGATTTGATCCGCCTGCTTTGGCTCAATGCTAAGCTTCATATGCACTTCCACCGACGAATCAAATTTTGTTTTGGCGGTTTGTTTTACTAAATCAACCGCTTCCGCCACGGAATAAATCTTGCCTGAACCGATAATTTCTACCGCATTTTTATAATTCTTTGATGGTTTCGACATAATGTCCTTTCGTGGTACGAACCCGTCACTCTTAAAACAGAGATCAGGTCCCACAATTAATAATAAAGAGTAATCGCTAATATACGAATTTTCTCAAATGTACGAATAATTTGTATATTTGTTTTTGATTTGTATATTCGTGAATACTACTACGCAATTTTCTCATGTTCTTTTTCCGCCATCTTCTCTTTCCTTTCGCGGCTGATTAATAGCCAATGATACCAAAAAACCGGAATGCTCACCAAAAGCATGGAAAGAGCGCGCACGGCTTCCAATTGGCGCTGGCCCGCGGTATTGCCGGAATTTTTCTTCCATTGCTCATAATCGGACAGCCAAGCTTCCGCCTGCTTTTTCTGATCATCGCTGAATCCGCATTTTTCTTTGCAGTCAATTATTGCCTGGGCACCTGTTTTTTCGTCAATTTTTCCGGGATAAAATGAACTCGGCATACCGCGCATCTGCGCTTCTTCCACTTTTCCGGCTTCCGGAAATACCCAAACTTTGAGCGCCATATTCACGAGCTGGGACGCGGAAAAGATCATCATCATCAATGTGACGAGAGAAACGACATATAAATAAATTGTCCTGACCCAAGCGTACTTCATATTAGTCTTTTATAGTGAGTCCCATATTTCTGGCTGTGCCTTCCACCATCCTCATTGCCGATTCAACATTTTCCGTATTTAAATCGGGCAATTTTCTTTCCGCGATTTCCCGCACCTGCTGGCGCGTGACCGATCCCACTTTGGTTTTTAAAGGATTGCCTGATCCTTTTTCAACTTTGGCCGCTTTTTTGAGCAGATTGGGTACGGGCGGAGTTTTTGTCCGGAAAGAATAAGTGCGATCATCAAATACGGTTATTTCAACCGGAATAATATCATCGCCCAAAGACTTAGTCGCTTCATTGAATTTCGCGCAAAAATCCTGAATATTCAAGCCGTGCTGACCTAATGCCGGACCAACCGGAGGAGCCGGATTGGCACGGCCTGCCGGAATTTGCAATTTGATCATTGTTTTTATCTTCTTGGCCATACTCATTGAAAAATACGAAATTCTAAATACGAAATCCTAAACAAATTCAAAATTCAAATGTTCAAATATTAAAAACTTGTTTTGGTTATTGTAATTTTGGTGATTTGATATTGTTTCGAATTTCGATATTCGGATTTCGAAATTAATAACTAATTAAATTTTCTTAATCTGCAAGAAATCAAGTTCCACTGGTGTTTCCCGTCCGAACATTGAAACCAGCACTTTGATCTTGCCGCGCGCTTCGTCCACTTCGGAAACTTTGCCTTCAAATTCTTTGAACGGCCCGTCTGTGATTCTGACCGGCACGTTGACTTCAATATCCACTTTGTATTTCGGCTCTTCAATGCCCATTCTCTTCTGGAGCGATTTGACTTCTTCGTCCGAAATCGGAGTCGGGGTAGTGCCGGAACCGATAAAGCCTGTAACATTCGGGGTATTTCTCACCATATACCAAGAATCGTCCGTCACTGTCATTTCCACCAAGACATAACCGGGGAAAATTTTTTCTTCAATCACTTTTCTTTTTCCGGCTTTTATTTTAATTCTTTTTTCCGTAGGCACCAAGACATTGAAAATCTTGTCTTCCATCCCCATTGATTCAATGCGTTGATGCAAATTTCTCGCCACATTGTCTTCGTATCCGGAATAGGTATGGATCACATACCAGCGCCGGCCTTGTTGTTGGATTTGTCTGGCCATACCAGGTAGTAGAAATTCGACAATTATTTTATAATATTTTTAGCACGATATCAAGATTGACATCTTTAAATAAACTTTGGTTTGTTTTTTTAACTTTATTAGCCAGTGAGGTGAAGTCGAATTTTCACTACCTGGCATAAATTTTTTATTTTTTAAATTTAATCAATTCTTGCAATCCGATATTGAGCAAATAATCCAATCCGCCCAAGAAAAGCGTCAAAATTCCTGAAACAACCAAAACTATAATAGTATCGCGAATCAACTGCTCTCTGGTCGGCCAAGTTACTTTTTTTATCTCCTTTTTGGAGGTTTTGAAATAGTCAATGATTTTTCGGATTAAACCCATAGATTTTTCACTTTTTTGGTCTTTAAAAAAGCCCCGGAGGGCTTCTAAAAATATGATAACATAAGGCAAAAATTCGGTCAAGGCCTTTTGGTTTTATTCCTCCCATCCTTTTACTTTCAAAGCTTTTTCGGCCGCCTCAATCTGCGCTTCTTGTTTGGAAGATCCCTTGCCTTCCACCACCAATTCGTTTCCCAAATACACGCCAATGGAAAATATTTTCGCGTGATCCGGGCCCTCTTCCTTGTGGACTTTGTAATTTGGCGTAACTCCGGCTTTTTCCTGCGCCATTTCTTGAAACCGGCTTTTCGGATCAAGATAAAGCTTGTGCTGGATGATGTAGTCAATTTTGGTAAGAATCCTTTCTTTGATAAACCGTTCGGCGGCAATTTTGCCTTGATCCAAATAAATCGCGCCGATAACCGCCTCCAGCGCGTTGGCTAAAATATATTGGCGGGCTTTGGAATGTTTGTCTTTTGATTCGCCTTTGGATAAATACAAAAACGGCTCCAGGCCGATCTCGCTCGCTATTTCCGAAAGCTTGTTGGCATTGACGAGACTCGCCCGAAAATTGGTCATCTCCCCTTCCGGAGAATTGGGATATTTAACGAACAAATATTCGGTCACCACCAATTCCAGCACCGCGTCGCCCAAAAATTCCAACCGTTCATTGTGCCCCAAAGAAAATTTCGGGTTTTCGTTGATATAAGAGCGATGGACCACGCTTTGGCGCAAAAAATCTTTGTTATTGAACGCCGCTCCGAGCTTTTTTTCCAAAGCTGATAAATCTTTTACCATACCAGGTAGTAGAAATTCGACAATTATTTTATAATGTTTTTTAGCTTGATGTCAAAATTAATTTCTTTAAATAATTTTTGTTTTGTTTTTCATCATTGTTTGCCAGCGAGGTGAAGTCGAATTTTCACTACCTGGCATACCAAGTTATTTTTGAGAAATAATATTGACGGCTTCTTTAAGAATGAATTTGGTATTTTCGTATCCGAAAATTTTAAGCGCTTCTTGAAGCGCGTACCACTTCGCGTCTTTAATGGCTTCTTTTACTTCAACGGACAGCCGGACATCCGAAGTCTCCATCAGAAAATAATGGACTATTTTTTGAATGGTGGAATTTTTACTTTTATTGCCCTTTTGAATCGTGTATTCGGCCACTCCGATTTTTTCTTTTAAAATAATGGCTTGAAGGCCGGTTTCTTCCTGCACTTCCCGCAAAGCCGCGTCTTCAATTGATTCATTTTCTTCCACATGCCCCTTGGGCAAAGTCCATTGATTGTAAGGATCAAGAATGAGCAAGACTAAGGGCTCGCCCTGCGAGTACCGCATTACCACACCGCCGGCGCAAATTTCCACCGGAATTTTCTGCTCCCCCGCTTCTTCCATTTTTTTGAAAATGGAGCCAAGGACGCCATTGATGAATTTTCCGGAAGATTCCCCGCCAAACGACTTGGCCAATTCTATAGCTTCATTGATCGCCACCTTGGGAGGAATATCGGACGCGATCTTGAGCTCATATATGCCCAAACGCAAAATATTGCGGTCCACGGTCGTGATCTGTTCCAGCGGCCATTCCGGCGCGTAAACTTTTATGATTTCGTCAACTTCTTTCCTATTTTCCACAACGCCTAAAACCAGCTTCTTGGTAAAGCCGTTGTCGCTGAATTCCGGAGCAAACTCTTTGAGATTTTTTTCAACCAATTCAGAAATGTCGGGATTTTTCAATCCGCGGAAATCCCACTCGTAAAGAGTCTGCATGGCGATAGTTCTGGCAAGATGGCGATTGGCCATGTAAACAACAAATTATATATTTTTCTTTTGTTCATAGCGCGTCTCGCGCCGTTTTTTTCGTTCGGTCAAACTCTCCACTTTAATCACTTGCCGCCCATTATACTTTCCGCAATAAGGACAGACTTTATGCGGCAATATTTTCTTCTTGCAATTCGGACAAGCGGTTAATGCGATGGCTTTTAGCGCAAAATGGCTGGCGCGCTCTTTTTTTGATTGTTTGGTGCGTCGTTTGGAAGGTAGGCCCATATAAAAATAAATTCAAAGTTCAAAGTTCAAAGTTCAAAATAAACATCATTTACAGAACCTTTACGAAAGTTTTGTAAATTCTATAACTTTGCATTTTGTATTTTTAATTTTGAATTGGTTTAACATAAAAGTTAATAATAGTAGTTTAGCAAAAAGCTTTATTTATTTCAAGAGGTGGCACTAGACCAGCGTCACCGACGCTACCGTGTCTTTGTCTTCGGAAAAGCGCATCAGACGGACGCCTTGAGTGGCGCGGCCGATCGTGGGAACAGTCTTGAACGGCAGGCGAATTACTTGGCCTTTTTTGGACATAATCACCAAATCACTTACTTCCTTCTTGCTTGAAACAAGGGAAAGAGCGACAATCGGCCCGGTTTTATCGGTGATTTTGGCCACTTTTATTCCGGAACCGCCTCGCCCCTGCAAGCGGTATTCTTTCAGGGCCGTCCTTTTGCCAAATCCATTGGCCATTACCACCAATACTTCGTCCACTTCCCTTTCTTTTGACACTATGTCCATTCCGCGAATTTCATCCCGGCCTTTCAATCGCATTCCGCGCACGCCGCTGGCCGTCCGGCCCATCGGCCGCACCACTTTTTCTTTGAATCTGATGGCCTGGCCGCTCCCGGACACCAAAATCGCCTCATCGTCTCCGGTGGTTGGCTTCACCCACATCAATTCATCGCTGCCTTTCAATTTGATGGCGATAATTCCGGAACGCCGCACACTTTCAAAGTCTTTAATGTCAACTTTTTTAATCACGGCCTGGCGCGTCACCATCATTAAAAAATTAAATCCCTTCAAATCAGTCAGGGGCATAATGCTTGATACTTTTTCTTCTCCGGATAAATTCAAGAAATTAACAATGGCCTGACCTTTGGCTGTGCGGCTGGATTGCGGAACATCATAGGCTCTAAGCTGGAATACCCGGCCCTTGGTCGTGAAAAACAAAAGATTGGCATGCGTAGTTGTAGAAAACAAATAGTCCACCTCATCTTCCTCTTTTGTCGCCAGTCCAACGACGCCTTTGCCGCCGCGGCTTTGCGTCTTAAAGCTGTCCGGCGGTATCCGTTTGATGTAGCCGTCTTGCGTGATCATTATTACGGCTGATTCATTGGGAATCAGGTCTTCCTGGGTGAATTCCCCTATTTTTCCGGACACCACTTCGGTGCGCCTCTCGTCCGCGTACGCTTCTTTAATCTCCAAAAGATCGTTTTTGATTACGGAATAAACTTTTTTGCGCGAGGCCAATAAAGCTTCCAAATCTTTGATTAATTTTTGCTTTTCTTCCAATTCCTGCTCCACGCGCAAACGGTCCAGATTGGTCAACTGATGCAGGCGCATATCCAAAATGGCATTAGCCTGCGGCTCTGACAATTTGAATTTTTTAATTAAATTTATACGCGCTTCATCGCGATCCTGCGATTTTTTTATAGTCTTGATAATCTCATCCAAATGCACCAAAGCGATCTTTAAGCCCTTTAAAATATGCTCGCGATCTCTAGCCCTTTCCAATTCGTAAAGCGTTCGCCTTTTTATCACTTCTTCGCGGTGCTTTAAATATTCTTCCAAAACCATCTTGAGCGTCAATACGCGCGGCTGAATTCCATCCACCAGCGCCAGCATATTGACATGGAAAGTCTGCTGAAGACTCGTGATTGCGAATAGTCTGTTTAAAATTTTCCTGGGATAAGCTTCGCGCTTCAATTCAACCATTATCCGAATTCCGTCTTTGTCCGATTCGTCGCGCAGATCTTTGATTCCTTCAAGTTTTTTATCTTTAACTAATTCCGCGATATGGGTGAGAAGATCCGATTTATTCACCTGAAAAGGCAATTCTGTCACAATGATTTTTGAATTTCCTTTGTCTTCAATAATTTCCGCGCGCGCCCGCATCACGATTCCGCCCTTGCCGGTCGCGTACACCTGTCTGATATCGTCCGCGTTGAAAATCTGTCCGCCGGTCGGAAAATCCGGCCCTTTGATGAATTCCATCAATTCTTCAATTGACGATTCAGGCTGATCAATGAGCTTTAGCAAAGCGCCGACTATTTCTCCCAGATTGTGCGGCGGAATATTGGTGGCCATGCCGACCGCGATGCCGCTCGTGCCATTTAAGATCAAATTCGGGAGCTTGGCCGGCAAAACTTTCGGCTCTTCATGCGCGCCATCGTAATTGGGAATAAAATCAACTGTTTTCTTTTCAATATCCAAAAGCAATTCTTCGGCGATTTTGGCCAGCTTGCTTTCCGTATAACGCATGGCAGCCGCGCTATCTCCATCCACTGATCCGAAATTTCCCTGTCCCCAAACCATCGGATACCGCATATTGAAATCCTGCGCCATTCTCACCATGGCATCGTACACGGCCACATCGCCGTGCGGGTGGTATTTGCCCAAGACTTCTCCGACTACGGTGGCGGATTTGCGAAATTTGGCGCTGCTTTTCAAACCAATGCTCCACATAGCATATAGGATGCGGCGATGCACCGGCTTCAGGCCGTCTCGCGCGTCCGGCAAAGCTCTTTGCACAATGACCGACATGGCATAATCCAGATATGCCTCGCTCATCTCTTTTTCTAAAACCTGCTTTTCAATTTTTCCGATTGGGTTTTGATTTTTTTCCGGCATATTTTAAAAAAATTACTGACTAACGGCTGTATTTACATTTTCAATTATTGGCAATACATTTTGCTGATTAACATTTTCATTTGCGATATTCGCATTATTCTCTTCACCGGCTATTTGCCCGGCATTGGTATTTTCATTGCCAAAAACATTTTGACGCAATTGCTCTATCTTTCCGCTTTCTTTGGAGGTTTTTACCTGGAATTCCTCAAAAGTTTTGCTTAAATTTTCCTGCAATTTATCCCAATCTTTCGTATCCGTCCGCCGGGCAGTCACGCGCCAGCTGGTCGGCAAAAGCCAAATCCACACGCCCACCACCGCAATCATCACCACAATCACGCCAATCCACATCAGTTTTTTTCTTTCTTCAATGGAAAGATGGCTCAAATCGTCAACATATTTGGTTTCCGGCTTTTTTTCATCAGGCTCAATCGGCGCATCGCGTTTTTCTTCTTTTTTAACGGCAACGCGCGCGTGATTTACCTTTTTTTTATGAGAAGCCGGAGTCTTGACACCGTCTAAATTGGCCATAAATTTTACTAAACTATAAATTCGAATATCGAAATCCTAAACAAATCCAAAATTCAAATGTTTAAATATTCAAACTCGTTTCGATTATTTGATATTGTTTCGAATTTCGTGCTTCGTGCTTCGGATTTTTATGTCTGCGGTTCCAACACGATTACCTTCACTTCTTCTTGCGGCAAATCTTTGCGGGTAATTTTAAATTTATCAACCGTTTCCGGATTTTTAATCCCGAATTCTTTGAGAAATTTTTCCAACGGATCCAACTTCATCTTTAAGCCTTTAATGTCGTACAAGCATGGAATAATGATTCTCGGCTCTATTTCGCTGACCAATTTTACGGCGTTTTTGTAATCCAGGCCATTGTCTCCGCCGACCGGCAAAAACACTATATCCGCCTCTTCAATCATTTCTATTTCCCCGTTTTCTAAAGGCGCAGACAAAGCGCTGATGTGGGCGATGGTCAAATCCTCGGCTTCTACGCGGAAAATGGATCCTTCGCCCTTGCCCGAAGGAATTGGATATCCGTAAACAAAAGTATTTTTAACTTCATATTCGCCGGGCGTTGTAATACAAAAAGGATCTCCGCCTACGGCTTTGAAATTCCGCGAAGCCGCACCGTCTTTTGAACTGACAATAATATCGGCGGTCAATTTTGATGGAATGGACGGCTTTATGCCGACCGATTGATCAAACGGATCCACCACAATCGTAGAATCTTTGGTTTGAATGCGAAAACAAGATAATCCGTGCCAAGTAATGATCATATAGAGTACTCGCGAATATGCGAATAAAAATAATATACAAATTATTGATTCGTATATTTGCGCTAATTCGTTTATTTGTGATTACTACATTATTATGATAACAAAAAAACCCTTTTCGCGCAAGGGTTCAAAATAACATTTTATCACCCTATATATTCAATTCATCGGGGTCTTTCGGCGCCGAAGCTGGCGGAGTTTCCGACTGGCCGCCTTTGGCGCTCGCCTCGCTGCGAAGCGGGAGCCTCGCCTCCGGCGGGCTGACCGGCGTTTTATCCAATCCTTCAACATGATAAACTCCGCCGGGTAAATTCTCACCCTTGGTAATTTCCTGTCGATGGGTTAATTGGTCAATACCGGCCGAACCTTGCAATTTTACCGGCTGATGGCCGCCGGATTTTTGATCCGCCAAAACGCTTCCTCCGCCTTTTTGTCCGCTTTTGCTTCCTTTTGGCGAATTTTTTTCATCTTTTTCTTCTTCCATCGCTTTATTTAACAACCCCGCCGATTTTCCTTCGGCCGCCATTCCTCCTCCGCCTCTGGATTTCAGAAGTCCTGAAGTCGCCGCCTGCTGTTTTCTGTATTTCTCTCCTCCGGCATAAACCCGCTCCATTCCTCTTATCGCTTTTTCTCCTCCCAGCGCCGCTCCGCGCCATCGCTCCGCTCTCATAGTCTCTTTTCTTGCCTGCTCAACGCCTTCTTGCCGCTGCGCTTCTTGCAGCATCTCGGCTTGCTTTTCAGCAGTCGGCAAACTTTTTTTGACAATTCCCTGTTCTTGCGCTTTTTGATAAATACTTTTAAAATCGCCTATATTAATCTCTTTCTTTTTCATTAATTGCGAAAAAGAGGTACCGGTTTTTGTTTTTTCTTTTTGAAAAAGAGTTTTTAATTTTGACGGCATGAAAACATCGCCTTGCGCGCCTGCGGCTTTACTCATCATTTTGATGACCATTTTGGCTGATAGACGATTGGTCATAATGGATTATAAACACTTTTTAAGCGTGTCAAAGCGCCGTAGAGCCCCGCCAAATCGTCCAATTTTGATTTTTTAATCAATGGCGGCTTTGGAAAAATCTTTAAAATTTTTGACAAATAAAATTTTACGCGCTCAACCGGAATGCCGATTTTTTTCATCATTGATCCGCCAAGAATTATTATATCAGGAGACCATAAAACAGCAACATTGTGCAATCCATACGCCAAATTCTTCGCGATATTGTCCCAAACCTTCGCGTCAAAAATTTCATACGGCTTTTTGCCGTATTTTTTTTCAATAGCCGTGCCGGAAACCATATTTTCCAGAGTAAGCATCTTTTTTTCAAAAAACATTATTTGATGTCCGGGTTCAAACCCTTGGCTATTTTCATCTATTTTGCCGTCAACAATTCGGCAACCGCCAACACCAGTGCTGATTGTCAGATAAGCGACAATCTTTTTCCCTTTACCGGCGCCAAAAACCGCTTCGCCTAAGCCCGCCAGCGCCGCGTCATTTTCCAAAAATACCGGCGCTTTAAATATTTTTTGCAATTCTTTTGCCAGCGGCTTTTTGCTCCATCCTCGCAAATTTGGCGCGTTCAAAATCATTGTTTTGTTTTTATCCAAAGGCCCGGCAATTCCTCCCGATACGGCTTTTATTTTATTGCCATTAGCCAATTCTTTGACCGCTTTTTTAATGAGCGCTATTGCGCCGTTAAATTTCCGCAGCGTTGGCAATATCACAACGCGATCAAGCTTGTTTCCATTCTCCGAAACTGCCAATCTCATTTTCGTCCCACCGATGTCAAAGAGAATAAACATACAATAAAATCTCAAATGTTAAAACGCGAAACTAAAAACTAAAACTTAAATCTTAAAACTTTTGAATTTTGACATTTGCGTTTTGAGTTTTAATTAAATATCCAAATTTTTCACGGATTTGGCTTGGGTGTGGATAAAGTGCTTTCTTGGGGCGACTTCGGCGCCCATTAAAATGTCAAAAATCTTATCCGCTTCCGCGGCATCGCCGATCGTCACTTGTTTCATCACACGATTGGCCGGATCAAGAGTGGTTTCCCAAAGCTGTCCCGGATTCATTTCTCCCAAACCTTTGTAGCGCTGGATATTGATGCCGCCAGGCAAAGTCTCGCCGATTTCCACGCTTCCTTCGGTACCCGGCTCCGGAATTTGCGCTTCATCCGATTTGGCCGCTTTTACTTTTTCCTGCGCTTTTTCAGCTTTTTTCTGCATCATATCTTTGACCGCTTTTTCTTTTTCCGCGTCTGAAAAAACATAATGAATTTCTTTGCCTTTTTTAACCTGATAAAGCGGAGGCTTGGCAATATAGATATGCCCTTTTTCAATCAACTCTTTGAAATATCTATAAAACAATGTAAGCAAAAGAGTTCTGATGTGCGAACCGTCCACATCCGCGTCAGTCATAATCACTATCCGGCCGTAGCGCAATCCGGAAATGTCAAATTGCTCGCCAATGCTCGTCCCTAAAGCAATAATAATCGATTTCAC
>Ga0209541_10009959_pt1 | contig 15269 bp, 16 predicted proteins | sample RifCSPlowO2_01_FD_184027 | JGI IMG/M metagenome (GOLD analysis project Ga0209541, IMG submission 184027) | Groundwater microbial communities from Rifle, Colorado - Rifle CSP2_plank lowO2_0.1 (SPAdes) (version 2) | ecosystem: Environmental > Aquatic > Deep subsurface > Groundwater | place...
AACTTGCCCAACGTGTGAAACAGGCAAATCATGCACTGACCACATTGACTGCGAGTCAGGATTCTGCGGTGCAAACTTCAAGTGTGCCATAGCTTCCTGTGTGGATAATGTAAAGAACAGGGATGAGACAGATGTTGATTGCGGAGGCACATGCGGCAAATGCGAGCTGGGAAAAGTCTGCGATCTTGATGAAGACTGCACGTCCAATAATTGCGCTGCCGGAATTTGTGAAGAGGCCAATACATGCACGGACAAGCTTTTCAGCGGGGATGAATCTGATGTGGACTGCGGCGGAAGCTGCTCTACAAAATGCAGCGACGGAAAGCACTGCAATTCCAACAATGACTGCAGATTGGGGAGCAGATGCTCGGAATCTGTCTGCGTGCCTGGGCTGCAGGACACTGATGGAGACGGAATCCCTGACATATGGGAAATCGAGAACGGCCTTGATCCCAATGATCCGTCCGACGCTGAGAAGGATTATGACAAGGACAAATTGTCAAATCTTGAGGAATACACTTACGGCACAAATCCAAATGCAAAGGATACTGATGGAGATGGTGCATCTGACAGGAAAGAGATAAAGAAAGGGACAGACCCGACAGACCCTCTGGACAAGCCGAAAGGCGGCGTATTAAGCGTTATTCTGCTCATACTTGCCATACTGATACTCTTAGGCGGAGGAGGATATTTTGGCTATATCTATTATCTCGGGCCTAAGCTTGGATGGCCTTTGCCGTGGCCACTGCCGCCATCAGGCAAAAAATCTTCATTAAAGCCTATAATAAGGCCTGCACCCGGCAAGATTACTTCAAGGCCGCAGATTAGGAAGCCTCTGGCACAACCCAAGTTTATGGGCATAAGGAAGCCTCCTGTCAAAACTGCCCAGCCACGTGCAGCAATTCCATCAAAGCCTGCTGCCAAGGAGGAGGACATCTTTTCAAGGCTTAAGCAGATCACTTCACAGAAAAAATCATCCGAGGATGCGTTCAGGAAACTGTCTGAAATAGGCAGGAAGAAAAAGAAATAGCCCATGCGATGCAAAAAAGGTGTTGTAGAGGTCCAATTCAACTGGATTTTTATTTTAATAGCAGGAGCCCTGATTCTGCTTTTTTTCACAACCATCATACTCAAGCAGAAGTCCTCTACTGAGACTAAGATAGACATTTCGCTTGTGTCAAGCCTTCAGAGCATAATATCCGGCTCTGGCACTGTCTCCAAACTGGCTGACATAAAGGCCCTTCCAAGAATTTCTGTCGGCTTTGACTGCGATTCTTTCAGCATAGGGGATCTAAGGCAGCCTGTAGGAAAGGATATTGTTTTCTCACCTGACTTTCTTGACGGCCGCAATTTGGTAATACGCACATGGGACTGGAACATTCCATTCAGGATAACCAATTTCCTTTACCTTACTGTTCCGCAAGTGCGGTATATTTTTGTTGAAGATGGAAGCTATGAATCTGATAATCTTAGGGATATTCTGATGGAAGCATTACCTCCTACAACAATCAAGGGACAAAGCGCAATGAACTGGGAATTTGTAGAAAGCATTGCATTATCTGGTTTGAATGAGCAGAACAATTACAAAGTAAGGTTTGTTTTTTTGTATGCTTCAGCTGATCCAAATAATATCCCTCCTGCATTCAATTCTTTAAAAGAGGATTTGACAGCCATTGTAGTAACACGTTCTCCTGATTCCACCCAAATAGAAAATGGCGATCTTACTTTTTACACTTATAGCGGCGGTTCTTTAGTCAATTCACCAGTTTCAAAATATATTGGCACAGCATCCCTTCTTGGAGCTATATTTTCTGAGGATGCTGATACATACAACTGCATAATGCTCAAGGCATTTGAGCGAGCCGAGTTTGTGGCAGATGTGTATAGGAGAAGATCAGCCGAGCTTAATGCTGAATATTCAGGTAGCGGTGCATGTGAAAACATATTTTCGCAGGCCGAAAATTTAGCAGGGAACCTCAAAAGTCTTGCTGGACAATTAAGCTCTTCAAATCCATTAGATCAGTTTCCAGATAGCACAACTATTGGTAACTTAAAGACTGCTATCCAAAGCCTAAAGGACCAAAACAGGCTGGCCAGAGCTTCATGCGCATCAGTATATTGACAATGAAAAAAGCCCAAGTGCAGATGATGGAAACCATCATAGTACTTTTTGTATTATTTGTGCTGATAGCATTTGGATTCATTTTTTATGCAAATTACCAGCGCTCCAGCCTCCTGGAGCAGCAGGAGCGCATTACCCAAAGCGGGGCTGTGGATATTGTTCAAAGCGTTTCCTCACTTCCTGAGCTGCAGTGCACTGAAGGGGAGGTTGTCAAGGGCAACTGCATTGACAGGTATAAAATAACTGCATTGACTACCATTGCAGGAGAAAATGCAATCTTTTATTATGATATCTTCGGCTTCAGCAATATAACTATCCAAAAAATCTACCCTCCTGCTCTAACTCCGCCATATCCACCAGGCACAGACTGCATTAAAAAAACAGAAGGCTGTACTGTCTATAACAGGGCGCCATCCAGCTACAGGGATGTTCTGGCTACTAATGTGCCCATCACTATAAAAAATCCGCTCAATAACCATAAGGAATTCGGCATAATCACAATACAAACCTATCAATGATGAAAACCAAGAAAAAATCCCAGATGGAGATAATGGGGCTTGCAATTGTTATCATTCTAATCACTTTAGGCATTTTTTTCTTCATTTATTACAGCTCTGTAAAAAAGCCGATTGAGCAGAAAAAAGAGTTCGGAAACGTGCAATTGGCAACTAATATAATCAATTCCATACTTGAGACAACCACTGCAAATTGCTACGGCCAGACATTCAGCGAAGTTCTCCAGAAATGCGCTTCTGGCGCTGAAATAACATGCGGGGAAGGTTCTACTTATTGTGAATATTTCAAAAAAAATGTCTATGATAATGCTGATTCTATCTTTAAATCAACATTTTACCTTTGGATTCCAAGATATAGCTTCTATATTGAATATGTTAATCCTCCTTCCGACCAACCACCATTTCCAATAGGCCCTTTAAAAGAAGACTGCCTTAGAAATGAAGAGCAGACTGCAAGGCAGTTCACAATCCCAAGCAATCCGCCTTCCCAGATTGTATTGAAAATCTGCAGCTAAACTTGAATGCGGGTATTCCATCCAGTCCGCGACTGGTGTTTAGGATGCAGGCACCCCAATTCAGAATATCCACATTCTTAGAAATCCGACCGAGCGAACGCAGTGAGCGAGCAATTCTACAGTCTGTGACTTTTGGTATCGGATTTCTCTTGAAACTTCCGATAAATTTATATACCACTGATTTCATAAAAGGTGGTTAGCAGAGAGGTGCCTATATCATGGATAAAAAAGCCCAGGGAATTTCTATTAATACCATCATTATAGCGGCTATAGCGCTTATTGTGCTGGTCGTATTGATTGCCATCTTCACAGGCAGATTGGGCGGATTTGGGCAGGGCGTAGACATAGCTACTAAAGGGACCGCATGCGATACAGGCGGCGGAGAAAGACTGCCTGTATCTACAGGCTGCGGAGACTTAGGCCCGGCTGTAGGAATCTTCAGCGACACTGGTGGAAATACAGGATTCATCTGCTGTAAAAAGAGCTAAGCATCAGCCTTATTTCTTTTTTATGATTATCTTCATTCTTTTTCTTATTTAACCACAATATACTCACTTTATTTAAGACTTTTTACAGCATAATCTTTATATACTCTCAGCCCCGAAATTTAGGCATGAACATAACCTTAAAGACAATGATGACTATTGCCACTATTGCAATGGTGCTTGTTGTTTTTTATGTCATATCCCTATTCCTGACAAGAAATTCATTGTCTTTTGCTTAAAATGCATATGAAAAAAAGAGGATTGCTGTCAAATTTAATGGTGTCGGTTATCATAGGATTAGTCATATTTACTGTTCTTATATTCTTAACAAGGCTGCTCATAGTTAAACTAAGCACTCCTATTGAAGATCAAACCTGCGCACAGAGCGCCCTTTTTTCAAGCCTTTCAAAAAAAGTTTACGTTGGTTCACCTTTTGTGGATTTAAACTGCCCGCAGCATTTTGTGACAGTAGTGATGACACAATCTGACGCAGACTCTGAAGAGAAAGAGCGTAAGGGGACAAAAGAAGAGATATTGTATATTGACAAGCCCCTGCCAAATGCTTTGGCTGAAAACGTGGCAAAATGGTATAATGTTCCGGAAGGCCAAGCAAAGCAAAGGGATTTTTACCTTGAATACCGCTTAAATGAGGTAATGGCAAAAGAGATGAAAAGCTGCTGGAGCAGGCTTGGAGGAGGCAAATTGGATTTATTCACAGACTGGTTCAGCGGCATTACGTACAAGGACGGAGTTTGGACAGGCCAGGAAGGAATCATAAGCAAAACTGGAAAAATTCTGAATCCTTTCAATAAGGCGGAATATTTTGAAGCCCCGAGGGTATGCGTTATATGCGGACGTGTCAAATTTTCAGAGGATGTCAGGGAGAAATTTTCTGGAGATATGACATCATTGACAGATTTTACCCTAAAGAACCCGTCTGGCGCTTATGAAGGCCGAAGACCGCTAAGCTATTATGAATTTTTACTGGACGATGTTTATAATAAGCTACTTAGCTCTACTGAAGGCAATCTTAAATATAATTACAACACAGGTGAGGACATGGCAGTTGTTTTCTTCCGTTCAAACCTGTTCTATCTGGTCCATACATACGAGCGCGTAAGAAGCTTTTTTCCTGGATATGACGAGGAAAAGGCGTGGGCGCCAGTAGATGCTATTTATCTGACGCCTTATGATAAAGTTGTTGACGATTGCACTTTAATAGCCAACTAGCATGAAATCAAAAAAATCCCAGATAACGCAGCAGACGGCGCTAATAATACTAGGATTATTGCTCTTAATAGTGCTTATCTATCTTGTTATGCGCGCAAAAACAACAGGTGTAAGCCTAATTGATGAGTTCAGAAACCTCTTTTACTGATAAATAAAACATCTAGGAAAAATGGAAACTGTATATAGATATATCGTAGGCTTTATTATAGTTGGAATTTTTCTCATGGTTATGGTAGGTGTATTTTTCCCGGAAATTTTTAAGATTCTAAAAAAGACCGAGACCGGCCGTTTTCTGATTGGAGAAACTGAAAGGTTCTTTAAAGGCCCTACTGATTTTACACCTTACGAACCTGAGCTTAGCGATGAGGAAAGGAATGTTTTGTATTCAATGAATGCATTAACCTGCGCTATAAACAGCGTAGCTATGAATAGCTTCAGTTTAAATAATAATGCTTTATGCCAAGGAGCATCCTCAAGCCCAGTCACGGGCAATATTATCCAGGAGATAACAGGAAGAGCCTCTAGTACAGAAACAGTCCTTAAATATGGAGACGTTACGATTAGCTGCAAAGGCGCTAATAATCTTGAATGCGAGATTGATAATTTCTTCTTGCCACAAGATTTGTCAGACCAGAGCATAGCAGAGAATTTTATCAGAGCTTATGGCGACCCAAAATATCTCGTATATTACGAATCTTTTCCTGAAGGAAGGGATATTTACTGGCATACTGATACAGAAAGCATTTTTACAATGGGAGCTACTGCCAGCATTTTGGTCAGCGGTGCATTAAACACGGTATTTATAGGAAAAGGCGGAAAAATCTCAAGAGAGATAGTGGAATCAGGGGTGAAGAATGCATTCAAAAAGACTGTCCAAGAGACATCAGATTTCATTATTCGTTTTTATTCACGTATTCCAAATGGTGGCATAGATAATGCAGTTCGCGGTATTGTTATTGAAGATGCATTGCAGAATATACATGGCATAGGCCATGCCATATCATCTGAAGTAACTGATAAAATAATCGAAGTTATAGGCAAAAGAGAGGGAAAAGAAGCAATTGGGAAAATAGAAGATACGCTTAAACAAGAACTAAGCCCAGTACTTAAGAAAATAACAATAAAGCCAGATACATTCTCTGGAAGCATTGAAGCCTATAGGGAGAAAGTTCTTACGGACATTATCCAGGGGTCAGACGAATTTGCAGTTGAGCTCTCTGAAGGCGTAACTTCCAAAGGCGTAAGGGAAATTTTTTCTGAGTCACTTACCAAAGAAGCCAGGGAGCGTATTTTCAATCAGGCTAAATACAACACTTATTTCCAGCGCTTCATTAAGGAAACAGGAAAGGAAATATATGAATTTGATGAGGAGGCAGTGATTTCAGCCCTAAAATCTTCTTTTAAGACCTTGGATGCGCTGCCAGATAATGTAAAAGACGATGTTTTACGAAAAACTGCTTCAACTGTCACTACAATGGTAGAAGGCGGTGTAAAAGGAACTTTTGGGCCTATTAATCCGCTTCGTCACCCAGTTAACTGGGTGTGGGATCAGATTCCTTTACGTATTGCCATGCCAGGAGCCGTGGAAAGTGCAGCTGGCGCAGTGGGCAGTGCAGCAGGCACTATAGTAGGTGGGCCTGTTGGAGGCGCTGCTGGTGGTATAGGAGCAATCACTCTTTCATGGGCTGCCAGAAGTGTTGGAAAAACAGCTTTAAATCTACCAGCATGGATGTATAACCATAGATACCCCCTTATGGTATTATTAGCGTTCAATGCAGATGCCATGGATGCCTCTAATGAAAAATTCAGGCCGGTTGGAGCGAACTCTCTTGCTTTAAACCAGCCATTATGGATAGGGCCTACAGTTGCCTATAAGCTTTATCCTGATGTTAGAAAATACTACATACGCAATGAAGACAGGGCATCAGACAGGCTCTATCTGGTCAGCCCATGCCAGACAAAACTAATTGTAAAAAAGAAGACATGCGAATGCACTTCTAATCCTTTGTCACAGCATTACGACTTTGGCGGTGGATTGCAGGATGTTAAGCGTGGTACAATTGAATTAAAAGACATGCCTGATTCTGCCATAAAAAGAAGGGCTGAGGATTTTTTTGCTAATGTAATATCCAGCCCAAAGACGGTTACATCAGGTGTTGAAGGTGGCTCTTTTTTTCGACCTGAACGCACAGGCCAGCCTTTAGAAAAAGAATTCATGGAGCTGGACCAATATTTTGACACAAGCAATGCTGTAAAACAATGCGAGGACAGGGGGATAGTTGGAAGTGCATGGGACTACACTAAAAGCCTTACACCTTCTTTTATTACAGATACTGTTGGAGCTGAAGACTTCAATATTCGCCAGCATCCATCTTATAAAATACCCTGCATTGAATTTGAAATAGAAAAACAGGATAATATCCTTCAGACTTTATCTGGCCCTCCAGGCTTAAAGAATTATTGTTATGATGATTTTTCTGGAGTCAGTTGGTTAAGAAGAGGATTAATGGCAGTCACTATCGGTATTGATCTATTTGTCAGCGGAGCTTCTTTGGGTACAGCTACTGTGCCTGCCCTATTTGTTTCTGGGCTGGCTTCAGGAGTTGGCGAAGAAGTATTGGCTTCCTATGAGAAATGGCCTTAATGCAACATTATAGCTATACCGTCAATATTTCCCTGCACTATATCCTCCTTTGTAAATGTGCCTATGCTAACGCCACCGTATGTTAAACCGCTGAAATCCTCTTTAGTGAATCTGTTTATATCATCCTCGACCTTATTCATATAAACGCCTGTCTTTATCTCATCATAAGCAAACCTTTCCACATTCTGATATTCTGCGCCCCATGCGATATAGCTTTCCCCTATTAATTCCTTCCAGTCCCTATCCACAAAAATATAGGCAAACGGGACATTGTTTTCTATCTTTTCGATAATAATGGCTTGAGGCACACCATCCGCAGGGTTCAATTCCGGCGTAATCTGGAGCTTTAGGTTATTATTCTCGTCAAAAAACTCGGTCCTGAAAACCTCTCCATAATATATTCCATCATATCCAAATGCAGTGATGATATTTTTCTCTTCGTCAACATACTGCTGGTCAATCTTGTCAAAGTAAGATTTCCCTTCTGTTACCTTGTCAAAATCCACCTCTTTTATGTTGTCAGGCTTCTCATTGACCCACGTTACAGGATTACTGCTGTATCCTAAACCAGTATCGCCTGGAATATTAATGTAAATCAGGGCTGACACAACAAAGACTAAACCAATTATCCATAAGGCAAAAAACACTTTTCTTATCATATCAGGGCATTTCTTTTTCTGCTTTATATACTTTTTTAATTGGTTGTATGGGATACATTTAAATACTAGAAAATCGGATATCTGTTCATGAAAAAAAGAGCTGTGGAATTGTCCTTTAATGCAATAATCATCGCAGCCTTGGCGCTTGTTGTTTTAATTGTGCTTATACTTATTTTTACGGGTTTTGCAGAAGATTATTCAAAAAAGTACAGGGATGTTGGCGACCAGTCTATCAAGCAGGCTGAGGGCAAGAAATGCTCTGGCTTCTTCACACCGGACAGATATTGCAGCTCCAGCGGCTCATGCGGGGATGACAGGGCTGTCGGCACTGATTTTGATGATTGTAAAGGAACATGCTGTGAGCGCATTGCCTGATTTTATAGTATAAAATGTTTAAACTATACAAAAAGGGAGTTACTGATTTATGGTGGGAAATATTCTCTATATTAATAGTAGTTATAACTGTTATACTTCTATGGGGCCCTATTAGCGACTTTATTCGTTCTATTTTGCCGGGAGAAGGCCCAGACCAGCGTATGGAGAATGCAATGGACAGGTTAACAACAGAAATTAATGCATTGCCGGTTGGCCAGTCAATAACAATACCTTTTGATGTTGATTTAAGCTTTGTGCATTATTTAGAAGCTGTAAATATCTGCAAGAAAGGAGAGGATCCTTCGATTAACCCATGCTTAAAGGGCATTAGTCGCATATGCCTTTTAAAGGGAGAAATAGGCGAAGCTACAGGACCATTATGCAAATTTGTATATGATGTTCGCTTTAAGGAGACTGATACAAATGAGTTCATTTATCCAGTTGAAAGCAGGAATCTTAAGATAAGCAGACAGGAGACGGATAAAGAAGAAACAGATATCATTACTTTGGAGTTTATAGAAGGTTAGCAAAAGTTATATAAAGCAAATATGCTGTTTATGGCATATGGTTTTTAGGCTGTTATGCTCAAAAAGAGGGGAAGGGAATATACCCCTTCAGAGAATTCTTTCCGGTATATTAGCTTTTTTGTTGGCTATGACCTTAGTTTTATTAACATCTTTTTACGCACTTTCGGATTTAAAAGAAGGAACTTCTTTTGAAAGAAGCGTGATGGCAAGGGACATAGCTACGCAGGTTGATGCGCTTTCTTCTATGCCAGCAAATATACTGCTTGACACTGAAACCTATCCCAACGGCTATTCTTTTGAGTTTGAGCCTAACAGCGTGGCTGTAATAGATCCAAATGATAAAAGCATCAAAACACAACAGATTGTTTACCCTTTTATGCAGGATCTCAACATTGTCTACCAGCTTGGCTACTTCGAGCCATTTTCTATTACAACCGGAAAAGAAAGCAAATACACTGCAACAAATATTAAGATGGGAAAAACAGGAGATTATTTCTTTGCTACAAATGCGTATACTCCAGTTGATGAGGAGGCTTTTTCCTGCCCTCCTGCTTCTACATCCCTCAACACAAAATCCCTGCTTATCAAACAAATATCCAACAGAGCAGCCCTGGCGCAGCCTGATATCAAGAACCTGTTAAAGAATGCCGAAATTGCAATCTTTACCTACCCAGAAGAGCTGCAGGAAGGCTCTATAGTTGCTTATATCCCGAAAACAGCTTTGGATGAGCGCGTACGCTTTGCATGCTTATTCCTCAATCGGGCAAGCGCAAATTTCCAGAAAAACGGGCTTTCTCTGGAAGGAAGGGCTATTGTCCCTTTTGATTTTGACATTCAAGCTACGCAAATCCTCATGGTAATTGCTATTGACAAATCTACCTATGAGTCATCAAGGCAATCTGTGCTGGATGCTGTTACGGAGGCTATCAATCTTTATGGCTGATCCCATCATGTCAAAAAAAGGCACAACATTCGGAGCATATATCCTAATGATATTCCTAACAGTGGTTCTTGTGCTTATACCATTCAATGGCGGTATACAGGTGCTGGTTGCAAAGGCCATCGCATATAACGCAGACAGCCATAATCTGGAGCATTATATTTTGTTCCATAGAGTAATGGAATCTCCGAATAGTATTTTCTATACAGATCCTGTTTTGCAGCGCACTTATCCTTCTAGAGTTGATATTTCTAAATTCAATGAAGAAACACTGGAAAAACTGATGGACAAAGGCAGCAAAACATCCATTTCTTTTAAATTAACACTGAAAACGCCTGAGGATACAAAGGAGATTTTTTATAATAAGAACCTTTACGAAATCATTGAGCCTACACATGCTACAAGACCTGCTTTTCTCTCAGAAATCAATGATCCTATGCACTATAAAAGATCTAAATTTCAGCTTATCCAGACAAGCTATCCTGTTACTGCAGTATATCCTTCAGGCAGGGAAATTCCAGGCATTTTGATTGTATCAGCCGGATTCGAGAGGACTGCATAATGAAAAAAGGCCAAAGCGGAGGGGATGCGCTTGCATTTTTTATTTTATTCTTCTTCAATGTGTTCATACTTGTGGTTTCATTCATATTTTTAATTCCCATTCTAACCAACAATGCTGAATACCGCATTGAAAAAGCATTTTCTGAAAGGCTTGATACATCATTTATTTCTGGCTATATGCATTATCCGATAAATTCTGAAATAGGGCATCTGCTTATAGAATCTTATCTAAATGACGATTACAATGATTTTATACAATCCTCAGATAGGTTACTTTCGGACACCTTTGGAAAAGAGGTAGCTTGGAGGCTGTTCATAGATGATGAGAAGGTTGCAGAGAAATGCTATGCTGGCTGCAGCGGGAATAAGGCTGATTATTTTACAGTTATGCCTTTACCATACAATCCTATTGCTCAAACAATCAATGTTCATCTTCAGGTGTATCCATGAAATCTAAAAAAGGTGACCTTTATTTTGATCTCCCCCTTATAATTATCATTTTATTTATATTAGGCTATGCCATGATTACGATTTATAACCTCACTGGAGATAGGACTGAAGAACTCGGCCAGAAGCAGCAGGCTATAATAGACACGTCCTCTATCTCAAAAGAATCTGCATTGCGTTATCTGGATTTTGCCGGAAAATTTGTAGGTGAGCAGGCAGTTTATGGTATCGGCCAAAGCGGAGGCTATTATGAGGAGCCTTCATGCGGAAACTATCTGGGATATGTGCTATGGGATAATGTGAATGAAGAATGCTTTCCAACGAAAGAAAGCCTGAATGAGCAATTCCAGCCATTTGCGCAAAACTATCTGAATTCTTATCTGGCTGCATATCCAGATTTGGCTGCCTCAATTACAGGATATGACTATCTATTCCAGATTATCGGGAATGAGTTTTATGCCCTTCCGCTGAAGCGTGTGGCTTTTACTCTAAAGACCGTGGAGAAAAATGCCCCTCCTGAGACTGCAGAAGAAGTTATAACTCCTGAAGGCCTAGTGCACTTTACTGATGTTTGCTCACAAACAGGAGGATGTACATTGACAGAGGAGGCCTATAAATTATTGCTCAGAGCCCAGGAGATTGCGCAGAAAAAAGGAGTTTCTTTGGAGGCATATTCTACTTACAGGTCAGTTGAAAAACAGATAAACATTTGGGAAGGGAGAACACCTGAGAATTACAAGCAAAGGTTTCCCAATGAGGCTGAAAGGAGGGGGTATGTATGCTATCCTTACGGCGATGATGTTGAGCAGAGATGCTCCCATCTGTCAGGCAATGCCATTGACATAAGATTCAAGGGAAAAAATGCAGCTACCATGACCCCAGAAGACTGGACATTGTTATATGGGATACTGGCAGAAGCAGGATGGGTAAGGTACGAGAATGAGCCATGGCATTTTGAGTGCTGCAGCACAGAAAGATACGCAAGGGCGCAGGAAGAAGGAGTAACCACAATTGTATAAAGTAACATAATCACACCGACTTAAAGTCGGGAGCTTTTATCCATAAGCTCACACGCAATTGCAGAAGAACTGCCTTTGTGTTCATCGCCCTGAATGTTCGGCGCTGTTACGGAAGCCGAAACGCCATCAGTCATGCTGTGGCGTTTAGCGAGGTTGAAACTCGCATTTAGGTCAGCGTTAAGAGAAGAATTGCAATGGGAACAAACAAAAAAACCTTTGGAACGAGAACCAATCTGGCCGCACAGGTAATGCCGTTGGGATGTGAGATAGGGATTTCTTTTAACTACTTTAATTCCTCTCTGCAAAGCCTTATACCTAATAAAGCTATGCAACTGATAGAAGCTCCACCCGCTCAGCCAGAAGTTAAACCATTTTCCCTTCTTCTGTTTTCGTATGCCTTTAAGGTCTTCCAGAACGATAGTTCCAGCGTTGCAATTGCTAACAATCTGTTTGCTGATTACATGGTTCCAGTAAGCCTTGAAACGCCTCTCCCTGCCAGAAATCTTCTTCAAGAGTTTTTGGCTGGAACGAGTGCCTTTGCTTTGGAGCCTTGCTCTCAATCGCTTGAATTTGAGCCTGTAAGATTTAACTTTGCTACCGCTAAAGAACTGCCTATTGCTTGTTACAGCAATATGGTTTATTCCGACATCAACACCAAGAAATCCGTCAGAATTAGTTGGAATGCTGATGTCTCTGGAAAATGTAATATGCAGGAACATTCGGTTGTGCTTGTCAATAGTAAGCAAAGCAGTTTGATAACTCCAATCAAGATACTTCCAATAGTATTCAGGAACTTCAATCGGAACGTCAATCCTACCATTGATTGTTGTGAGTCTGACTTTATCAAAACTAAAAGTAAATGTTCTCTTATCAAAAGCAAGGGGCATACATTCCTTAAAAGTTGGCTTAGAACCCTTGTTAGCCTTGACAGATTTAAGAGTTTGAGAAGCTACTCTATTGGCGTTTATGACAAATTGAGAGGGCAGGTTAAAGCGTTCTCTGGCATCATAATAGCAGAGATGGTGAAGCTTGTATCTGTTATAGGTATTAGCCTTAAATCCCTCATCAGCTATGTATTGGATAGCTTTAGAGTATTGCTTCATAGTTTGAAGCAAAAGATTATTTTTAGGAATTTTCAGCTTAATGGTTGCAACGGATTTCATGGCAATCTGAAAGACAAACTCCCTTATATGCCTTACGGGCAGATGTCCAGTCCAGTGCAAAATGGAGGATGGCAATTCCTCCCACGATTAAAATCGTGGGTATCCTTGCCATACGGATTATGAAACGAAAAAATACTATATTGCTTGCAGTTTTCCTCATAGCCATACCTATAGCCATATTCAGCATGCTGATATATTCAGATAAATCCCCATCATTGACAGGTTTCCTTTCTTTTGGACCAACCAGCCCTCCTATTTCCAGCGCAGATTCAACAGGCGCCGAAGAAAAATCAAAAAATTTCGGAACGCTTGTTTTCAACCCATCTTTCAAGTCAGAACTTCCTTTTGATTTCCAGGAAGATTTCAGTTATCTGGCTGAAAAGGCAAAATTGCTGAAGAGTACATGCGGGAAAGAGAAGGATGTTGCTGCATGCGTCAAATCCATGACATTTGCCTTTGATTCGGATGCGATGTCTGTCTCAGAGCAATGCGGAAATCCACTGCGCCGTGTACAAGAGCAGTTTGCAGAGCAGCTCACCTTATGCCATTTGTCGAAAAGCGACAAATGCCAATGCCGAGTTATTATTCCGGCCGGACCCTATTCCACCATTACGCTCAAAAATGACGGAATTGTAATTGTGCAGGATGATGAAGGAAAAAAATATGAGAGCGCTATCCAAGGAAACTTTATCTCTGCTAATGTGGATTATGCATTTTCTCCTGGAGAGGAAACCTTCTGGCTCAAAGACAAAGGAGCCCTTCAGCTTACAGGAAATCCGGGCAGCATTCCGTTCTGCACCATTAAGCAGGAGCTTTACAGCTTTTGCATAGAAAGAAAAAGCCAGGTTCATGCTTACGACCCAGCAGATAATGAAAACAAGCTGAGGAATGTTTACTACAGGTTTGCATTATACATACCTTCGATTTCCTCATAATCGATACAGAATCCAAAACTATATAAATCATGGGAAAAATCTGTTTAAGCGGTGGTTAGATGCTAAAGATGCCGTTGTCTGATATTATTGCCAAAATAAAAGAAGAGGCAAAGATTTCTGAGGAAGACATCAACAATCGCATCCAGCGCAAGCTTGACCAGCTTTCAGGCCTTATCTCAAAGGAAGGCTCTGCACATATAGTTGCAAACGAGCTTGGAGTAAAATTGTTTGAGCAGACCAGCGGCAAGCTCCAGATAAAGAACATCCTTACAGGAATGCGAAATGTAGAGACTGCCGGCAAAGTACAGCAGGTTTTTGAGCTGCGGGAGTTCAAGACAGACAAGAGGGAAGGCAAGGTAGCATCTTTTGTCATTGGCGACGAGACAGGCACAATCCGCATTGTGCTCTGGGGAAGCCAGGCAGAGCAGATTAAAGACATACAGCAAGGCATGATCATAAAGATTCTCGGCGGCTATGTCAGAGAGAACAGCGGCCGCAAGGAAGTCCACATGAATGACAGAAGCAGCCTGGTCCTAAATCCAAAAGGAGAATCTATAGGTGAGGTTAAGGCTAGTATAGAAACTGCGAAGCGAAAATCCATCAAGGAGCTTAGCGAGTCAGACTCCAATGTAGAGGTGCTGGCAACAATTGTCCAGATATTTGACCCGCGCTTTTACGAGACATGCCCTGAATGCAGCAAGCGCATAAGAGGGCAGGAAGGGGTTTTTACATGCAGCCAGCATGGCGATGTCAAGCCGGATTATTCATACGTGTGCAACCTGTTCCTGGATGACGGCACAGAAAATATCCGCGCAGTTTTTTTCCGTGAGCAGATGGCCAGCCTTATAGGGAAGGGGCATTCTGAAATCCTAAGCTTCAGGGAAGCTCCTGAAAAATTCCATGAGGTAAAAAACCAGCTGCTAGGGACCATAGTGAAAGTAATAGGGCGCGTCTCCAAGAATGCGATGTTTGACAGGCTGGAGATAATGGCCAGGGCAGTATATCCTGACCCGAATCCGGAAGAAGAGCTCCAACGGATGGAAAATTCCTGATTTTTACAATCTTTGTATTTGTTTAGCTCTTTAGCAAAGGTTTGCCGATAACATCCTGTGGAGTTCTTTTTTTATGTCTA
>Ga0209541_10009961_pt1 | contig 15268 bp, 13 predicted proteins | sample RifCSPlowO2_01_FD_184027 | JGI IMG/M metagenome (GOLD analysis project Ga0209541, IMG submission 184027) | Groundwater microbial communities from Rifle, Colorado - Rifle CSP2_plank lowO2_0.1 (SPAdes) (version 2) | ecosystem: Environmental > Aquatic > Deep subsurface > Groundwater | place...
CCTATTATTCTCTCTTAGGGTTCAATACCCCGCAGCTCTGCTGCGATATCGAAGCATGATTCAGCTTTGATACCTCGCAGTTCTACTGCGAGGAGTATTCATTATGAAATTTTAAAATAAGGAGCATAGAATGAAATACAAAGTGTCTTTATTGACCCATCAATTTTCTCGTGATGGGGTGGTTGCATTCTATAATTCCCTCATCATGCAACCGGTTTTTGTCGAGGGAAGGATTGCCAAGATCATGGGCGCTCTTGGTAATTTTGAGAAAGCTGATTTTTTTAAAGCCCTCGATTTTGTGCCCGACGCGTTGAATTTGTTCCAGTCTTTGACTGAGAACAAAATCATTGTCGCGGGCCATGTGGACGAAAAGGGCATCGTCCAGTGGTACGCGGATGAGTACACCGGCCGCCCCAAGGTAAAGATTATGTACATGATCCTGACGGATCTGTGCAACCTTGCGTGCGAATATTGTGTCATCGAGCAGTTTGCAAGCGACCATGTGTATAGACACATGGACGAAAAAACTGCCGAGAAGGCGTTGCTGACATTCTCGCCGCTCGCGTTGGCTGGCGAGCAGAGCAAGATTATTCTCTACGGCGGGGAGGCTACTCTGAATTGGAAAATACTGGTGTATGTTCTTTCCAGAGTCAATGAGATGAAGGAACAAGGATTGTACCCGCAAACGCTTGAGGTAACGCTGAACAGCAACGGGACCACCATAACGCCCGAGCGAGCTAGGATGCTCAAAGAGCTGGGCATTCGAGCAGTAGCGATCTCGCTTGACGGCGATGAGATCGCGAACTCGCCACGAGTTTTCAAGGGTGGCCAGGCGAGTTTTAGTAAGGTAATTCAGGGATTTCAGAATTGTGTTGATGCCGGCATTGACACCGGCATAAGCTGCACGCTCTCGGAAGAGAGCCTTGCCCGATTTGATGAGACCCTTGACTTTTTGCTCAAGTCTGGAGTGAAAAGTCTCGGCTTCAATCTCATGAAGCCGACAAAGGGGTATTCTGTTAGTGAAGGGTATTATGAGAGGGCAACCGAATGTATTATTAAGGCGTTTACGGTCTTCAGAGAGAATGGAATCTACGAAGACCGGATCATGAGGAAGGCAAGTGTCTTTGCGCGCCGCGCGATTTTTCCGTTTGATTGCGCCGCAACCGGCGGTAATCAGATGGTGATCGCGCCTGACGGTGCGATTGGCATTTGCCATGGGACATTGGCGTCCCGAGAAAACTTTGTGTCCCATGTGGATCAAGGATTCGATCCGGTAGCCAATCCCGTCTGGCAGGAATGGAGCAGGAGGTCTCCGCTCAATATGCCAGCGTGCTTTTCATGTCCCGCTCTGGGCATCTGCGGCGGAGGATGCCCCACGCAGGCAATGGTGGAGAGCGGCTCCATCTGGGATGTTCATAAAAGTTTTTGCATCCATGCAAAAATGATCCTGGAGTGGCTGATCTGGGACCTGTACGATTCGTCAGTGTCCCAGCGGGGCGCGCCTCCTGCGACGTGACGAAAGACCTTCGGTGATTTCTGAGGTGAATTGTTTTATATCGCCATAGCGATCACTGGAGGTCGTTTTATCTGACGAGAATGGGTAAAGATGCCTGTTCATACATGGTTTTCGTTTTTAACCGCCAATGCCGCGCGGGAGGGGATTTTTTGAAGAATAAAAAGAGCTCGCTTTTAAACAGTGGGCTTAATAATGCGCCCCCCTAATTTTGGAGGGGTAAAGAAAGGAGCGGGGGGCGCGCGAGTTGTAAGAGCCTTAAGCATACTGTTTCATTTCTCCGTGTCAAACTGGCTGACGTTTCTTGGTAACATTTTAATGATCTATAACGCGCGTTGACGCGGTGGGCAGGATTGTTGTATAGTTTATACGCTATGAGTCAAATAACATACAATCAGGAAACGCTGATGATTACCCATGTGGTGCGCTCCTGGCGTACTGCCGTGCGCGGGGAAGAACCTGTTTCCGAAGCCCTGCTCAAGAAGTATGCACAGCTGCAAAAGAAGGGACGCGCGAAGCTGCATGGCGCTGACCCGGTGGCGCTCGTGCGCCAAGAGCGGGAGTGACGTATGCTCCTTACCATCGACAGTTCGGTGTGGGTTGCCGCATTTATGGGCGAGTCTCATGCGGACAAGGCAGATACGCTTGTCCGCGAGTGCTTGCGTGGAGCATATCAACTCATCACGCCTATCATCGTGCCGCTGGAAGTGATGGCAGCGGTCCAGCGACAGAGCGGCGACGCCGCGTTTGCCGAGGAAGTGCATGAGCTTATTATGTTGCTTCCTAACAGCGAGCTTGTTGAGCTCAATTTTGTAACTGCGCGGCTCGTGAAAGCGACTATTGCCGCCACTGGACTGAAAGCGAATGATGCTTTTATCCTCACCGTGTGTCAGGAATCCCGATCACATTTGGCTACATTTGACGAAGAGCTTCTCGCCAGAGCGTCTTCATCTATGGCGAGGTGGGAGTGGTAGGAGATTATTTTTTAGAAATGCCCCGCGCGGGGTTTTTTATTTTCCGCGAGTTTTCCGCGAGAGTTGAATTGGGCGTCGCGTTTTGGTATACTCACGCCGTATGCCCCGCGTGAAACGCCCTGGAAAGACGACGAAAATAAGGCCGATGAAATTTCGCCAGTCGCTTTTTTGGGACGTGGATCTGAAGACGATTGACCCCAAGAAGCACGCCGAATACGTTATTGAGCGAATTTTAGATTTTGGCGATGACCGCGAAGTACGGTGGATGACGCGGTATTACTCCCACCGTTTGATTAAAAAGGTGGTACGGGAGTCCCGCGTGTTGCATGATAAGTCAAGGAATCTATGGCGGCTCGTCTTCGCGTAGCGAGTATCTCTGAAGAAGATTTGCGCATTGATTGCCTCCCCCGGAAGACGGGGCAGGCCTTTCGCGCATTCACTCGCGCGCGCTGGCTAGCTTCAAGCAATTGGTACCTTGCGGGCGGGACGGCGCTCGCGCTTCATGCGGGACACCGTCAATCCGAGGATCTCGATTTTTTTATGAATCAGGTGACGTACGATGTGCGTTCGCTTGAGCGGACATTGTTGGGTACGGGGCAGTGGCTGACATCCTTGCGCGCGGAAGGGACGCTGTACGGGTCGTTTATGGGTGCGAAAGCGAGCTTTATCGCGTATCCATTCTATAAGCCCCTTAAAATGTTTCGATGCGGTATTCTGCGCATGCTTTCACCTGAAGATATTGCCGCCATGAAGATCGAGGCGATCAGCCAGCGGGGGAAGAAGAGGGATTTTGTTGATCTGTATTGGTATAGCATCAATCGAGAATCACTGGACACCGTTATTTTGCGCTCTATGAGTCAGTATGTGAAGCAGGAACATAATATGCCGCATATCCTCAAGAGCCTCACCTATTTCGCGGATGCGGAAAAAGATCCCATGCCGCGGCTCTTTTTCAACGCCGACTGGAAGGCGATTCGGTCGTACTTTCTGACAGAAGCGCCGAAGGTGGCGAGGAAATTATTGTTTTGAAATTGCGGCATTTCCGCGCCGGCTCTGCAAGGAGGCGGTTTTTTGTTTTTGGTCTGATAGATTTGGCATGGTACAATTTTATCAATGTACTACACGACCCGGGCATTGATACTATCTTCCTCTTCGCAGGGGAAGGGGAGTCTTTATGGTATGGACAAATTGTAAATTGGATTGACAAATTGGCAAGAATAAAGTACGATAACGCCATGTATATTGAGCGAATATTGGCAAAGCAATTGAAGGATTCGGCCGCTGCATTTCCCGTGGTCGCGCTGACTGGTCCGCGGCAATCGGGAAAGACCACCTTGGTACGACATACATTTCCTCAAAAAAAATATGTGACGCTTGAGGATTTAGATACGCGTGCGTTTGCGCAGAAAGACCCGCGGGGATTTTTGAACACCTATGGCACGGGCGCGATTCTTGACGAGGTCCAGCGGGTGCCCGAATTATTCTCCTACCTCCAAGGTATCGTGGATGAGGCCAAGCACGCGGGCCAATTCATTCTCACCGGCTCACAAAATTTTTTGCTCCATGAGGGAATTATCCAGACACTCGCAGGCAGAGTAGCGATGCATACCTTGCTTCCCTTCAGTATTGCAGAGTTGCAGCGTGCAGGCGCGTTGCCGAAGACCTCTCGTGAATACTTGTTTCAGGGGACGTATCCACGCATCTATGACGACCGCGTGAGTCCTCGCACGTGGTACGCAAATTATCTCCTCACGTATGTGGAGCGCGATGTGCGGCAGGTGAAGAACGTGAGCGATCTCGGCGCATTTCAGCAGTTTCTCAAAATGTGCGCGGGAAGAATAGGGAGCCTCCTCAATCTTTCCTCGCTTGCGCATGACTGCGGGATTACGCATAACACCGCACGCGCATGGCTCTCCGTGCTTGAAGCGAGTTTCGTCGTGTTTCTCTTGCGCCCCCATCATCGTAACTTCAATAAGCGTTTGGTGAAAATGCCGAAATTATATTTCTACGACACCGGTATCGCTTGCGCGCTCCTCGGGATTGAGCGGACGGATCAGCTAGAGACGCATCCTTTAACGGGAGGGATTTTTGAATCCATGGTGGTCGCAGAACTCATACGAGGACGCCTGAACCGTGGTCGTGCGCCGAATATCTATTTTTGGAGAGACAAGAGCGGGCATGAGGTTGACTGTCTCATCGAGGACCATCAGCAACTCATTTCCGTAGAAATCAAGGCAGGGAGAACGATGGTAGAGGAATATCTCGATGGATTGCAGTATTGGCGTTCATTGTCGGGCGACCGCAACATTCCGTTCCTCGTGTATGGCGGCACAGAAAGGCAGAAGAGAAAGGATGTACACGTGATTGGATGGAAACACATTCCAGGAATTCTTCAAGACGAATTATAGCGCGCTGGATGTATTACACGACTCAAGCCTTAATGCTCGATTCTTCTCCGCAAGGGGAGCGGGGGAAATACATGACGCTCCTGACCGAAGCGCGCGGGCTGGTGGTGGCGCAAGGGCAGGGGGTGATGCCGGCGCGCTCAAAGCTGGGCGGGAGCCTTACGCCCTATCGTTTGTTGTCCATTACCGTGGCGACGAGGAATATCGAGCGCGTGATCGGGGTGGAAGTCCTGGAAACGTTTGTACAGCTCTGGCGCGACGCGAAGCGGCAGGGATATGCGGCGTGGGCGCTGTCCGCCATTGCCCAGTGCGTGAAGCCCGGGGCGGCCGACCAGAAACTATTTCATCTCACGCTTGAATATCTGCGCATAGTGAACAATACTATAAGCAGTGAAAAACTATTTCCGCTCCTGCGCTTGGCGTTTGCCGTAAAATTTATCCATCTCCTGGGCTATCACGGCAGCGGCATGACTACCCATCCTTTTATGGAGATTGCCGACCAGGTGGTGCGCACGAACGCATTGCGCGACGCGCTTTCATTGCTTGCGCGCGTGCAAAAAAAAGTGCATGCGCAGGTGGAGTTAATTTTAGAAGAACTTTCAGGAGAGAAGCATTCAATGCCCGCAAGGTTCCTCATGTCACTCGATACAAAAGTTGCATAAAGTCGCGTTGCCGCTGGCGTAAACTCGCTTCTATAAACTATATGACCCTCGCCCTCCACGTCATTCGGTTCGTCCTCCTCGACATCGTAGGCGAGATTTTGTATTGGCCGGTGTGGTGGTATACCCGCGGGCTGTGGGAGGCGCTGAAGTGGGCGGGGAGAGGATTGCGCGACGAATGGGGCGTGCTTGCGCTCACGCTCTGGCTGCGTTCCATGTTTACGCCGATGTACGCGGATTATTCGTTTGCCGGACGCGCGATCAGTTTCGTGTTTCGCGTGCTGATTCTGGGGTGGCGATTGATGAAGTTTTTTATTTGGGTGGCGTGGTATGCAGTAGGATTGGCCTTGTATGCAGGATTGCCTGCGGCAGCGGCGTATGTGCTGTTTTCGTTCTTTCGGCAATAAATGGAGCTTGGTGATCATTGAGAAAACACGCGTCAACCGCCCCAGCGGGCGGCTGCGCTCCGCCTCGGCTCCGCTGGTCCGACGTCCGTCGAACGCCATGCCAGCGGAGCCTGCGGAGGGTTTTCTCCAATGACCACCTTCGCTTGAGGGAAGAATATGGCCGTGGAGTCCCCTAGACGCTTGTCTCGCGAGATCAACCCTTGCGGGGGAAATAACAACATCATATGGTAATCCAACCTGGGAAGAAAAAAATAAGTCCACAGCCCTGCCCAAAATGTAATGGAGGGGGGCGGGAGTGCGGGGTGTGCGCGGGGAGCGGGCGCGTGTTAATGATAAACGGGATTGCGTTTGCATGGAAGAAGAAATTCTCGCGGGTGCAGATCGAGGTGGACGAGTGGGAAGAGCGGGTGCGGGTGCAGATCGGCATGATGGCGCTGTGCGTGGCGTTGGGCGGTGTGGTCGCGCTGGGGTATCTCACGTATGTCACCCGCGACGCAGGTACGTTGTGGCGGCATATCACGAACGGCAGCGACCTGCGCGCGCTTCCGGTATGGGCGGGCGTGCTTGGCGCGTCGTATTTTGCGTATCATGTGCTGCGGAGGACACTGGCGTTGCCTACCGTGTCGAAGTTGTGGAATGGGAAAAAAGAGAAATCAGGGAGCGTAGACATCGCGGGGGTTTTTTCACAGCCCGCGCTTCATATGGTCGAACACGCCTACTTGCTTGCGGGTCGTTTGGGGACGAAAGAGGCGTCTTCCATTCATTTGTTCGCGAGCGCGGTGACGGATCCGCGGGTGGCTCTGCTGTATTCGCGGCTCGCGGTGGACGGCCGCGCATTGATCGAAAAAATAAAACATGTTTTATATCACAAAGAATTGCATTCTCATGATGCGTCGCATCCGGATGCGCACTGGCACGATGCGCTCTTGCGTGCCTTCGCCTGCGCTGCCGAGGCAGGACATCGGCAAGTGTTGTCCACCGACCTCGCCGTCAGCCTCGCCCATCCTGCATGCGAGGACGTGGCAGAGGTGCTCACCGACCTTGACGTGACGGAGCAGAAGATGCGGCATGTGGCAGAGTGGATTGACCTTCATTATGAACTCGTCCGACGCGCGCGGCGCCTGCGGGGACGCGCGGTCACCAAGCCCACCGGCGCCGTGAACCGCACGTATACGTCCGTGGCCACGCCGCTTTTGGACGCGTTCTCCCGCGACTTGACCGCCTACGCCAGGCTCGGCGCGATGCCGCTGGTGGTGGGCAGGGAGCGGGAAGTGGCGGAGGTGTTCCGGCTTTTCTCGGCAGGGGAGCGAGGCGTGCTGCTCGTGGGCGAAGAAGGCACGGGGAAATCCGCGCTCATCGGGCAGATCGCGCAGGCAATGGCGGCGGAAGACGTGCCCGAGGTCATGCAGGATAGACGATTGGTGGAGATCTCGGTGCCGGCGTTGGTGGCGGGAGGGGCGCGCGTAGGGGGCATCGAGGCGGCGCTTCTGCATGCGGGCAATGAGATCAGGCGCGCGGGCAACGTCATTCTCGTCGTCGAACGCGTGGACACCCTTGCGGGCGGTCTGCGGGTCGGCGGGGGCGCGTACGACGTCTCCGGCGTGCTCGCGGAATTGATCGAGCAGGGCCATCTGCGCGTGATCGCAACCACGACGCCTCTGGAGGCGCGCGATTTCGTGGAGCACTCTCCTCTGGGGCGACTGCTCGTCCGCGTAGATGTGCGGGAGACCGACCGCGAACAGACGATACGCGTGTGCGAGTCCAAGGCGCCGCTGTTGGAGGCGCGGTTTCATGTATATTATTCCTATCCTGCGATTGAAAAAGCGGTGGATCTGTCCGTGCGGTATGTTGCGGAAGGACATTTGCCGGACAAGGCAATCCATATCATGGAGGAGGCGGGCGAAGCGGTGCGCGAGGAGCGGGGAAAGAATGCCGCGGTTACGCCCGAAGACGTGGCCGCCGTGGTGTCTGAAAAAATGCAGATTCCTTTGACGAGCATCGGCGAGGATGAAAGCGCAACGCTGCTGCATTTTGAAGAGCGTTTGCACGGGCGCGTGATCGGCCAGGACGACGCGGTGCGTCTTATCGGCCAGGCGATCCGCCGCAGCCGCGTGGATATGCGCGACCAGGCGCGCCCCATCGCGTCCCTGCTCTTTCTCGGCCCCACCGGCGTGGGCAAGACCGAGGTGGCGCGCGCGGTGGCCGATTTGTATTTCGGCGACGAGAAGGCGATGGTGCGCTGCGACATGTCCGAATACCAGGGTGCAGGCGCGCTCGAAAAAATGCTGGGAAGCGCCGCCGCGGGCACGCACGGGTATCTTACCGAGGCGGTGCGCAACAAGCCCTTTGCGCTCGTGTTGCTGGATGAATTTGAAAAAGCGTCGTCCGAGGTGCTCAATGTATTCTTGCAAGTGTGCGAAGACGGCAGGCTGACCGATGCGCACGGACGCACCGTTGATTTCAACAATACCATTATTATCGCGACGTCCAATGCCGGCGCAGGCGTTATTCTCGACGCAATCCGCGCGGGCGAGACGATCGAGACCATCAGGTTGAAGGTCGTGGAGGGCGAGTTGCCGCGCTTGTTTAAGCCCGAGTTGCTCAATCGCTTCGACGGCGTGGTGGTGTTTACGCCGCTCTCCGTGGAGCACGTGCAGCAGATCGTGCGCCTGATGCTTCAGCGCGTGGAGCGGGAATTGAACCAGAAGGGCGTGGCGCTCAAAATCGAAGAAGTGGCCGTGCACGATCTTGCGCGCGAGGGGTATGATCCGAGTTTTGGCGCGCGCCCCTTGCGGCGATTGATCCAGGAGCGCATTGAGGACCCGATTGCAAAATTCATTTTGTCGGGGCAACTCCAGCGAAGGGATGCGGTGATATTGGGCTATCACGGGGAGCCGCGGGTGGAGAAGGCGCCGCCGCTTTAGCGCCACATTATATCATGCGATAGATCCCTAGAGAACGAACGCAGTGAGTTCTTCTGCGGGGTCCTCGCGGAGAAATGCGGCACACCGCGGCTCTCATGCGGGTCAAGGGATTTATCTATAGCGGGGTATGGCACAATAGCGTCAAGGATGCTAAAATCGGCGTGAATTCTAGATGTTCGTGCTGTGTTGAGCAATCATAGTAAACCTTTCTCATGCTTACGAAACGATGGTCCTTCCTCGGTCTTGCCCTCGGCGCATTGGGGGTGGTGTACGGCGACATCGGCACCTCGCCGCTCTACGCGGTGAATCAGGTGTTTTTCGGTCACGCGGGAGTTACGGCAACGCCTGCGCATGTGTATGGCGCGGTGAGCCTGATTTTTTGGCTGCTCACCCTCGTGCTCACCGGCAAGTACCTCATCTTCGTGCTGCGGGCTGACTATGAAGGCGAGGGTGGCGTGTTTGCGCTTCTCGGTCTTCTCTACCGCGCGTTGCCGGGGAAGGCGCTCGCGGTCGTGAGCCTGCTCCTGATAGCGGGAGCGAGCCTGCTCTTCGGCGATGGCATGATCACGCCGGCCATTTCCGTGCTCTCGGCGGTGGAAGGCCTCAAGGTGGCGACACCGGCGTTTGAGCCGTGGATCATTCCTCTCACCGTGCTCATTGTGGCGGGTTTGTTTTGGTTCCAGCGTTACGGCACGCATAAGGTGGGCAATGTCTACGGGCCGGTGATGGTGTGCTGGTTTATCGCCATTGCGGCGCTCGGGATCGCGCAGATCGTCAGGCGCCCTGACATTATCCTCGCGGCGCTTAACCCCTGGCACGCCATCGCATTCCTCAAGCTTATTGGGATCAAATCGGCGATGGCGGTGATGGGCGCGGTGTTCCTCGTGCTTACGGGCGGCGAGGCGCTGTACGCGGACTTGGGCCACTTCGGCAGGAAGGCTATTCGCGTCGGATGGTTTACGCTCGTGTACCCCGCGCTCTTTTTGAATTATCTGGGCCAGGGGGCATTTCTCCTGCGCGGCGCAGAGGTGAGAGAGGGAAATATTTTTTTTAGCCTCGTTCCCGCTCCTCTGCTCTATCCCATGGTGGGGCTTGCCACTGCCGCCGCCGTGATTGCGAGCGTGGCCATGATTTTCGGCGTGTATTCCCTCGTGGCGCAAGCGATCGCCTTGGGAGTATTTCCGCGAATGAATATCATCCATACGAGCTTCTCCCAGCGAGGGCAGATCTATCTCCCGGTCGTCAATTGGGTGCTGTGCCTCGGATGCGTGGCGCTTGTGTTCGTCTTCGGCTCTGCCTCCGGATTGGCCGGAGCGTATGGACTGGCAGTGTCAGGCGTGATGCTCATCTTGTCGGTGTGCATGGTGGCAGTGGCCATCGCCTGGTGGCAGTGGCGCCCGGTCGTCGCGGTCTCGCTCTTTGGTGCGTTTGCGCTCCTGGACGCGGTATTTGTCGCATCCAATAGCCTGAAATTCACGGAGGGAGGATTTATCCCGCTTGCCGTGGGAGCGGCGCTTTTTGCGATTATGTATGCGTGGCGTTGGGGACGGCGGTTGGTTGCCGCGTCGTATGGCGCATTCGTGTCTGCAAAAGACATGCGGTGGTTGCTTGATCTCAAGCGGCGCGTGGCGGCGGCGGGCGGCGTGCTGAAAGGCGATCGCCGGCGGCAGTTCGTCGAGTGTGATCGCGCCGCGGTATTCATGGTGGCGCGGCCGGTCGCATCGCTTGATGATCGCGTGCCGATCACCCTTCGCATCTTCCTCAAACGGAATGGCGCCGTGCCGCGAAACGTCATTATTCTCACGCTGGTGCAGGAGAAGGTGCCGTACGTGCCGGAGAAGGAGCGCTATCGTATCGCTGACCTCGGCGCATTGATGTACGCGGTGCAGGCGCGATTTGGATTTATGGAACAGCCGGATGCCGTGGTGGTGCTCCGAGAGCTCAAGCGGCGCGGCGTGATTGCGGAGCGTTACAATTATTGCAGCATTGAGAGCGGAGAAGAACAGCTTATGGTCGGGGCGGACGTGACGTGGTGGATGCGCCTTCGCGTCAGCTTTTTCAGGCTATTGTTGCGGGTTTCCTTCCCCGCGTTCCGCTACTTAGGGGTCACCGATGAGGTGGGCTCTGGATTGTCTAAGATCATCGTACCGGTGCGGATTGCGCGCGGCGGCGTCATGGTTGAACTGCCGGAATTCGCGCTCACGAGCGGAGGAGAGACGGTCGATCCTGACACTCTGAAGCCCGCCAGCAATCATTTCGTGGAGGTGAATTAGGACCGTGGGTATGCGCATCACATTCTTCGGCGGGGCGGGAGGGGTGACGGGGTCGAAGCACCTCGTTGAGATTGGCGGTGCGCGGATCTTGCTTGACTGCGGATTTTTCCAAGGGCATCGGAAGGAGGCGCGGGAGCTGAATTCCGCGCTTCCGTTTGACGCCGCCTCGATTGACGCAGTGGTATTGTCGCATGCGCATTTGGATCACTGCGGCATGCTGCCGCTGCTTGTGAACAATGGATTTCGGGGAAATATTTTTTCCACGCCTGCGACCAGGGATGTTACGGAGTGGATACTCAAAGACGCCGCCTCTATTCAAATGCAGGATGCGGAATATCTCCAGCGGCATCATTCGCCCGGCGCTCCTCTCGCGCAGCCGCTTTATACCCTCAATGACATTCCCTCGGTCATGGCGCGGTTTGTGGCGGTGCCGTATGCGAGGAATACGGGGGAGTGGTTTTCTCTTGACTCAAACGTCATTGCGAGCGGAGCGAAGCAATCTCGCGACATTTGGAGATTGCCGCGTCGTCCCGATAGCGTCGGGACTCCTCGCAATGACAATGGAATTCGATTGAAACTCTATGACGCCGGACATATTCTCGGTTCGTCGGTCGTGGTACTGGAAGCGGGAGGGGAGCGCATAGGATTCACCGGCGATCTGGGACGCGACGGCGCGCCCTTATTACCCGATCCAGAATACGTCCATGAAGAGGCGCCGATATTCCTCATGGAAAGCACATATGGCGGAAGAACGCATCTGGATTTTTCGCGCGCGAAAGGACGTTTGAGAGGATTTGTGCGGGATATAGCCGCGCGCAAGGGCAAGCTCATCATGCCGGCCTTTGCGCTGGGGCGGACGCAGGAGATCGTCTATCTGCTGCACGAACTCACGGACGAGGGCGCGATTCCGCGCGTGCCCGTATTTGTGGACTCGCCGCTTGCCGATCATATTACCGGCGTATTTCAGAAACACCAGGATGACTTTGACGTGGAGACCTGGAAGCGGTTCGGCGTGAACAATGACGACCCTTTGACGTTTCGCAATCTTCTCTACACGAGAAGCGTCGAGGAATCCAAGCGGCTGAATGCAATGGAAGGGCCTCTCATTATCATCTCGGCCTCCGGCATGTGCGAGAGCGGGAGGATCCAGCACCATTTGCGAAATGCGTTGAGCGACCCGCGCAATATCATTCTCATTACCGGCTATCAGGCTATTCATACGCTGGGGAGGAAGCTCCTCGAAGGAGAGAAGAGCGTGCGGATTTACGACGACTGGTTTGAGGTGAAGGCGAGAGTGGAAAAATTAAATGAACTCTCTGCCCATGCAGACGGACAAGAGCTACTGAAATACGCGGAGCATGTGAAAGGGCTCAAGAATATTTTCTTTGTGCATGGCGAGCATCATCAGGCGGCGGGGCTCAAAACGCTATTTCATGAAAAACACCCCGCATGGCAGATTGTGATCCCTGAACAGGGGCAAACGATGCTAGGCTGATGGAGGAGTGGAGCAATAGGCAGTCACAAAAGGCTTCAAGTCTTTGCGATCGCAAATACTTGAAGCTATGAGGATTATATGATATCTTGGCGGGAGAGAGGGCTGATACAATGAGATATGGCAGGTTTTGCAAAAGAGGAAAAAGAAAAGGCATCGATCCCCAAGATTATTTTTTCCATTCTTGCGGTGGCAGGGTTGGTCACCGTGGCGTTGGTGGCACCCAATGTAGTGCAGCTTATTGACGCATTCGGGAACAAGCGTACTTTTCCGCGGCGACATTTTCGCCAGGCGGTGAGGCGTCTTGAGCGGCAGGGCTATATCAGGAATCTGAGCGACCGCACGAAGTGGAAATTTGCGCTCACGCCAAAGGGCAAGAAGATTCTTGCCAAGCGGAATATTGAAAATCTAAGAATCACCCGCCCTTTCCGTTGGGACGGAAAATGGCGCGTGGTCGTGTTTGATATTCCCGAGAAATATAAAGAAGCGCGCAACGCGCTTCGGTGGAAGTTGAAGGAATTGGGGTTCCGTTACATAAATTTGAGCGTGTGGGTACATCCTTATGATTGCATGGACGTGATCAATGCGTTACTCGCTTACAATGGAGTTGGGGAGTACACACGCGTGATGCTTGTGGAGCGTTTTGACGGCATGGATGATATGCAGAAAGAATTTGGTTTGCTCTGATCCCCAATCCCTAATCCCAAACAGCTTCAATAATTTGCGATCGCAAAAGTTTGAAGCCTTCTTATATGAATGCACACAAGCAATCATCGTATAATGCGCGCCGGCTCCTCATTGATATGTGGAGCTTTATCAGGCCTTATCGAGGACGGTTTTGGCTTGCGACGGTGCTGCGGTTTACGTCCGACCTGGTTTGGCTGTATCCGGCGTGGGCGCTGGGCGAAATTACCAATTTTTTCGTCTCCTTTGAGCGCGGGCAGAGTCTGGAGCGGTTCTGGTGGCTGATGGCGGGATTTGCGGGCGCGGGGCTTTATCGTTTCGTGGTCATTGAATTTGCAAAATTCAGCGGCTACCAGGTGGCGGAGCGGATAGGGCTCGATGCGCGGGTGCAGGCGCTTCAGCACCTGTTTTCGCTTGATTTGCGCTGGCACGAAACCATGCGGTCGGGAGCGAAGCTGAAGCGCATAAGCCGCGGGGGCGAGGGACTCAACCGCATCCTGCGGTTTTTCTATACCAATATCCTGGAAGCGAGTCTCAATATTGTCGCCGTGAGCATTATCCTGCATACGCTGGGGCTCGGCTTCAGTCTCGCGTTTTTCTTCTACGTGTTCACGTATTATGCCTTGTCGTATGTGCAGACGCGGCGCGCCGAGCGGCAATCCATATACGTGAGCGAACAGGAGGAAGCGCTGGAAAGTACGGCATACGAGTCCGTCAATAATATCCTCACGGTGAAAACGATGGGATTCGCCGGTCCAGTGATCGCGTATGTCAAGTGCGGCGCCGACGCTCTCATGCGGGAAATACGGACGCGCATCAATTATTTTCGCGTGCGCGAGGGAAGCCTCAATACGTATACCATTTTCGCGCGTCTCGCGGGCTTTGCTTTTATCGGGTGGGGCATTGCGCACGGTCGGCATGAAGTGGGGCTGCTTATCATGTTCAGCGGTTATTTCGACCTAGTCTGGCGGGCGACCTCCGAGCTCGCGCAGGTGACCAATGAAATCGCCATTCACAAAGTGGAGGTTGCGAGGATGATGGAGCTGATGGCGCTTGAGCCCACCATCGAGGGCAAGGGGACGAAAACATTCCCCGTAACGTGGGAGCGGCTCGGCGCGGAACATGTTTCGTTTGCCTATCGAAAACGCAAGGTTCTAGATGACGTGACGCTTTCCATCCGCAAAGGGGAAAAAGTAGGCCTGGTCGGGCATTCGGGCGCGGGCAAATCCACATTGTTCAAAATACTTCTCAAACTGTACGAAGATTATGAAGGCACGGTGTCCTTCGACGGCATGCCCTTGAGAGACATTGACCGCGCCTCGTACGTCCAGCGCGTGGCAGTCGTGCTGCAGGAAACCGAATTGTTCGACCTGTCGCTTAAAGACAATATCACCATTGTCGCGGGAGAACACACCCCTGACCCCTCTCAAGAGGGGAATGCAAAAGTCGCCTCCATCGGAGGGGTGTCCCCCGACGGTGCCGTCGGGGGGCGGGGTGGGTTCGTGACGCGCGAGGAGGAAAGATTACTGCGCGCATTGTCCGTTGCGCATCTGGATGAGCTGGTGAAGAGCCTGCCGCAGAGTGCGGACACGCTCATTGGCGAGAAAGGAGTGAAGCTCTCGGGCGGGGAAAAGCAGAGGCTGGGCATCGCGCGCGCGGTCTATAAAAATCCGGAGATTTTGTTTCTGGACGAGGCCACCTCGCATCTGGACGCGGATTCAGAGCGGAAAATCCAGGATTCGCTGCATGAATTTTTCAAAGGAGGCCTTACCGCCATCGTCATCGCGCACCGGCTCTCGACCATTCGGCAGATGGACAGAATTATCGTGTTGGAAAAGGGACGCATCGCGGAGGAGGGGACGTTTGACGCGCTTTTGGAAAAACGAGGCGTTTTCTATACATTGTGGGAAAAGCAGAGATTGTAGTCTCACAGACCA
>Ga0209541_10009963_pt1 | contig 15266 bp, 22 predicted proteins | sample RifCSPlowO2_01_FD_184027 | JGI IMG/M metagenome (GOLD analysis project Ga0209541, IMG submission 184027) | Groundwater microbial communities from Rifle, Colorado - Rifle CSP2_plank lowO2_0.1 (SPAdes) (version 2) | ecosystem: Environmental > Aquatic > Deep subsurface > Groundwater | place...
CAAAAAATTAATATAATTAACTTAATGGAGTGAACCCCTATTTTGAGACAGTTAGTTAGATTAATTTTTTGAACTTTTGATAGCGTAAATTCTTTTCATAAAAAACTTCTCACTCACAACCTTCTTTCTCTTCCGTGCCTAACATTTATTCAACAAATCCAATCTTCTCTCCAATCTCTCCCAACCTTCTTCGATATCTCTCCAAAACATTTTTATCAACTTTCCCCAACAATTCCATCCGATATTCGAGATCATCAATCAAGCTCTTGTCAATCTCTTTTATGTGGTACCCTGCCACTACGTCATTTCCTTCAGCAATATCTTCTTCAAGTTTTTTAAAATGTTCTTCTATCTGTTTCTTAATGCTTTCTATTGATTTACGAAGTCTTTTTTCTCTTTTTGCCATTTTCAACTTTTTTTATCATATCTCTAATATAAATTATCAACTTCTTCGCATCTTCTACCTTTGAATTATTTACAGGTTTCATGCTGCTTTTTATCCTTAGATAAGCTCTATACAAATCAAGAAAACCTCTTTTTTCAATTATCTTTAAAAAATTATTATTGCTATAAACCTTGGAATCAATAATAGATGAAATCAAAGATAGTTCTCTCAATCGTAAAATCATTGAGTAAACAACTCCGTCTCTAACCCTTTCACCAATATCTTCACTTATCTCAATACTTTCTTCATTAATTTTCATGACAGACTTTATTTCCCTAATTAATTTCTCTAAAATTAAACCGCAACCAAACTCTTTATACCGTTTTATTAACTCTTTGTTGCATATAGCCTTTGCTTCTTTAATCATAGAACAAAGATAAAGACTTTTCTCCAAATTTTTATCCAACCTTTCTTTGGAAATAAATAGAATCTCGTAACTGCCTTCTTTCAAAAACATATTCGTGTTTCCTGTTATTACCAGCATATCAATATCGCTGTCAACTCTCTCTTCTCCTCTTGCATAGCTCCCAACCAAATAGATGCCCATAACATCTTCCAATAGATCTTTTTTCTTAATTATGTCAAAAACTCTGTCTGCGATAGAATCCTCTATAAGCTCCACTCTAACTTTCTTATATTCCCATTTTTTCGGCAGTAAAACTCCAGAGGAATTTCCGATTCTAATTGTCTGTTTAATTACCATTTCCATTAGTGTTTAAACATGTATAAACTATTTAAGACTTTCGAATATCCAAAACATAAATCTTCTCCATAAAAAAATTCTCTGAAGCAATAATTCTTTTTTTCATTTTCTTATTTTTTAGAACTTTCTCAATTGTTTCGAGAGGAGTCAAAGAACTAACTGCAAGCAAGATTTTTCCATTTTTCTCAAGGTAATTCCCAGCCTCTTTCAAGAATCGAATAATAATCTCATCTCCTTTTTTTCCTCCAGAAGTTGTTTTTGCACTTTCAGAATCTTCTCTCTCATCTTCTGGTAAATACGGCGGATTAAAAATAATCAAATCAAACTTTCCTTTCGCTTTGCCAAACAAATCGCTTTTCTTAACATTCAATCCCTTTTTCTTGCAGAACTCTACACTTTCAGAATAAATATCAACGCCAGAAACTTCTTTCGCCCCAAACTTCAAAGCGGCTTCCATCTGTATTCCGCTCCCGCATCCGATATCAAGAACTTTCTTTTTAGGAGCATATTTCTTAACAATTTTTTTCAAGAGGAGAGAATCTTCACGAGGTGTGTAGATCATTTTAGAATGGGAGATATTTAACTTTGAGAGTATTCATAAAAACAATAGTTGTATAATCGGCTATAATCTTTGGGAATTTATTTTTTAGATCCTGAATAAAATCAAATAATTCTTGATTTGAACGCACGACAAGTTCTATGTCTAACTCTGCAGGCAATCCAATGCCCTCGACAAGATACAGAACGAGCGAATGCGCTCTAATATATCCTGACTTCGCCACTTGGAAAAGTTTACTCATCGAGTTCTGACAGTTGGAATTTTTTCGAATATTTTTAGCAAAAATTGTGTTGGAAAGTTCTGTTTAATAAAGAATATTACCGGCAAACCTCTATTTTTAGAGCTATTTCAGTTATTTGTTTTAATTTTGAAGGCAATTTTTTCCAACTGTCAAACTATCGATTTTTTTCTTGAGTGGCTTCATTTTTTTTATCGACGAGATAATAATTCAGAAAATGTGTCAACAGAACATTATTTATTTTGAGTAACTGACTGGCGAGGTCAGGATATTAATAAAACCGTAAACAAAAAATACTTTCTTATTGTATAACTTCCTATTCATTCTTCGTCATAATCCGGATATTGTTCTGGGGCTTTTCCGTTTTCTTCCAAGATCGTAGGATATTTTGTTCCTTCTTTAGTTTCTGAAAAGTCTTTTACTTTAATGCTGAACATGTGGTCATCTCCAAAATCAAACACAAAAAGGAATTTTTGTTTTTTCTCTAGTTTTAGGTTTTTTAGTTTTGTTTCTGTTGAATTTTGTTTTTCACTTGTAAACCCGTCTCCTTCAGGGTGTGACGCATATTCCATCTTGTGGTTTTTCGAATAAGATTTGTTATCCATGTAAAAGGCATACATATGCGGATCGTCCCAGCCAAATGCGTGATAAATAATTGCCTCGTGTAAATCGTCCAAGGTTTGCTCTTCTAATAACTCAAGTCTTCTTGTTATTTTCTCTTCGCTACACAAATATTCAACATCAAGTATTATTGTTTTGTCACCCATTTTCTTCTTCTGGTTTCATTGTTTTCTAACTTTACTTTCCCAAAACAAACCTCCCAAACAACAAACTCAGATACGGAACAACCAGACCATATTCTAATAACTCAATAGCAACTCCTTCTACATTTCTAACGAGCCAAAGAGCAGCGAATAAAAGAACATTCAAGCTCAATGTAGCTAAATATTCTTTCTTAACTAAAGAAGCTGAAGCCCTAACTCCTCCAAAAGCCCTCGAGTCTTTAAGCACAACCATAAAATTCCCGAAGGTAAACCAAATCAATCCAGCAATCAAGCCAATGAAATAAATAAGAACAAAAATAAACACTGCTGTTCCATAAGCCAAATCAAATTTCCCCCCGATACCAGCAGCAAGAAAATGCGCGATTCTTCCTATTAATATTGTAACGACTAAAATCATCAGCATAACAAAAAAATTTTGAAGCCAAAATCTCTCTCCGAAACCAAAGAATTCTTTAGCAGTAAAACTTTTTTTCTTGATTACATGCCCACTAAAACCAATCAGCCCGGAAAAAATAAAACTCATCAAACTCAAAGAAACAATGCTAAAAACAATCAGCCATGAGATTATATGAACAGAATTTGTTAATTTGTAATTGACACTAACAGAGATTTTAGACAAAATAGAAATCAAAACCCACAAGAACAAACCAGGAATTATCAAAGCAGGCCGCCTGATTAAATCCTTAAAACTTTCTCTAAACAAAGAAAAAAATTCTTTAGCTTTCATAGTGTAAACATCAGCCAGATTAATCCGCCGACGAAAATCATCAAAATCAGCAGGACGATTATTAAGAGAATAATTTTATTGTTTCCTTTGTTTTTCATTTCTATATTTGCAGACGCTGAACGAATGTTCTGCATTTGTTTAAGATTTTGTGGAACTTCATAACTTTCGACGATATTGCTAACGCCCCCGCTACTAAACTCCCCTCCCGCGGCTCTGACTTCGCGGGCATTATACCCTGCATTAATAAAACTCTGCATAGCTTTCTCCAGACTTTCTCCTCTTTCCATCGCATTTTTTAAGCCAGCTATAATTTCAGATTCCATTTGCTATTTTACAAAAATCTTATGGAACATCAATTTAATAACTTTTTGGAGGACTTGGCGTAATTAAGTTTTCTTTTTGAAAAATGAATTTTCTCTGAGAAAGATTTATAAGTATGTAAGAACATGTAAGAACATGAAAGATAGAAAACGCATGAGAAAAATACTCAAGAAGAGAATAAACTCTCTTAAAAGGCAGATAGGCAAACATGAAGAAAAGATCCAGAATGAGAAAGGCAGATTAGACACGACTAAAGATTACTGGAGAAAAGAAATAGATGAGAAATTCTTAAAGCAGATTGAAGAAGATGAGGATTATCTGGAGGAAAAATAATGGAAGCACAAATAAAAAAGGCAATTAAGGCAGGCAACTCTTCTGCAGTTGTGCTTCCAAGATCGTGGCTCAATAAAGAAGTCCGAGTTGAACTTTTTAGAAAAACTCCAGAAATAATATTGTCTGATGTTATCAACATTGCAAGGAAATATGTTGATATAAAGGAAATAATAGGCATTTACCTTGTGGGGAGCTATGCAAGGGGAGAGGAAGATGATAGCAGCGATATTGATATGTTGGTAATAACAAAAAATGTTGACAAGCAAATGATTAATGAGGGAATTTACAATTTACTGATAGTTTCCTCCATGCTGTTAAAACAAAAATTAGATAACGATTTATTTCCCATAGGACAAATGTTAAAAGAAGCTAAGCCAATATTAAATTCTGATTATTTAGACTCGATAGAAGTAAAAGTAACAAAGAAAAACACAAAATGGTATCTTGAAACTACAAAAGACAAATTAAAAATAATAAAAAAGATTTTAGACAGAATAAAAAATAAAAAAGATATTTCTGATTTAGTTGCTTACACCCTCGTCTTAAGAATAAGAACACTCTGCATAATTAAAAAATTAATTCTCAACGAGGATTACTCAAAGAGAGAATTTATAAAAATAATCAAAAAAATATCTGAAGGAACAAATGCTTACGAAGGATATCTGGCTGTTAAAAAGAGCCAACAAGAAAAAAACAGAATCACCTTCGATGAAACCGAAAGATTATACAAATATCTGGAAGACCAATTGTTAGAGGTAAAGAAAATTTTGAAAAACTCCTAAATCTTTCAAAATCTCTAAAGAAACTGGTTAAAGAAATTTAATCATCTCAATTCCAGCACTTTTCCATTCTTTAACAGATGAATATTCTGATTCATTTTGTATCCAATTTCCTGCGCCAATTCTGCCCCTAACTTTGTTTTGTCAAAGCCGGCATTTGAGGGCATGACATGTTCTGGTTTAGTCAATTCAATCATCTCCCTCATATCCTCTCGCGAGGCATGACCAGAAACATGAACATTATCAAAAATCCTTGCGTGCGTTTTCTTCAATCTGGAAACAAGCTGACCCTTGCTCAATTCTGTTTCAGGAGTCGGAATAGTCTTCGACGAAAAAATAATATTATCCCTGTTCTCCAGCTTCAAAGGCAGCTGATTTCTGGAAATCCTGTCCAAAATGCTTCCCGTCTCTCCTTGATGTCCGGTGCAGACAACAAGATATCTTCTCTTATTTCTATTAACCTGATTCAAAATATTCTCAACCTGTCTTCTATAAGTCACAATTCTAACTTTCCCGATAAACGGCGCTTTTCCGACGTTATTGGCGGCAGTTACATATTTATTTAGACTTCTGCCTACAAATATAATCTCCCTGCCAAATTTCACTCCAAGTTCTGCAATCGTCTTCAATCGTGAGATATGCGAAGAAAAAGTAGAAACAACAATCCCTGCATTCTTATTCCCTATCGAATAGAAAACATCTTCCAGCAAACCTTTCGCGATCTTCTCAGAAGGTGCCTTAATGTTTTCATGTGCATAAAGAGAATCAACAAGAGCAATCTTGATTCCCTCTCTGGATAGTTCTTTCAATCTTTTGTAATTAACTTTATCGCCGAATACAGGCGTGTTGTCCATCTTAAACTCATTCGCATAAAGAAACACGCCTTCCTTTGTATGAACTGCAATAACCGTCGTCTCAATCGTCGAATGCGGAACATTGATGAACTCAATTTTGTAATCTCCGCTCTTTCCTTTAACAAAATAAACTCCGTTCAGTTTAACTTTTATCATTTTATTTGGAATCGTCTGATTATTATCAGCCATTAATATCTTAATCAGCTCAATGGTGAAAGGCGTGCTAATAACGGGCGCATTGTATTTATGAGCAATATACGGAATAGCTCCAATATGATCCAGATGCGCGTGCGAGATTAACAAAGCCCTAACTTTATCTTTCAAGCCATGCTTTTCTAAATAGTCGTCGTTTGGCAAAGCTCCCAACGCCCTCATGCCTTTTTCCGTCAGTATCTTTTCTCTTTCTTCGACGCCAACCACCGCCGGCAGGTAGAAGCCGCAGTCAAAAAGCAGAACATCCTCTCCTAATTCCAATGCAGTCATATTCCTGCCAACTTCATCATAACCTCCAATCGCGTGAACTTTCATTTTTAATATTCCAAATGTTATATCCAAAGAAAAGTTTAAATACTTTATCTTTCTCTCTTTATTTCATGGAAAAAAGAGGTTTGGGTATCATTGCGATCATTATCATCGTTGCTGTTGTCATCATTGGTATCGTTATTGTTTTTTCTTTAAGGGACAGACTGCAACTTGCTCCGGTACCTCCTAAATATGCAGACATAGCATATTATATCTTAACTGTTAATAAGTTAGGTAACGGACAAGGAACAGTTACTTCTGTCCCTGCTGGAATAAATTGTGGGAGTGACTGTAGTAATAATTATACTGATGGAAAAACAGTTCAATTAACTGCTTCGCCATTTTCTGGATCTGTGTTTTCTGGTTGGAGTGGAGCATGCTCTGGCTCTGGAATATGCGCAGTTTTAATGAATGCAAATAAGAATGTAGCGGCTAGCTTCGTGTTAAACCAAACAAATCAATCCTTGCCCGATTTAGATATAATTAATATGTTGGTAAATGTAGTTGCTAATTCTACTAACTCTACAAATATAACTACTGCATATGTTTATGTTACAGTCAAAAATATAGGGAGTTCAACAGCAGGACAATCAAGAACACAAGTGGATGTAAATCCATCTTACACACCAAGAAATATCTTGACACCGAGTTTGGCGCCAAATGCACAAATAACTATTAGCGATGACTATACAAATATTGTTCCAGGAAATTATAGTGTGACTGCTTATGCAGATATACTTTTCCAAATTAATGAATCGAATGAAAATAACAATGGACATGGTCCTGTTAATTTCGCAGTTTAATCTTCTCCAAAACCTATAAATAACCTTCTTTCTTTTTTATTTAATGCCTTACGTTCAGGAATATCATCATCGCAAACACAGAAATGTTTTATATAGTTTAGTAATTGTTCTCGCCTTGTTGCAAATAGTTTCTTTTACAGTTTTTTCAATCCAATCTTCAAAGCTAAACGCAAAGCTCGATGTAAACACGCGAGAACTTGCAGAAAGTATTGAAGACGCAACATTCGCACAGCAGCAATTTACAACGCAACTTGTCGAAACTTACGACTCTCTTTATCAGGATAATTTTCAGGAAATCTCGGGCTTGCTATCTGAACAGCAAGAAGACTTTAAACAACAAATAAGACTCTTGCAATCTTCTCAGGAAGATTTCTCAGGAATAGCTCAAGACGCGGTGAAGAGCGTTGTTTCTGTATCAGCAGGAAGCTCAATAGGAACAGGTTTCATAGTTCATTCAGATGGTTATTTTGTAACAAACTATCATGTCATTAACTCAAACCCGGACAACGTTCGCGTCTTAACATATGACCGATCCGTATTACAAGCACATTTTATAGGCGGAGATGAAAATAGAGATTTAGCTTTGCTAAAAATTGATGGAAACTTCGATGCTATTTCCCTCAGTGACTCTGATGAACTGCAAGTAGGAAAAAAAGTAATCGCGATTGGAAATCCTTTAGGGTTATCTTTCACAGTCACAGAAGGAATAGTTTCAGGATTAGACAGAGTCGGACCAAATGGATTGGCAGAATACATTCAAACAGATGTTTCCTTAAATCCGGGAAATTCCGGAGGTCCTCTGATAGATATAACTGGAGAAGTAGTCGGAATAAACAACTTTAAGATTGGAGGAGCCGAATCCCTCGGGTTTGCATTAGAAAGCAATGTAATTCGCCAGAGAGTTAACGCTATAGCGAATGAGACGATAATTGAATAAAAAGGAAGATTATTTCTGAATAAAACATCAAAGTCCTTCATAGAAAAACTTATATGCTTTTTATTCCTATGAGGTCTTATTGGCTTATTAAAAATAAAGCCTCCAAATGAACTATAACGAGAGACCAAAATATTTCCTCATCGCTTTTTGTTCTCCCGAACACAAAAATCAGGAGATTTTTGTGCCCAAAGAAACGAAGTTTCTTCAGGCATAGCAAGAGACGATCTGGTAGAATACATAAGTCTGTTGCTATAGAAAGAGTTTTTAGAAAGTCAGCCATACAACTTTTTAGTTTTTCAAAGGGCTCAAACGTCTCATTAGGATAAAATATCCCACAAAAACCTCTATCTACGAAAGATATATAAATGTATAACTTTTGTAATTATAGTGAAATATGGAAAGAATACCATTGCAGGCGAGATTGAAACGGGAAGCTCATAGAAAGATAGCGTATGCTCAGGATATTATTGTGAAAGAAGTTTACTCAGTTTTAAATAATAGTGTTTTGCATGGGGGAACTGCTATCTGGCGATGTTATAATGGAAAACGGTTTTCTGAAGATTTAGATTTTTATTTTTCGAAAGATAAAAAAAATGTTGGGTTGGTGTTTGAAAACTTAAAGAGACAAGGATTTGTTATTCTGAAGAAAAAGATCTCAGATACAAGCGTTTACTCGGAGCTTGAGTTGGAAAGGGTTTCTGTAAGACTCGAAGCGACATTTCAAAAAAAATCCAAGATTCTTTGTGATTACGAAATGTTGGATGGAAATTTTATTTCTATTTATAGTTTAACTGTTGAGCAGTTTATATCTGAGAAGTCAAATACCTACCTTAAAAGATTCAAAGTTAGAGATTTGTGGGATGTTTTCTTCTTGCTGAAAAATGCTCAAAATCCCGAAAAAATAAAAGAGATTGGGAAGTTAATAGATAATTACAAAAAACCGACTGATGAAGAGAACCTGAAAGTTATTTTGCTCGAGGGCATAGTTCCGTCAGCAAAAGAAATGATCGAATATATCAACAGAAAATGGGAAAACAAATACATTTGAACAAAGTTGAAGCGTTATTTGAAAAGAGTCCTGTTGTAGATTTCAAATCAATTGAAAGAGTCGTTGGAGTGAACAAAAAAAGCAATTATGCTAAATTACTTGTTTCTAACTTGCTGAAAAAAGACAAGATTCGAAAAGTTGGAAAAGGGAGATATACAAAATTTTCAGAAAACTCTTTGGCTGTTTTCGCGTTTACACCGGCATACCTTGGATTGCAAAGCAGTCTGAGTTTTCATGGCTTGTGGGAGCAGGAAACTATCCCAATTATTCTGACGACAAAAAAAGCGAGGGTCGGAATTCGAAATGTAATGGATTCTAATGTTCTTATTAAAAAAATAGACAGAAAATATTTTTTTGGAGTTGAATATTTGAAGGAAGGCAAATTTTATCTGCCCTATTCAGATTTAGAAAAAACTTTTATTGATATGGTGATGTTTAATCAGAAAACTGATGATGAATTAATTGAGCGAATAAGAAAGAAAATTGACAAGCGAAAGTTAATAGATTACTTGAAGAAGTACGATCCCAGAATAAAGAAGATTGTAGAGGGGAGATTTTTCTGGCTTTATTAAAATTTCAAACGTTTCTATAATCTAAATGAAGAAATCAATTACCAACTCCCTCAAGGAGTTTTTGAATAATAGAAATCTTTATCTATCGTCTCATCCAAATAACTTCATGAAACTAAAAATAAAATCATCTGCAAGAATTAAGAATCACTATCTTTTAATTCGAGGGAAAAAATCAGAAGTTGAGAAAGCAATTCTCGATTACATCGGTATTTTGGGTTGGGCAAAAGCTTCTCCAAAGTTTATAACTTCTCAAGAGAATCTAATCCTTTCAATAGAAAGAAAATCTGTCACAAACGTCAGAGCATCATTCGAGGCTTCTCCCTATGACATTAAAGTCCTGAAAGTTTCTGGAACGTTGAAGGGTGTTCAGGGCAAATAAAGAAGGGAGAAATAATAATTGAGGGTTTTGAAAAACCGACTATAGTAAACCAATTAAATTCTTCGGTTTTTTTATTGGTTTAATAGACAGCGGAGCAACAAAGAACAACCAAAAAACTTTGTTGGTCTGCTGTATAACTGGAAAGAATATTTTAGGGTATGAGAACGAAATAATCAAGACCTCAAAATTGCTTTCAATGTTCCTTTCTTGTCGCGAATTCTTTTTTCGACAGCGTCTCTGGAAATGGCGTCGGTAGTCCGAGAAAAGAGCATGAGATTACCAGTGTAATACGACAAAAACTTCGTTGGATGTGAACCTCCCCACAGCAAGCTTTTGCCTGCGGGCAAATCCGCCTACGGGTGGAATGGGGCATCTGACGACGACATAAAATCGACCAGCTTAAGCTTGTCTACCTTTCTTCCTTGATTCTTGATATAATTTCTAATATTGCTATAGCGACGGAATTAATTAATTGAGCAGTTTGTCCGTCGCTATACATTTTATACGAAAAACAAAATGACTTTTATCTTGAAAACTTTGTGCGAATATTTTGTGAGTTCAACCATCACTCTAAAGAGCGATTAACAATTTCAGCACGTTTTATCCCCACAGCAAGCTAGGGTGGTATTGGGGAAGAATAAAATTATCACTTTCATCTCAATTCTCTATGTCTCTCCTTCAAATGTTCAATAGTTCTTCGAACAGAATCTGAAGGGTTAGAAATCATTGAAAGCCTATCTAGTTCTGCCTCTATGTTAGCTCTCGCTCGGTCATCACTCGCTCTTCTCCTCCTGCTTTCTTCAAACATTCCAAAATACTGATGAATATTTCCATCAAAAATAAACGCGATAGTAACTCCCGCTAATGTCCAGCCGTATATCTGATTAGAAATCCCGCCCAAATCTGAACTTTTGGCGTACCATAGAACTACAAAAACAACCGCAAAGAAAAACCAAGTAATTCTTCTTCCGAATGACCCCATCTGAGAATCGTGAATAAAATAAAAGAAAATTAAAAATGGTAGGATTGCTGTCAGTGCCACACCAAGTGCCCCATATGGCAAGAGAATGCCTGAAACCAAGTCATTCTCAGAAATAAATCTAACCGCAAAAATAGAAATCACGATGGCAATAATAGCTGAGACGCCCTTCTGGTTTCTAAACTGAGGCATCTTTTGCATGACTGCGTTTATTACAACAAATAACAGAATAGCTAAGAGAATTTTCGCAAAGAGAAATTCATCAGATATATAGGAGCCAAATAGAACAGAAAATATCGGAGTGAAAATATTTTGTACAGACCCTATTACCTCTTCAATAGCTCGTTCAGGACGAGGTAATCCCTGTGCACTAACAAATGGCAGAGCCAAAATAGAAAATAAAAACAACATTTTTTTCTTAATCAAATCCATAAATACTGAAAGATTACAAACTTTAAAAACATTTCTTCAATCAAAGAAACATTTATATCAGCAAAAACTAATTAATTAATATGAATAAAAAAGTTGTGCTTTTTACCCTCGCAATTTTATTCCTCTCAGTTGCATCTGTATCAACACTACAAGAAATACCTAAAGAAGTAAAGGATCTAGCCAAAGTAGATTTTAAAGAAAAAACAAACTCTGCTCTAAACAAATCCGTAGAAATCCCTGAAAATCTGAAACTTCCTGCAAAAATACTCTTTGGTCTTGAAGAAGACATGCCTTTCTCAAGATTCGTGGTCTACTTAATGTTCTGGCTATTTGTTTTCCTGATAATCTTTCAAGTTGTAAAAATAATGCCTTTTTTCAAAGAAGGGGTAATTAAATTCATCGCAGCTTTAGCAATTTCTGTTCTTGCAGGCAATCTTGGCGGAATAGAAGCGGTTGTCAATTTATACTACGATCTAAGCATTTCAAAACTGATTGACGCAACTTCTCCCGGAGCTTTCTTCTTTGCGGTTGTAGTTATCTTGGTTGGTTATTACTTGATTAGAAAAGCCATATCGAAACTTTCAACAAGTTTAGAATTGGGAGAAATCGAAAGCTCTGCTGTTCAGGCGGGAACTGGTTATAGAATCTTAAGAATTATTTCGAGCACTTTCGGCGGCGGTAGCTCTCTTTCAAGTTCTTCAAGCAAGTCTTCTAGAATAAAAACGAGCAGAAGCACTTCTTCTGCGAAAAAATCAGAAAAATCATCTGACATAGATAAACCACAGAACTCTATCTCTGAAAATACAAAGAACACTACAGATTCAAACGATATCTACGACGTTTCAGACGCAGATTAGATTTACTTAGCGGCATCACTCAATTCATCTGCAACTATATTTATTTTCTTCTCGCTAATTTCAAGTCTTTTCTCTTCTTTCTTCTTCTTATTTGCCTCGATAATTTTTCCGAAATATCTCAAAAAGCCAAAATATAAAATGAGTAAAATCAAAACAAATAAGAAAGTTATCATTTTCCACCACCACCCAACTTTGTAAAAGAAAAGTCTAATCAACAAATTAGAAACAGAATTAAAAATCTGCATTTGGGATATTATGGCCGTTGCTCCAAAACTTCCAGCGTATCGCATCCATTTCTCTTTAAGAAAAACAAAATATCTCGGCAAAACCAAGAAAGTCACAACCCAGAACAAAACAGCAATAAATAAAGCAAGAGACAATTCGTAATCTCTAGCAAACAAAAAAAGAAACGCCCAATTTCCTTTTTTAGCAATGCTATCTGCTTTAGCAATAGCAGTATTATTCAAAAAAAAGTTTTTCCATCCTTCGCCAATATTTTCCAAGTTGCCCTTGTCAGTAAAATTCTGCAGTTGTTGTACACCGCGAACAACGTTATCGTTTTTCAATTCTTCTGTATCTAAACCAGAAGGAGTTTGCGCTGTTACAGAAAATATATTAGACAAAATAAGTATCAACGGTAAAATAACAAAAGCTTTTTTCATTTCTCAACTCCTAATTGTTTATTTAACCGTTCTTCAATTTTTCTAATTAAAAATTCAATCTTTTCTCTGTTGTTTTCCAAATAAACTTTTTCGAACGCTTCTCCATAGTAAAGACTTCCATTTCTCCTGATTCTAAAATCATTTAAAAAACTCAAAAGCGATCTTTCAAGGTTAAGTAATTTAACGGTCTCTTCTATTAATTCTTTATGAGCATATTCACCTACAAACTTAATCCCTCTTGATAAGAATAGAGCCGTCGCTAATTCCTTAATAACCCCATAATAATTCTCGCATATAACTGTAGGAAATATTTTTCCGCCATAAGCATGTACAAATTCTTTTCTTCCCTGAATAAGTTTTCTTATCCCTCTCGCTTTTTCTAAATCAGGTTGTATTTCTATCTTCATTTTAGCGCTTTAAAATAGCCCCTCATCACAATACCGTTGGACAAATTATTTTTTAGTTCTTTTGAAACATTGTCAATTCTGTCAATAATTAAATGTATCTTCTTACCAAGTATCTTTTCATATTTTTCGAGATTAATCTTAGCTTTCTTGCCAACCGCAAATAAATCAATATCAGAATTTTCCGTTGCTTCTCCCCTTACATAGCTTCCATAAAAAATGATTGATTCAGGACATAATACTTTCCAGAGGTAGTCAATTACACCAGACTCGAATAGCTCATATTGCATAAACAATCCTTTATAAAATCTAAATCTTTCAGAATCAATTTCAGCAATATAAACAGGATTTCCTCTTTCTTCTTTTATTCTAATTAACCCGCGCCTTTCTAATTCGAGCAGATATTTTTTGACAGAAGGGAAAGCCAAATTGATTTTTCTTGAAATCTCCCTTAGACCGAGCTTAGAAGTTGGAGAATCTAAAAAAACCTTCAAAACCCGATATCTGCTATTTTTTTGTAACATCTGCTATCATTTTGTAACGACTGTTATGATATGCTAACACAGGTTTATATAATTTTGTGTTTTTGATAATTGGTTTGGATATGATGGAGAACATAAATAATTGAACGTTGCTTTTATGTTCCCCGAACACAAAAATCGAGAGATTTTTGTGCCCAAAAAAGCAGAGCTTTTTTAGGTCCATCAAAAGACAATCTTGTTCAATTTTTTGAGTCTTTCGTTATAATTACCGCGATAATAGAGATATCCAAAAGAAACATCAAGGATAAAACTATAACGGAGGAAATAAATAAATGATCTCTTCTTTTATTTCCCCCGAATATAGCATCGGATATTCTGGTCAATTATTTAAATCCGATGCTATATGAAGATTTTTTCCTTGCTAACGAAGAAAAAGGAAATTTGAAAAGGCATTTATGACCTTCGATTATTTCACGCCTGCTTCTGTTTTATGCTCTTCTCTATTCGCTCGGATATATGGAATTGGCTTGAAGCGAAGTCAAATTAATTTATCCCAGCATAACAGTTTTGTTTACACTCCTTACCGAGTAAGAAAAAACCTAAAAATTATTTAATTTTTCTTATATGGTAATAATTCTTTTCTGGTAAGAAAAGTTTATAAAACTTGATGTCTTTTATTGCATGGTATGAAAGAAAAAGAGCAAATCCTTTTAGAATCTGCAAAAGAATATTACAAATCAGCAGAAACATCTCTAAAAAATAGCCAATATAATTCCGCAGTTGTTCTATTCTTCAAAAGTTTAATTGCCTTTTCAGACTTATACCTACTAAGAAAAACAGGCGAGTCTCCTTCATCGCATAATGCTCGTTTTAGGATGTTGCAAGAGATTACTCTTGAGGTATACAATTTGGTTGACAAGGATTTCCCATTTTATCAGGATAGTTATGTCCAAAGAATGTCGAAAGAATTGGCAGAGGTGATAAAAGATGATGCAAGAACTGTGGCAAAAAAAATGGAAATTGAAGTATAGCCAAGACGTAATTGATATAGCTCTGTTTGGAAGCGCAATTTTTGGCGGAGAAAAAATAAATGATATAGATGTAATTGTCTTATTTAAAAAAATAGCTCTGAAAGATCAGTTGCACCAAACTCAAGAAATAAAAAAGCAGATTCAGGAGCAGGTCTCTTTGCCGATACATGTTAAACCATTTGACATGGAATCTTTTTTTGACGAAGGAAATTTCGCACAGGGGGGGATATTATTTTATGGTAAGAGTATGATTAACAGAAAAGATTTTAGCGAGAATTTTGGATTAACGCCTAAATCAAGAATACGCTACGCGCTGGATTCTCTGAAGAAAAAAGATAAGGTGAAATTTAACTATCTTCTAAGTGGGAAGCAGGGGCATTATGGCTTATTAAGAAAATATGGTGGAGAACTTAT
>Ga0209541_10009965_pt1 | contig 15264 bp, 18 predicted proteins | sample RifCSPlowO2_01_FD_184027 | JGI IMG/M metagenome (GOLD analysis project Ga0209541, IMG submission 184027) | Groundwater microbial communities from Rifle, Colorado - Rifle CSP2_plank lowO2_0.1 (SPAdes) (version 2) | ecosystem: Environmental > Aquatic > Deep subsurface > Groundwater | place...
TCTTCGAAAAATGGCAGCCTCTTGAGTTCGAGGACTTTGAGTTGGACGAGTCACGATGAGAACAACGTTAGCTGAGATGGAGCATCACTATGGAAATCAGGTTGCCCCTGTACTCATTCTTCAATCTAGAGAACATCTGCTAGATAAAGATTATAATGGAATTCGTGAGCAATACTTAGCGGGATTGCGGGATGCTCTGGACTCTCGAGTTGCTGAGGAAGTTTTCACGAATGATGATCTCAAGATAATGATTGAAAAGGCAACGTGCGACTGGAATGTTCCCGCGAATGTCCGTGCGATACGCGACACGTATCTCGCTCTTAGAAACCGGCGCGGTCTTTTAGAATAGCCTTCTGCTGATCGTCCATGGGTCATTGAATACATAACGCCACCGCCCGGATTTGTGCGGTTTAATTGCCATTACATTTATATATTCCTGTAGATTCAGAATCCTTATGGAAACCGTAACGATTCCCAAGGAGGAATATGAATACCTGAAGCGCCTCGAGCTAATCGCACAGGAGGATCTGGCACTGAGCATCAAGCGGGGGTTAAAGGACGCTGCGGAAGGAAGAATTCGTGAGCGTTAAATGTTTTTCTTAATAATCTCCTTGTAGAAGTCTAAGTCTTTCTTAATGCGGTCAATGGTTTCTTGCTGCGCTTTTTTGTCACTGACTGTAATAAGCAGAACAGTATCAATATCCTCGTAGACGAGGTAATAGACACGATATTTTCCAAGTTTTTTCTCTCTGAAAAAAGGATATCCCAGCGGCTTTCCCACCAGAGGACTTTCTTTCAGCTGCGCAATAATCGCCGCGATCTGTTCCTGATAGTCTTTTGGAAGAAGCCGTTCCCACGCATCAAACTCTCGAGTGGACAATACTCTTGTCATACGGCTTCTTTGAAATTTCTTTCCTTATATACCTATCGATAGACAATAAACGCCACCGCCAGGATTACTCAAAAAAACGCCGCGACCCGGATTTGAACCGGGATATCCTTGCGGAAAGCGGCTCTCAAGGCCGCCGCAATACCAGATTATGCGATCGCGGCATATTGTGCCAAAGTTACCGCAAGTTTAAAAGATTTGTGTATGCGTTTCATGCGTAGATCATACGAACCACATATCCTCTTTGATATCCAAGTTCTATCCTATACTTTCCAAAACCACAAACTTTATATATAACCTATTTGCACATAAAATCAACATATTGTATCCATTGACATAAATAGGTACAAGATGTTGTATTGTTTACCACGGCGAAAGAGTACTGTGCATTAACAATCGTTGAGCAAGCGAAGTAGAGAGAGTGCTCAAAAAAAGAGGGAATTCAATGTTGAACGGAGACTACAGCACCCATATAACTAAAATACGCAAGCGCGATGGCAGAATCGTTGAATTCGAAAAAGCACGCATAACGAACGCGATCTTTAAGGCGGCGCAGGCTGTTGGCGGCCATGACAGGCAGCGCGCGGAAGAATTAGCCCAAAAGGTTGTTGCAATTCTTGAATATCAATACAGCCCCGATAAAATCCCCACAGTAGAGCAGGTGCAGGATCTCGTAGAGAGCGTGCTCATGAAGATGGGGCACGCGAAAACCGCGAAAGCCTATATCCTTTACAGGGAGCAGCACCAGAAGCTCAGGGAGGACAAAGCAGTCGTTAATTACGTTGAAGGCATGGTCGACGGCTATCTCAAGCAAAAAGACTGGCGAGTGAATGAGAACTCAAATGTGAATTACTCCTTCTCGGGATTGCTTCTGCACACCGCAGGCTCGCTTACGGCGCATTACACGCTTAATAATGTCTACCCCCCGGAAATAAGCGACGCGCATAGGCGGGGGGATTTTCACCTCCATGATTTAAGCATGGGAATCATCGGCTATTGCGCGGGCTGGTCAATTCGCCAGATTGTGCATGAGGGATTTAATGGTGTGCCCGGAAAAACTGACTCGAGACCCGCGAAGCATCTGAATGCGGTTACGTGGCAGCTCATCAACTTCATTGGAACGCTCCAGAATGAATGGGCAGGCGCGCAGGCGTTCTCTTCATTTGATACGTACCTCGCGCCTTTCGTTAGAGTAGAGAACCTCTCGTATGATGATGTCAAGCAGGCGATTCAGGGTTTCATTTTTAATATGAACATTTCGAGCAGGTGGGGTGGGCAAACACCATTCTCAAACATCACGTTAGACTGGATGTGCCCGGAAGATATGAGAAAGCAAAAAGCTGTTGTAGGCGGTGAAACGCTTGACTTCACGTACGGCGATTGTCAGAAGGAGATGGACATGATCAACCAGGCATTCATTGAAGTGATGACGACGGGGGATGCGAAGGGCCGCGTGTTTACGTTTCCGATCCCGACATATAACATCACAAAGGATTTTGACTGGGAGCATCCGAACGCAAAATTGCTGTTTGAGATGACGGCAAAGTACGGCATTCCGTATTTCCAGAATTTTGTAAACAGCTCATTGATTCCTTCGGATGTGAGGTCGATGTGCTGCAGGCTGCGTATGGATCTGCGTGAGCTGAGAGCGCGAGGAGGGGGATTGTTCGGTTCTGGAGAAATGACGGGCTCCGTAGGAGTTGTAACCATTAATCTTCCTCGCATAGGGTATTTCTCGAAAACAAAGGAAGAATTTTTTGATCGGCTTGGAAACATCATGGATCTCGGAAAACAGGCGCTTGAGATCAAGCGAAAGCTTGTCCAGCATAACATGGACAACGGATTGCTGCCGTTCTCGAAGCGCTATCTCGTGAATCTCCATAACCATTTCAACACGATAGGATTGAACGGCATGAATGAGGCGATTATGAACTTCCTAGGGAAGGATGTTACGATTGCGCAGCCTGAAGGCAAGGCGTTCGGGATTGAAGTGCTTAATTTCATGCGTGACAGGCTTTCAAAATATCAAGAGGAAACAGGACATCTCTTTAATCTGGAAGCGACTCCTGCTGAAGGTGTGAGCCATAGGTTTGCGAGGATTGACAAGAAGAAATATCCCGACATTATCACGCAAGGTGAGAAAGATCCCTATTATACAAACTCAACGCATCTTCCCGTAAGCCATACCGAAGATCTCTTCGAAGCGCTTCAGCACCAGGATGAGCTGCAGGTGTTGTACACGGGCGGAACTGTCTTGCATGGGTTTTTGGGAGAGCGCATTGATGATTGGCGGGTTGCTCGGGAGCTTGTGAAAAAGGTCGCGTATAATTTCAAGCTTCCCTACTTCACGCTCACTCCGACATTCAGCGTCTGCCCGGAGCATGGCTATATCGCGGGTGAGCATTTCACGTGTCCTCATCACATTGAGATGGAAAAAGAGGTGACCACATGAGCGAATGCAGCAAAGACTGCGAAGTGTACAGCCGAGTCGTGGGCTATTTCAGGCCTGTGCAAAACTGGAACGCTGGAAAACAGCAGGAATTCAAGGATCGTGTTGAGTATACCAAATTATAATGCTACCCATCCGAGGAGTGCAGAAGCTGAGTTTAGTAGATTATCCGGGGCATTTATGCAGCGTCGTGTTTGTTTCCGGCTGTAATCTGCGCTGCGGCTATTGCCACAATCCAAGTTTGGTGCATCCTGATCCGGCACAGCCGTGCATTCCCGAAGACGAGGTTTTTTCTCTGCTTCTTGCTCGGAAGCAGTATGTTGAAGGTGTTTGCATTACAGGCGGCGAGCCGTTGCTTTATCCGGAAATCATCGCATTTTTGCAGCGGTTAAAATCCGCAGGATTTCTTGTCAAACTTGACACGAACGGATTTCATCCCGAGTTGCTGAAACGAATTCTTGACGCAGTGGACTATGTTGCGGTTGATGTGAAGACATCGCTGGCAAAATACGTCGAGCTCACGGGAGCCACGGCGCTGCAGAAGTTCAAAGACAGTGTCGCGCTGCTCATGCACTCCGGAGTTGAATATGAATTCAGGACAACGGCAGTGCCAGAGTTTTTTACGAAGGACGACGCGGAACAGATCGCAAACCTCATCCGCGGAGCGAAGCACTATTACATCCAGCAGTTCTCAAACAGAGGTCCATTATTAAATCCGCAGTTTGAGCTCAAAGAGCCGTATTCTAGGGAGCATTTGGAGAGGATGAAGACATTTATGGAAGCATTTGTGCAGCGTGTTGAGGTGAGGGGGTAATGAGGCGCACCCTGCCGTTTTATAAACTCAGAATTAACTACGATCATCATGGTGTATCTCATCGAAGCACGACGGCCTTTGAATTTGGCGTCTTTGGGAGACGTTGTGGTGGATGCTCTTGAAGCGTTGAACCGGGATAGGAGAACCGATTTCAAGAGAATTCCCGGATTCGTTTGGCCAAGACTACTTGACTCAAATGAGGACTATGATGAGTATGCAATAGGGAGGTTTGAGCACGGTTATGATCCTGCATTGAAAATGTATAGAAATGTTGACTCTGTGCTTGCGTATGAATTAAAGTCCATGAGAGGCCCATTCAGTGAGGAATTGGCTTGCCACCTGATTCAAGAGGGGATAAGACCTTCCCTGGCGGTTGTACCCGGGTTAGGAGATACGTGTCCCGTGCTGGAGCACGGGGATTTGTATGTGAATCCGACTGCTGATAGAAAATTCAACAGCTATGAAGTGGCTAGAATGATGCAGGCCTTGATTCCCGAGATTGATCAAATATGGTGCTGTTGGACCAGAGGCGAGGCAGGCGTTGAATTGCGGATCGTTCAAAAAGACGATCTGCCTGAATTGAGTGTTATAGGAGGATAGCATTCATCGCTTCTTATTTGGCTGCTACATCACTATTCAGAAATAAACTAACTCAAGCAACCAACCTTTCAATCCCTTCCTTTCTCCTCACTTCAGGCATTTCCCTTCGACCACCAAGGAGAGTCATAGACGCTGTCCTCGTTTCGGCAAGCCCTTCCCGTTGCAGGCTTGCGATTCTCCGACTGAGCCGGTATTGAGTAACTCCTGGATATTGTAATTGCAAAAGATAGCCCAGCCGCTCCAAAATGCCTATACGTGAATAGCCGAGCGATTCATTCAGGCGATGCCTGACTATTCTGGGATCCTCTCATTCCGACTGGAGCGCCGAATATACTTGATCCAAGGAGACGTAGACCATACGGCGATTGAATGCATGTATCTTATAGGCATTTCCATAAACAACCCAGGTGTTACATCTCTTTCAGTTTAGATATTTTTATAAATCCCAGCACGGCAGGTAAGACTATGCCCTCTTTAGACGATCTCGAAACGGTTACCAAATATGTTGTGTACACCTTGCAAGAAAAAGTGGCGATGATGGAGCATGACAGTCCGGCATGTGGAGCAACAGAACTCATAGAACTCATATATAGCCGAGGAGGCAGTCCTGTGCTGTTTTTTTCGTCGCCTGAGGAACGAGAGCATGCGATATCCTCAAGGCGCGATGATATTCTGAGAGCATTCCCCTGTTTCAAGCCTGGGATGACGTATTACCATGAGGAAGGACTGATTGGACGCTTAGCGGACTATGTCTTCGGGCATGAGCTTACGATCGTCCATGAACTGGGCGTCAGGGAATTAAGCTCGGAACAGGCGCAGCACATACTTTCCCGAATCAACCTTGCGGATTTCAGAAACATAGATGATATCATGAACGAAATCGCCGAAGAGGCTCAGAAGCACTATGATGCTTTTCAGCAGCACTGGGCTTCATTTGGTCGCCATTAACTCACTAAAATCTGCACGTCTTGAATCTCAATATTACTCCTTTTAAACGAAGCAAAATACCAGAGTTTTTCTCCAAAATTTTCGGGAACCCTTCAACTTTGACGTTCTTACTATGCTACACTATGATGGTGGCTGCAGGATCAACGCAATCCTTAAATACCGACACGCAGCATGCACATATGATGCTACTGAATAAAAAAAAGACCGGAGTACTCCTCCTGCTTGTTGCCGTGCTGCTGCTTCTCGCATTTACTGTGCCTGCATTGTCAAAGCCTTTCATGATTGACGAATTCGTATTCACAATACCTGCAGAGCATCTGCTCAATGGTGAACTGCCCTACCTCGACCTTGGCGTATTAGATCAGGGCAAACTCATGCTCGTTCATCCTCCACTGTACATCTACACATTGGCAGCTCAGTTTTATGTGTTTGGAGTAAGTGAACTCTCAGCCCGGAGTCTTGGTCTCGTTTTTTCGTTACTCACCATTGGCATGGTTTTCCTGCTGTCATTGACCGTGTTTGCTCAACACGCAAACAAATATGCTATCGCGGGAATGGCAAGCCTGCTGTACGCAATAAATCCCTTCGCGATCCAAAGCGCTCTCCTCATTGACATCGATGGGACGGTGCTCACATTTTGCATGGTGCTCTTCCTCTTTCTCTATACGGAACTTGCCCCGGGCATGACACGTACGCTGTGTCTCGGAATCCTGTTGGGAGTCGTTTCTTGGATAAAGTTTCAGGGCGTTTTTTTTCTCGGCGCCGCGATCCTCGTCCATGCGTGCATTGATGGATTCAGGGCGCGCAGGGTTGCCGCAGCAGTTTTTCCCGTCGTGGCGATGGGAGCGATCGGCATCGCGTCATTTATTGGCACCTGGTATACGTACACGAGCGTGCTTGATGTCTCCTTTTGGCTCCCCTTTGATCATAATCTCAAATTTTTAAGCGCGGAGAACAGTGCTTCCCTGCTTGCGAATGTTGCATTCTTCCTTTGGAGCATAAAAAATATCATACTGTGGATTATGCCCGCTGCCGCCGTACTCCTGTGCATCGCCTTATATGATTTTGTGAGGAAAACTGCTAATCAGAAATTCGGCTATGAGCGCCTCCTATGGATTTATTGTATCACAATTACAGCATTCTTTGTCCTCATTCAGCATTCCGCGTATGGGTTTCCAAAATATTTCATTCCCATGCTGCCCGTGGCTATGATACTCGTGAGCAGATTATTAGTATCATCGCTTCTTCCCATGCGTCGCATTCCATACTCCGCTATCGCCGTTTCCGCGCTTGCCGTCATCGTCCTATCGCTCGTTGTGATTAAGGACCCCTTTCTGGCCCATAATTTCTTTTTTACGCACACAATCAGTTTTGAGTCGGACCTCTCACGATACCTCTTTGAAAACCTTAAAGGCTTAAGTGTGGCTCTCCCGCTGATCGTGGCGTTTGGCGTATTCCTCGCGTTTAGGCACGCAACGTACAAAGCCCTGTTGCTCGCATGCTGGGTAGTGCTTATCGTATCAAGCCTAATCCTGAATGGAATTCAGCTTACAGCCACGTACTCGACAACATACGCGTATGGGCAGCAGGGAGTAATGGACACTGCACGATTTGTCCAGGACATCACATCTCCGAATGAGATTATTATTGCTCCCCAAAGCATCGCATACTATGCTAATCGGAGCTTTGCAATGTCATACCCTTCGGATCATCGGTTTAAGGATGCGCTTCCAGCCGTATATGCAAATCCAAGCGTCCGTGTCATCGTGACGTCACCTTCAGATACGTTTAGGATACCTCCCTCTTTTGAGTTACAGCGGCGCATCGGCCATTTTACCGTGTATAAGAAAGCGTAGCGCATGCGGATCAGGAAACCTTATAAAGACAAGGAATACCAAATAGGCAGAAAATAGGTGTTGTGATGGAAAAAAAACCAAAAGTTGCTGTGATTATTCCCGTATACAATGAAGAAAAGTCAATCGAGAGGGTTGTCCGTGACGCTGACCGGCATTTTTCAAAACACTATGACCATTATGATATCTTGGTTGTGAACGATGCGAGTACGGACTCTACGCTTAAAATTCTCAACGGCTTGAAGAAAGAAATCAAGAATCTGAAAGTCTACACAAACAAGAAGAACATGGGAAAAACGCAGACCGTTATGCGCGGCTTCGCACTCACAAATGCGGATATTATATCGTTTATAGACGCAGATTACCAGTATGATCCGAAAGATCTCGTCGCGGTCATTGCAAAAGTCCGGGAGGGGTATGATATCTGCAGCGGAAAGCGAAAAAACAGGCATGACACAATCTACCGGAAAATCCTTTCCAAGGGCTTCAATCTTTTCAACAGAGCTATGTTCGGAATCAAAATCAGCGATGTGAACTGTGGCCTTAAGGCGTTTAAGAGGGGAACCATGGACAAGATTAAATTAAAATATCTCAAGGCGCCCTGGTTTATTGACACGGAAACGCTGGCAAAGGCATACAAGCAGCATCTGAAAATAACGGAAGTGGACATCAGCCATTATCACCGGACAACAGGAAAATCAAAGATTAAAACGTACGCGCTCGTCACGGAAACGCTTTTCTACGGGCTGTTGCTGAAACGTGACCTGATGCGCAAGAACTAATATCGTGATCATGCATTCAACACAAGGAGCGGAATGACCTAAGCATGTCTAAATGTTAGGCGCTTGTCAGCTCCCGAATTTTCCATCTCAGTGTATTCCACACAAACCCTAGACGGAAGTAATACTTGCGGTACGCTTCTGAAAGCAACGCGGTAATCTGCTCCGGAGAAAGGTTTTCATGCTTGTACACAGGGTGAAACTGCGTGTAGTGCGTGTAATCTTTGGTGAGAAGCCGCCCAGATGCTTCCATCTGGTCATAAAACCGAGTACCGGGATACGGTGTTGAGACTGCAAAGCGCGCGAGTGGAGTATTCAACCGGACTGCATACTTGATCGTATTTCTAACGGTTTCAACCGTGTCCCCGTCATATCCTATGATGTAAAATGCTGAGACCTTTATTCCGAGTTTGTCGCAGAATCGAATGATGTGCTCCTGGTGCTGCTGCTGCACGAGAAGGCGCTTGTTTTGCTTGGCTACTTCAGGATCATTCGTCTCGATGCCGACGTTTAGGTTACGCAATCCCGCGGCATACATCCTCTTAAGGTTTTCCTCATTGAGGAGGTCAAGCCGGGTCTCCATTCCCCACTGCATTTTTACATGGCGCTTCATGATCTCATCGCAAAATTCAGGAATGAAATTTCGGTTCAGACCGAACACGGGATCGCGGAATTGAACTCCCTTGATGTTATGCTTTTGCTGAAGCGACACAATATCATCCACGACTTTTTTTGGCGATCGTTGCCTAATCTTTGCTCCCTGGTATTCTCCATAGACACAATAGTACCTGCAGCTGTATGGACAGCCTTTGCTGGCCAGGAGGACCAAAAATGGACGCTTGTTGTTGGCGGGGGAATACCCATAGCGATGCAGCGGGAATCCGTCGTATGAGGGAGTAGGCAGGTCTTCAATCGTCGTTGCGCTCTTCACAAGAACATTTCCCTTCAATTGGTCCAACGACGTGAAATCATGCATAAAAAAAGGCTCCGGCTCTCCGATCAAAACGAAATCGCAGCCTCCGAAAAGATCCGGTCGGACAGAGACGAATGGGCCAAAGAATCCAACGGTTGCCTCAGGAAATTTCATTTTTAATTTCTGTCCTACCTCGTTCTCGTATTTATAATCCACAATGCTTCCATACAGGAGAATGAGATCGCTCGGCTGCTCAGGAAGCGATTCCTCATAATAGGTTACTGTATGGCCTTTCTCTCGCAAAATGGTCTGCAGAAAGGCGAATGAGATGACGGGGAGTCTCACCCATTTCCCTTTTATACGTTGCAGTATCTTCGAGGTTATCGTCGTTCCATAATCATCTGCCGTGCCAAACCCGCCGTTTAAGTCTTTGTTCATCGCTCCCTTAACATTCGGGTTGATGACTTGAACGAGTGATATTTTTAATGGCCTGCTCACGGTTTGCTCAGCGTTTTCCATGGGTGTTTGGCGAATGTGCATGGTATTTAAACTTTGTGCAAGGCAAGTTGCCCGGGATTACCGTCAATAAGCGTCTATTGTCAACTCATCGCGCTGCATACTTGTTGAAGAAATTATTTGTCCACGTTTCCGGAGTCTTCCTATTGTTGATCTCCACAGCGATGTGGTACGTGAATGGCTTTGGTTTTCTCTCCTTGATGTACGCAATCATGCTCCTGAGCCCCTCATCAAGGCTCACGTTCGTTTTGTAACCCAGTAACTTCCGAACTTTGTTTGCGCTGCACGCAGCTAGTTTCACTTCCTGAGGCCTTCCTGGCATGTATGTTGGCTTGAGTTTAAAATCGAGAAGCCCTGCAATCCTGCGCGCCAACTCGTTAATCGTAATAAATTCCTCGTCCGGCCCAATATTGATCACTTCCCCAATCACATTGTTCTGGAACGCGACTTTTTTCAGGCAGTCAATATCATCCTGGACGAACGAGAAACAGCGTTTCTGCTCGCCATCGCCATAAATAATCGGTTGTCTGCCCTGAAGCATGAGGTTAATCATGATTGATGCTACGTTTCTGTACGGATCGTCATATTTCTGCCGCGGCCCTATGATATTATGAGGAACAACGATGACATACTCCATGCCATGCACTTCAGCCAGATTTTTAAGGAGCAATTCAGACGCATATTTCGAGATTCCGTACGGATCCTGGGGCTTGCAGATGAGTTCCTCCGTGAATGGGACAACTTTCTGCGTGCCATATCGGGCCATGCTTGAGCAATGGACGAAACGTTGTACCTTGTTAGCGATTGAAGCGCTTATCACAGAGGCCGTTATCTGGTACGTATTTTGCGCAACAAGGCTTGGTGAAAATACGCTCAGCCCTTCATATGCTGTGCATGCGCAATGGTACATAATCTCCGTGCCTTTCGTTGCCTTCCTCATCGCTTCCAGGTCGCCGCAGTCGATCTTATGAAACTCAATCCCTTTGGGAACATTATCAGCGTAGCCGCCAATAAGGTTATCACAGCCCGCAACTTCACATCCTTCAGCAAGCATCGCGTCCGCAAGATGGCTTCCGAGAAATCCAGCTACTCCCGTGATAAACACCTTCTTTTTTGGCATAGCGTCTATGGGAAGAATTGAGGTTTAAAAATGTTGTTGTCTTCAATGCTCAAGAATAATCTCCTTATCTTTTCGCGCACTTTGAAGCGCTTCTGCGATGAGCGTTTTTTCAAGATCGATGATCCTTTGTGTCACGGGGCTTTTTGCATTGAGCGTATAGAGTTTCGTCTTTCCGTATCTGCGTGTTACCTTTACAATTCCTCTTTTTTCGAGCTCGCCCCAGTAGTTAAACAGAGACGCTCTTGAAATCTGCGCGCCTTTTGCAATATCAGTCTTGCTGAAGTCCATGCCTTTGTTCTCAAGGAGAAAATCAATGATGCGAAAGAGCAGGATACCCCTCAGAAACGTAAGTGAAAGCGGTTTTTCCACACTGTGCCTCATTCACCCTCTGCAAGTCTGGTCTCTGTAGGGGCTGCCTTCACGGGTGTCAACAATATGCTCATTAGAATATTCGATCACATTCTGCTCGAACGCAATCCTCAGCACATACACAAGATCCTGTTCAAGTGCGAATGAGCCTTTGTGTGCGCAGCTAATCTCCCCTTTTCCGCATATAGTAAAATACAAATATCCTTCGTCAATCGCTGTGCCCGGGCTGAACACGGGCTCATAATACGAATCCTGGGTTTTTACCTGAATCGTCATATTTTTTGGCTTTAGACCCGTCTTGTAGAAAATTGTGCCTCCCGGATATCCGGAGATGCAGGCAGGAGTGACATTAACAGCTACAACATGCGAGTATTTCTCATTTGTCATGATAGGATTGATAGCGGGGGGAACATAAACAACGGGTTCGCTCGGAGCTTCCTCAACCGGTGTTGCAACGGGTTCTTCCGGAGGCTGAGCCACAACCGCAGGCGCTTCTGCGACGGGGCACACGGGGCATTCCTTTGCGAGTTCCGCATAGTAATTCGCTTTGAACAATGTAAGCTCTCCATGCAAATAAATGATCATGCCAAAAAGCACAAAGAGTACAAGAAGCATGACAATCGTGACTAAATTCTTTCTTGCGTCCATTATTTCAAGCCCCGCTCAGCGCATTCAGGCGAGCAGAACCAGTGGCGCTCTCCTTTAATTTCGCGCTCGACAACCTTTTCCTTGTCATTCGTTAAAGGCTTTCCGCAATGGGAACACACGCCAAAGTTAACCGGGTTCTTCTCACCCGCCATGAATCCTTCTTCTGTCGGGGATATTTCATCATCATCGAGGAGCTTATCACTGCCCTCTTCATCATAGATGTCTTCGTCCTGATCCCCATTATCATCATACTTACCCATACCACCACCTAACTCCCTTATAGAAACTGAGGGTTTTTTAATGTTTCGCTTTGTGGCGGCTTTTCATCCCCGTTGGAGTGTGCCGCTTCCAGTGCGTTGGCCTGTTGAATGTGTGAATATGCTCTACTTTCGTGAATTTCCCTTTCTTCCATTCATAAATAATTGGTTTTCCTGTCGGCAGCTCGAGCTTGGGGATATCCGCATCTGAGATGCGATCCAGATCTTTGATTATTGCGCGTAGACTATTACCGTGCGCAGAGACTAGTACATTCTTTCCAGCTTTGACTTTTGGAACAATCTCGCGTTTGAAATATGGAAGCGTTCTCTTGAGGGTATCCTTAAGCGATTCGCCTCCGGGAGGTGGAATGTCATAGCTCCTGCGCCATATGAATACTTTTTCCTTTCCATATTTCTTGCGCGCGTCGTCCTTATTCAGTCCTTGCAATTTACCATAGTATCGTTCATTCAGCGCACTGCTTTCGAACACCGGTATTTCCTTGCCCTGAAGCTGAATATGGCTCGACCAGTGCTTTTCTTTTCCATCATCGTGCATAAAAACTGCTGTGTAATCCTGCTCTGCGAGAATGATCATGAGTGTTTCCTGAGCGCGGGTGAGCTTTGAAGTGAATGCGATATCAAACCGCAGTGCTTTCAGATTATTGGCTGCAATCAGAGCCTCGTAGATCCCGTTCTCGCTCAACGGCACATCCACCCACCCCGTAAATCGATTTGAGAGATTCCATCTTGATTCTCCATGCCGTACGAGAACGAGATAGCTCATGCTCCGCTCCTGAAGTTTTTTCCCGCGTACTTCGCTTTCTTGCCGAGTTGCTCTTCAATGCGCAATAACTGATTATATTTTGCCAATCGTTCTGACCTGCACGGCGCCCCTGATTTGATCTGGCCTGAGCATATCCCCACTGACAAATCCGCTATGAAACTGTCTTCGGTTTCCCCAGAGCGATGGCTCACCATGACGCCCCATGAATTATCACGAGCCAATTGCGCGGCCGCAAGGCTCTCCGTCACGGTTCCAATCTGATTGACTTTCAATAACAATGCGTTGCACGCGTTGTGTTTCAGGGCGAGCCGGATTCGCTCGACATTCGTGACGAGCAGATCATCTCCAACGATCTGAATGTTTTTTCCGATGCTAGCGTTTATATTTTTGAACGCGTTGAAATCATCTTCCGCGAACGGGTCTTCTATCGTAACAATGTCATATTTTTTTACAAGCGCTTCATACCGGAGCTGAAGCTGGCCGGGAAGCATAGCCTTTCCCTCAACATTGTACGTTCCGTTTGCATAAAAAGAGGAAGCAGCCACATCCATCCCAATCTTTATCTTTCCCGAATACCCTGCCTGCTGAATCGCTTGTGTTAAGACTTCAAGGGGCTGCTCAATCGTGGTTAAAGGAGGAGCAAACCCGCCTTCATCCCCCACGTTCACGGCGTTCACACCATGTTTTTCCCTGAGAATCCCTTTGAGCACTTGATACGTCTCAGCGCCCATACGCAGCGCCTGTGAAAAACTTGAAGCGCCAATAGGAAGGAGCATGTATTCCTGAAAGTCAATCTGGTTTCCTGCGTGTTTTCCTCCATTTATTACGTTAAAACTCGGCACAGGCAAAAGGAATTGTTTTTTCTTCGCGAGTTTTCCAATGTGAGCGTACAATGGCGCTCCTGACGCGGCAGCGCCTGCCCGCGCAACGGCCATAGAAACCCCTAAAATCGCATTCGCTCCGAGTTTTTTCTTGTTCGGCGTGCCATCAAGCTGGCAAAGAAGTGTGTCCATAGCATACTGATCAAGAACGCTGTGTCCCTTGATTTTTTTCGCGATAGCCGAATTCACGTTCGCTACCGCTGTGAGCACTCCTTTTCCGCCATATCTCTTGCCACCGTCGCGTAATTCCCACGCTTCATGAATTCCGGTAGATGCCCCAGAAGGCACCATCGCAGAAAACTGTCCGTCTTTCGTCATTAAAGAAACCTCAACCGTAGGATTGCCCCGAGAATCTAAGACTTCCCGGGCTTTGATATCAAGAATCTTTGACACATGAACACCTCTTTATGAATCCTATAAGAAACAAGTTTAAAAAGATTTGGATCAATACGCACGGTTTTATAAGTAACTAAAAAGTGGTAACATTGCATAATGTTTTTAAATCAAAGGCGCTTTTCTTATCTCATGCAACGATCACAATACTTGCGCCCTCTTGACATGCTCGACCTGTACCTTGTTGAAAAAGGCTTAAAGCCTGCTACGCGACTAGCGTTTGATGCGACAGATACTCATCTCTCTCCATTTGTTCATCACGATGAACGACAGATGCCTTCGATGGCACACATCCGAGATAGATTTATCTCTGAATTTGTTCTGGAAGTTGAGAAGATGGTGTATGATACTGGAAGACCATACAGCGTCTTACCCATCCAGCCGCGCGTACTCACGAACAAACAGCCTCCGGTGACGATGGTGCATGATCTTCTTTGGATTCTTGTTGGGGATTCGCAGCCAAATCTCGAGAGACTCATTCATGCAAAATCTGATGTTGAATTTGGTGCGGCTTTTGGGTACCCTCCCGATGCGATCGCTGCCTTTGGCAAGGTTATTAACGGTGAGAAGAGAGATGGTCACTCTGTCCTTGTTGCCATGGCTCGGGCAGTGCACGCAGGGATTCCTATTCCTCCCTGGCTAGCCTATATCCCCTTCGTTCCTTCTGAGCTTGATATTGTTAACGGTAGATATTCTCCATCGGCGCAGGAGATGGGTGAGAGAAACAGAGCCTTTGTACTAAAACACAATCCCGTCCTCGCAATGCTTGCGGAGGGGCAATTGTATACAAGAAAAATGCCAGTATCTTGGGTTTTAGGAAGTAACGGTTCGTACTCATGCACGTTTACTCCAAAAAAAGTGATCTCTTAGACACAATCCGTCGGACAATTGAAAGATCTTGATTTAAGGATACAGATTATACTTGTGTATCTTCCTCACGATGAGCGTATCATAATCGCGAATGACGTGAGAAAACCTTTTTGTGAGGTCCATCATCACATCTCGAAACTGATCAAAGCTCTCACTCTCGATATCCAATTCGAAATTCCAT
>Ga0209541_10009966_pt1 | contig 15264 bp, 12 predicted proteins | sample RifCSPlowO2_01_FD_184027 | JGI IMG/M metagenome (GOLD analysis project Ga0209541, IMG submission 184027) | Groundwater microbial communities from Rifle, Colorado - Rifle CSP2_plank lowO2_0.1 (SPAdes) (version 2) | ecosystem: Environmental > Aquatic > Deep subsurface > Groundwater | place...
AATGGTAATCTTTTCTTTTCCACTTATTTCACTTCCGCTCGCTAGTATGTAATAATTACCATTAAATTGCCTACCAAATACTACGTTTCCATTAGCGTCTGATGTTTTTGTATCTATTTTTCTTCCACACGCATTACCTTCTCCGTTTGCAATAGATACACGTGCGTTTCTTACCGGCACGTTATTTCTTGTTATTTTTACAGTAAGATTCCCGGTAGTACAGTCTGTTTTAGCACTAATATCAATAGGCTCAAAAGACTGTTCATATGTTAAACTTGCATTCAGATTAGCTATTGTTGGACTCAGCGAAACTAAGTTGGATGCAAATATAATATTGCGATCCTCCACGGAAAATATTTTTCTAAATGAACCAATATACATAGTATCTGTATGAACAAGACTACCCCTATAAAAAATTTCTATTGTCGCATATCTTATATATGACTTAGTTAATCGTAATTCAAAATTCTCATCTATGAAGTATCTGTTTCCTAGTGATAAAGAAAAATCTCCATTACATATGCTATTTGAAGTTGGTTCAACACGTACATCTCCGATATTTCCTTCGCCACCCCGAACAATACTATCTAATAAAAAAATAACATTAGCAAGAATACTGGGTTCAGCTGCTGAAACTACAGAAATAGATAAAAACAGAAGAATTAGAATGTTTTTCATATTTTTATATACTATATTAGGAAATGTTTATATTTATTGGTAATGAGTAGTTAGTTCTGGGCAAGAGGCTTAAATAAAATTTATCTTACTCCTGGATTTCATAGTTATTGTTCTTAGATCTGCTCTCTTTGAAAGCATACGAAGTTGTTTATCATTTGTGCATACTATGGCGCGCTTTTGCTTTGCAAAGTTTAGAATCCAATCATCAACATGGCCTTCTGATTTTACAAAGGTAATGTCTTTCTTATTTACCTCTAGAATCTTTAGTGCAAGTCTACCACCAAGTGCATTTCTTCCCTTACCCGCTGCGATTTTCTCCAGCTCTTTTTTTACACCAGACGGAATAATTATGTCATAACCGCCCTCTATCAGATGAAATAACTCTAAAAAAATATCTATTTTGAACTGATAGGGGATCAGAAGAAAATTTGTATCTAGTACTATTATTTTTATCATGCTAATCAATTGGATAGCTCATTTTTTAATCTATTTTATTCGTAGTTAGTAAGAAAGTATGTGCATATATCTACGTCTATAAAAACACACAAGAAAGTTTTCAAACAATAATATATAAAAACAACAATAGCTGTCGTTTTTCTGTTTTCATACCACAAGGAAACGTGGTTGTGATAAAGAAGGTTCAAAAACGGTATGTTTAAAAATGTTTTGTTATATAAAACATTTCCGTATAATATTTAAAACAATAAAAAAATGAGAGGAAAGGTGATTTTGCATGGAGAGGTTGGATGTAAGTACAAGAGGAAAAACAGATGTTAGGGTAAACACCCCTAGAGCAAATTTTGGTAAATTTTTATTGGCGCCAGCAGTTGTATTGGCTGCAGCATGCGGTGAGGAAGCAGCACCTAAACCACCAGCACAAGACGGTGAAGTACCAGTAGATGGTGGTCAACCAGTATGTGCAGTAGGTGCTAACAGATGCGAAGGTAATGTTTTACAAACTTGTAAGGAAGGAGACGGCGGCGTAGCTGAATGGACTACATTAGAAGACTGTGGCGCAGCTGGAACATGCAACGCAGAAGCAGCTGAGTGTACTCCTGTTGAACAACCTCAACCAGAAGTAGCATCATGCGAATTCACAACTAAAGGGGCATTTTTATTGAATGTAGTAACAGCAGACGGATCTGATGTAGCTGTTCAAACTAGCGAAGGTGCTAATTTGGCAGGAAGAGTAGTTGACCAAAGAGTATTTGCAAAAGAAGGCGAAAAGGTTACACTTCCCGGAGGCAGTGTATCTGGAAGCGAAGGAGTATATACAGTTACAAGAACTGAGGAAGGCGCATTACTATTAGTAAAGGAAAGCGCTGCAAACACAGTAACAGTAGATGTTGCTGAGGGAAGCGTTAAAGTACAAACAGGTGATGCAGAACAAGTTTACGACAATGTAAATGTTGTTGGCCTTGTTAGCCTAGTAGAAGTATCTCGTCATGAGGATAATGAAAACTATGCATCACGCGCAGCAGTTACATTAACTGCAGGAAGCAGAACAAAAACATTTGTTCTTGAACAGGGCAACGAAGAAGACGTTACAAGCCCAGATGGCAGTACAACAACAACTGTAAGATTTGTTGAAGGAAGCAATGCTGAAGCAGTAGTTGATGTTTCTGCAGTAGGCGATGAATTTGCAGTAGACCCAACTATGCAACGCGTAGGTGAAGGTGAAACTGTCAGCTATGCTGGCGGAGCTGTTTCTGCAAAGGTAGAATCAGTAACTGATGAATATGATCAATCAAGCACACCAAAGGCAGATCATTGCAGAGAATACGCAGTAACATTGTTATTTAACACTGGCAGCGATGCAAGAGACTTTGACTTAGTCGAAGGTGCAGAGCTTAATGTTGCAGGTCGTCAAGTAACTGTTGAAAAGGTTCAATATGATGACAACGCAGAAAACAGATTTGTAAGGCTTTCAATAGTAGCTGGCACTGTAACTAGCACAGTTGTATTAAGAAACGGTGAAATGACCACATTAGAAGGTGGCGAAGTAACCCAGGTAGTGCTAGTTGACATGAGATCTACAGAATTGAGACCACCAGTACCTCCTGAAGAGGCACCAGCACCGTAATTTTTTTCTTTCTTTTTTAATTTATTTTATTTTTAGTCCGGGGGGATAAAATAGATAAATATTTAATTTAGCTAAATGTATGTCATATCTATGCCAACTATTATTTGGCAGTCATTTGGCAACTATTTCAATCCCAAAACATCTCTTGCTTTTACAAAATCTTCTGTAGTGCCAGGTTTTAATGCAACTTCAGTATAATCGTGTGCTTTAGTAACAATATAAATACTCTCTATATTGACACCACGATTCGCTAGTTTTCTTGTAATCTTACCTAGCTCGCCTGGACGATTTTGCATCTTTAAAACTATGATATCCGATTCGTTTATCCTTAAGTCTGGAATTTTTGAAAGGGTTTTCTTTGCTGTTGTAACATCATTTGTTACCAAACGAAAAACTGCCTTATTATTTTCTTCATAAGCAGAAATAGCCTCGATGTTTACACCAACACCTCCTAGAGCTTCAGCTATAGCAGCTAGCGTACCAACTTCATTCCTTGACAGAATGGTCAATTCCTTCATAACTACCCCCTCCATATTCATCTCCAGTTATGTGTCCTGAATTATATAATAAATGGATATATTAAAAACACTTTGTCGCAAAATTGATTTTATGACAGCAAATGCAACACGTGAGGATGTAATGAATGCTTTAATGACAGTAGATGATCCAGAAATAGGAATAAACATAGTTGATCTCGGATTAGTTTATGATGTATTACTAAATGAAGTTCATAAAAAAGCAGTTGTAAGAATGACACTCACAACGCCAGCGTGTCCATTGCTTGGCCATTTGGTTGCAGAGATAGAAGATAAAATAAAGCAACTTGGTTTTACTGAAGTACAGGTTGATATTGTTTGGGATCCACCATGGTCGCCAGAGATGATGAGCGAGCGCGCAAAAATGATGCTAGGAATGGTATAGTTTGGCAATGGGCCGTGAGCAATGAGCCATAGATTTGTAATTATGAATTAACTACGAACTCAAAACAGGTTATAAAATGAAAAAACTACAACTAGCAGATATGCTTGCCTCTGAAAGTCAGCTTACCGAAGAAGATGTTGAGGAAATCAGTAAAAAGGTAAAACGAGCGATTGCAAAGAGACATGGGTTATGAAATGAAACTAACATTTTACGGTGCTGCACAAGAAGTAGGCAGAAGCTGTTTTCTTCTTGAAGATGAAAAAACAGATAAAAACCTTCTATTAGACTGCGGCATAAAGCTTGGAGAAAAAACGCAATATCCTTTGCTTAGCGATAGCGAGATTAAAAAGATAAAGAATATTTTTATATCCCATGCGCATTTGGACCATAGTGGATATTTGCCGCATATATTTGCAGCTGGTGCATCACCTCAGGTATTCCTAACCAAGCCAACACGTGATTTAATTGGTGTTTTGCTTAGCGATTATCGAAGAATTCAGGAAGAAAAACACGAGCAAGGAAATAAATTCAAGCAGAAGGATGTTGATGATGTTTTGCAACGCGCGCATATAATTGAATTTGGTACATCAGTAAAACTTGCTTTTGAAGCAACATTACATAACGCAGGCCATATTATAGGAAGCGCAATGCTCAGAATTAACGAACATAATGGAATTATGTACACTGGAGATATATGCGCACGCAATACACGCATACTTGATGGATGCGAACGCAACATAAGCTGCGAAACACTTATTATTGAAAGTACTTATGGTGGAAAGGAAGATATTATTCCAAGTTATAAAGAATCTGGCGCAAAGTTAGTTGCTGAAATAAATGAAACAATAAACAATGGAGGTTTTGTTGTTATACCCAGCTTTGCAGTTGGCCGTGCGCAAGAAATCTTGCTAATGCTTGATGATTATATGCGCAGTGGTGCATTAGTAAAAACTAGAATATTTGTTGAAGGAATGATCAATAAAGCAATGAGAATATATCGTCATAATGCGTATTACGCAAGCGATGAGATAAAAAAGCGCATTTTAATGAGTGAGGATGACCCGTTTAATAGCAAGTTTTTTCATACTTCTAGAAATAAAGAGCGCAAAGACGTGTTAAGTGCGCCTTGTATAATTGTTACTACATCTGGTATGCTTACTGGCGGACCGGTTCATTTTTATTTGGATAAATTAGCAAATGATCCTAAAAATAAACTGATATTTGTAGGTTATCAGGCTGAATCCACACCTGGAAGAAAAATACTGGATGGCGAGAAGAAAATAAAAATAGGTTATGGAGAGAATGAACACGAAGTGGAAATTAATATGCAGATAAAGAATGTTCGTATCTCTGGCCATGCTGATTATAACGATCTTTTGCAGTTTATCACTAGGGTAAGAAATCTTAAACGTATAATTCTGATTCATGGTGAGAAAAGCGATTTGAAAGAAGCACTTGAGAAAAAATATGAGATTATTGTGCCGAAACTAGAAGAGAGCATTAGGTTTTGATCAAAACTAAACTTGGTAGAAAATCTGAAACCCAACAATATCTGCTATTTTTCTTTCCATATCATTTGAAAATGCCTTTGCGTACCAACCTCCTAAACTCCAAAGATCAACAAATAATTCTCCTATTGTTACATTATCCCTATCCGGATAATTATTCATAACCCCATCAGCTCGAATTATATGAAGATTTGACTGACCACGATTTTCTGGAAATCGCTTTTTTATTTTTGGTAAGGTTTTATTATCCGCATACGCATAAACTTCCGAATAATCTGCAGCAGCATCTCTAAATTTAAACCTATAACCAGAATATGCAGTAAACTTTACTTTTTTCCAGAGATCTTTCTCTATTTTAACCGGAGACATCTCAACATGTGTTTGGTATATTATATCATCCTTAATATTTCTGTTACTCGCCCAGTAAAATAACAATTTTTTAATATCGGATATATGAAAATTCATCTTCCTAATATCAACAGCACCCATCCTTGCTAGTGGCTTGAGTGCATTATTAACTGTGCTTATAGATATACTAATTTTCTTAGCTAAGGCTAGCTGAGTAAAGTGATTGTTCTTTTTTTCTATGAATTGATAAAGCAGTTCCCTATAGACCCATTCATTCTTTTTCATGCTTTCGATTTTGTATTTTCTTATTTATAAAGGTTTGACAGCGAAGCTGTCAAACTTTGTCACGCTTTTTTTGCCAGCGTGACAAAGGTTTCGAATTTCTTCGAAAGCAATACATTTATTAAATCTTATGTTTAATTAAATTAAATAGGTGATTTAATGAGTTTTGTATCTAAGGCTATAAGTGTTGGTGGATCATTGATGGTTACAATACCAAAGGAATTAGCAAAGGTTATGAATATTCATCCGAATGAACCAGTAGAAATAGAAGTAAAAAAAGTAAAGCTAAGTGGATTCGGGATGTTTAGAGGTACTGGCTTAACTCCATTCGCCAAAGATGACGAGCTGCATCTTCATGACTAACTATATTTTAGACAGTTCAGCTTGGATTCACTACTTTCTAGGAGATGTAAATGGAGAAAAAGTAAAAAAAATAGTTGAGGATGAAAAAAACGAATGCTTTACATCTACATTAACGATATCAGAGATCATTATAAAACTAAAAAAATTTAATGTGGACTATGAAAAAGCATTTGAAAGAATTTTGGCTCTCTCAAAGACACTTGTTCTAGATGAAAGATTAGCTTTTGAAGCAGGTGTTCTTTATGCTAAAAAAAGAAGCAACATTCCTGACATAGGCATAGTTGATGTGATTATACAAACTCATGCAAGGGAAGGAAATTACATCATAATTACATCTGATGAAAAACATTTCAAAGATGAAAAAAATATTATACTAATTTAAATAAAATCAGAACAAATAGCATAAGAAACAGTAATGTTTGCACTGCAGAAATTTATTCCGCTGTCTGTTGTTGCCTCAAGTATGCCAGAGCCAACATTAGCACCGCTACGCACAAGCGAAAAAGAATCATCTGATGATTCTACGCTACCAAAAGTTGGGCTAATACTCCATACTACGCTGTTGCATTGCCCAGCTGGATTATTCGGGCAGATTATATTAAAGCTACTAATCTCCTCTGGATGTGTATAAGTAGTTGATGGAGATAATTCACAACCATTATCACCTGGAGGAGGACATGGTGGAGTTGGACATGGGTCTATATCTGTATTATTTACATCGATTGTTGCATCGCATGAGAACAACCCGCCAACACTTGCTGTTAGATTTCCAGTTCCACTACTTGAATTTATAAATAATGTTACAGCGTCATTAGTAGGGTTTATTCTATCTGCAGTTATACCTGTTACGCTCCATCCAACATTCTCGCATAGTATTGGGTTATCGTCTTCATCAAAGCAATCTAGGCCGAATGTAAATGTATCGTTTTGCTGGAGCGAAATACTTGACGGATCAATAGTACAATAAGGACCTGTAGATCCTTCTTCTACGGTAAATGTAACGTTATAATTTCTTATATCTGTGGTAGTCGCTGAGCATGTTCTGGCTAATGCCTCATATGTCAACGTAACTCGTGTGCTTGTTGTACCTGTATATGATGGCGCTGTTAGTATAAAACAAACCCTTTCTTCAGCGTTAACTGCCATGTTTTCGTTTATCCCATCGCCAGGTGATCCTGTTGGACAAGATGTTGGCGTAGCAGTAAAACCATTATTCACGCTTACGCTGTTTACTCGATTTGTTACATCTCCATTATTTCGCACTTGTATGATGATTATTTGAGATCCGCCTGGCGGAATTTCAACTGTTGAACCACTGGCAGGAATAGTATATAATACTTGCAAACTGGATTGGCGATTTGCTACTGTAACATCTATGTCGTGCTCAGTTAAGGCATTTGAATATTGCGGACCATTTTCTGCACTAGTTGTTCTACTGAATATTCTTGATCTTTCCCCACTATCACAATCTGGATAACGGACTACTACCATGCATCCATTAACAGTAAATTTATCCCTTATTCTATAATCACCTGTACTACTAAGAGAAAGCGATTGACTAAACCCAGCATTGCTAGTTGTTGTTCTAGTGCTATCAAAATCAGCGCCAGGTCCTGTTTTTCTTAATCGATCACTTGCTGTGCAAATAACCGCAACATGTCCTAACCGATTAAGATATCGCTGCGAATCAGATTTAAAATATTCATTTATCCTAATATCACTTGTTGGCTCTTCTCTACCCCAACATGCTTCTCCAGGTATGCATGGGTCTTCGTTAATAAATATGTCATAATCAGCATCATCCCATCTGATATCTTCGTTTGAAGGTACTGTACTCTCGGATGGCCTTGGACAGCTGGCTGGTAGATCATAAAGAACAACAGCTTCAAAAAAAGTTGCTGCCCAATCACCAGTATATGTTGACGAGGCAGTTACTGTCCCAGGACATATTGTATCCCCATCTTCTACGCCATCTGTGTAAACACCATCGGAACTTGATAAAATTCGTCCACTAGAAGATAGACCTAAACTATGAGAAAAATCAAGGTCCTGTTCTATCTGATCATTACCTGCTGAATCCTCTCTATAAAGTGTTACTCTATTATTATTATCAGATACAGTTGTTGCGAAAAAAATTGAAATGAAAAATAAAAAAAATATTAGCCTTCGCATCATTCAACCCCTTTTTCACTGCCTAATTGAAATTGAAGATTCAAGAATGGTACTACTCTGCCATCTACGACTCTGACCTCAAGGCCAACACCAGGAAGATAAGCGGTTTGAAAAATCTCACTAAGTGCTGCCCTTGCACCGCCACCCCATACTGCACCTTTTTTCTCTTGTTTTAAGGCTGCTGCAAGTGGATCTGGCGCTGAAGTTCCTACTAAACCATAAACACCATATGGCCCATAGTTTACACCCAATTTACCTTCCCATTGTGACAATGGTGGCAGATCTCCTCTGGCCAGAGGTGTTCCTTCAACACTCGCAACTATAAATAGTGGTAAGCCTGTAACCTTTGCCAAACCAGCAACAACATGTACAGATGTTTCCAGTGTAACATCGCCACTAATAGGATCAACCTTAGTAACAGCTACTGTACCTGGGAAAAATACTACATCAAAAACCTGGATTTCACCTGAGGCATCTGTAAGCTTTGCCTTTCCAACAAGCTGAACTACTGTTCTATCACCAACAGATATCGTCTCAGCCCCAACACTAAATTCTAATTCACCACCTTTCCATGTTTCCATGGCTGCATTTACTGCTGCTTGTAAACTACTAATAGTAGTAATTGACTCATCTTTAGCAACTACCCCAACCTGTTTTTTACCGCCTTTTTCACCTACTGGTTCTAATTGTGCTGTCTGAAATCTTGCAAACGTAGCAGCATACCCTAAGTCAGCAGAAATTTTAACACCTTTTATCTCTGTGATTGGTACATTCATACCAAAAAAGAGTCCTGCCATAGGGCTTCTTTTATATCCTGATTTTAGAATTTCTTTTAGCTGTTCTGTTAAAGCGCTTTTTAATTGTGCATCATCTGGAAGCGCATTTATTGCACCAATTATGTTACCTGCGTTCATGGCGGCCTTAAATGCATTTACCTCTGCTCTATTAGCACTTCCAAATATTCTCTGTTCATCTTCTGTTAGAGGCGCGTTTCTTCCTGCTGGTGGTGGCGCTCCTTGTTCAATTACTCTTACTTCCTCAACGCCCAAGTCCTCAGCCCTATCCATATCCCCATTAGCCTGAGCCTCTGTCATTTCGCTTAGATTACCTCTAAATTCCGTACGTTGATCTGTATCTGGAATAACATCCCACATAGATTGAACATCTTCTATATCTCCTCCAACTTCAAATGGTTGTACTGGAATAATTGGTCTTGGTATCTGTGCTAACTGCTTTACCTTTACTGGTTTTCCAACTGGCATGGCAACATTTCCTTTTACCTCTCCAGATTCTAAAAGCGCCTGGTTATATTCACGCTCATTAAGATGGTCATTTTGAATAACATCAATTAATTCCAAATATCTATCTTGCTTTGATTGATCTTTTACGCTATCAAGATGATCAGTCCAATATCTAAAAATATCTCTGAGTTTATCTAAATTTTCTTTTGGTTGTTCGCCAGCTTTAAATTTTGCTATATGTTCTAATGCTTTAAGCACTTGATCCATGTTTGTTGTGTCTACCTTCTTTATATTAAAATCTTCTGGCTTCTTTTTTACTACACCATTACCCATTTCATCACCTTTTTCCTGTGCATGCACTCTTGATATTAGTGGTGACATGTTTTGGAATGTAAAACATAGGGAAGCAAAGGCTAAGAATCTTTTTAAACTGGATGTCTTGTGCCTTAATGCCCTTGATCCATCGGAATTTTTGTATAAAAATTTCATTTACATCATTTAACATATTTATTACCTTATTATATTTAATAATATGTTTCATTCTTTAACTGTTGTTTTTACAACTGCTGACCTTGGAACATTAGTATACCACAATACCCTTTCATAATCAGAATCTGCTGTTATATAACCTCTTGGGCCTATATCAAGCTTGCAAGAGGTATCTTCTAAACCAACAAACGACTTATCTCCAGTTGGTTTTGCAAGTGCTTGCGCTGCCTTACCACTAAATTCTCCTATTACATAACGCCTTTCATTTTCTGAAATAATGGCAGCTTCATCTAGGATTATTTTATTGCCCTCTTTCTTATAAGTAGTAAGAATAAATGCCTCTCCCTCATCTTTTTTAGAAACATCCAAAACCTGAACTGTTTCAACTAATTTTATGCCAAGTTCATTTTCTAATTTGCGTAATAATTGGAATGGAGGCGAGAAATCACCACTTTCAATACCCTCTAGATCATCCTTTGCTTCTTTTATCTGATCTGCAAAGTCTTCAACAGATAACTCTAATTCCTCACGCTTTGCTTTGATTAAATCTCCATAATTCTTTACTGTTTCATATTTTACATACATTGCTACATGGCCTTCGTTTTTCTTGTCACCTTCTACGAGTTCTGCAGTGTGCCTTAGGCCGCCAGAAACACGTTCGGCTGGTTGCGGAGTAAATGTATTTGGCAATAATGCATAAACGCCATCATCAGTTTCTGCAAATACAGCAAAATGAAGTATGTCTGCTCTTATCGTATTTAGTAAATCAACCACTGGAACATTACAAGATAGTGTAATACTTCCTTCAATACTAGTTCCTACTTGTAATTCTTCTGGTTCAAATCTCGCGTTTATTCTTGCTTGTACGCGTCTCTGTGGTCCAGCTTCCACTGATGGCGCTGGTTCTTCCCTTGCCTCAATTCTTCTTATACCTTGTGCAGCATCTATTAATCTTTCAGTGCTTTCTCTTATTCCACCATATCTAGCTATTCTATCCTCATGCCCGGGCATCTTCTCAACACCACGATATGCCTCAAGCAATTCTCCTAATTGCTGCGGCATTCTGGCAAGCGCATCAGCACCAACCTCTGCTGTTTTCTGTTGAATAAGTTTATGTGCACTAACTATTGCTGCATAAGCCAGTGCTGCTTCCTTTGCTTCTATATATTTTTCTTTTGCTTCTGAATACCTTCTTGCAGTGTCAGATTTTAGAAATCTTGCCTCGCCAACAAGGCTAATTGCTCTTTTATATTCTTCTGTATTTATTCCAACGTCTATATCCCCAATGGGTATTGATTTAATTGCTTCCATTGCCTCATAATCTAATCTTTCCATTTGTGATCGCGCAGCTTGGTTTGCCCTTTCATTCTCAAGTTCATTAACGACCCAGGCTAATAATCTATCACCAGTCGCAACTACGAAACCGCCAGTTTCTTTCGCTCCAAGCATTCTTTGTAACTCTTTTACTGACTCTCTTGATTCATCGATATCTTTTCCTGGTTTTGTTTTTATTATCCCTTGTTCATGCAACCTTAACATAATTAGATATATTTCTCGCTCTATATCTGTTCCATGCGTTTTTAGTGATCTTAATCTTTGTTCTATTTCAATAAGTGCTTCTTCTCTGCTTTTTGCTACTAATACTTCTGCTTTAACCAATGCGCTAGCTTCTTCTATTACTACTTGTACGCCTGCAGCAATACGTTCAAATTCCTGTTTTTTATCTGTGTTTTTCTTAAGTTTTTTAACAGCATCAAAATCCACACCTAATTGATCATATCTTTGCTGAAGCGCAGTAACATCAAACCCTTCTTTTCTTTTTGCAGCTAATAATTTATCAGCTTCATCTAGTCTTGAATATGCTTGTCCACTCGCAGCTTTAACATGTTCATCTGTTACTACTATTGGTTCTATTCTTGGTTCTGCAACAGGTTCTCCCAAATCAATTAATTTATCTGGCGCTTTTTGTGCGAGTGCTAATGCATCTGCTGCAACCTTTTTTGAATTTTCAAATCGCAATACTAGCAAGAACCGTTCTGCCAGCTCTAATTTAGCCAATGCATCCTTCCATTGTCTAGAATCAGTATCTTTTTGATCTTTAAGTACATCAATTTCTCCTTTTTTTGCATCAAGAAATACACGGCCTTCTTGCATTTTTTCTGCTTGTTCTTGTTCTCTTTTTCTTGCCTCGTCTGCCTTTGCCGATTCTCTTTCTTTCTTTAATTTCATTGCGCCAAATGTTTTAGCCATATCTTTATCTTTTAGAAGTTCACTAGCAATTCTTATTGCCTCATCAAACTTTTCTTGCTTTGCAGCTTCTCTTGCAGCATTTTTTGCTTCATTTTTATCACCAATCTCTACATAAATACTTGCAGCTAAAAAGAAATTTCCTTCAGCTACATAATTCTCTGCAGCATCTATCTTTAATGCCCTTGCTGTTTCTGCTTCTGCTGTTGCAGCCTGTTCAACTAATCTTCTTTTAACCCAACCTTGTACTGCAGCTAGCGTAAGTGCATCGAATTTTCCTTCATGACCTGAAGAATAAGAATCAAATTCTTTTGTTTTTAATTTCTTTTGCAATTCTGCTACTGAAGCCATAGTCTTATCAGTTTGCTTTCCAATTAGCGCATCTGGTATTTTGAATTTAAGGGGAAGAACATTCTCATCAACAAGTGCATTAACAATGCGATGAACGCGTGCTAAATCTTCATTTGGCGCATGCCTTTCACCTGCAGGAATCTGCATTACAAACATAATCGATCTTTTAAATAATTCGTCTCTTTTTGCTGCTAACTTAGAAGACTCTGAATCGATTATTGCTACTGGTGCAAGCTGTGCTACAGCAGCAGTAGCTGCAACCTGTACTAGGAAAGCTGGATTTGCCATTGTATGTGCCTCTAAAGCCAGCGGCTGCTGGCCAAGGAAAAATTTCCTACTAGTGCCAGTGCGGTTGAACCTTTTGATTTCCTTTTTAATACACCCATTCTAACACCAATATAAATCTTGCCCATAACATTATTTAAATAAATGTTTTTAAAGATGGCCTTCAGCTTTGGATTATTATCTATTGCCTTTTGCAGTAAACCTTACTTATCAAAAATGATAATTAAGGTTGATTGTATATTTTCAAAGGTGTGATTTATCCATCCACTGCCATTTACCAAAACGATACATTTAAATACTTATTCTACCATAATTAATCTTAAACGAAAACAGTTAAACCTATCGATCGAGAGGTGTATTTTATATGGGAGACAGAGCAGGTGTTCAAAAAGGACCAAAACAATTGGCTTTTAGTTTTGCTGAAAAAGGCCAAGAAGCTGGAGGTCCATTGGGAAGAGTTTTAGGTCAAGGTGTTGATGTATTACATGAAAGCGTAGCTGCTGTTCATGACGCTGTGCGCGAAGAAGGTGCAGCAGTCGCAAGATTAATGACTTCTTTTACAGGAGAAATGGGTGGGCTTGCAAGAAATTTAGGCGCAGCAAAAGATGCATTGGATGCATTAAAATCTGAAGTTTCTAGTGGCAATAGTGCACTCAGTGAACAATTAGGTGGATTAGCAACACGCATTAGCGAAGTGCAAGCTGGTTTAGAAAGGGCAGTAACAAGTTCTTTTGAAGCTGCAGCTAGGGCTAATGCAGAATCGATTAGTGCAAGTGAGGGAAGAATTAATGCTGCTGTTGGAGATAGTAAAACTGCTGTTGTAGAAGGCGAGGCACGATTAAAAGCAAATGTTGATCAAGCACAGGCTGCAGTTATGGGTGCAGTAGAAAGAAAAGCTGGTGAAACAAATGCAGAAATTGCAAGAGCACTTGCAGCAGTTCAAGCAGTACAAGCAGATGTTAAGGCTGTTTTAAGCGAGTTCACTGATGCAGACAATGGAAAAGTAAACCTATTAATTGGCGCATTGGTCAGCACATCAGATAAGGTTGATGCTGGATTGGAAAGACTTGATAGCATTAATCGATCATTGGAAGCACAAGCAGTAACATTAGCTGTTCATACAGAGGCATTAGGCAGAATTGAACGCACTGTTGTTAATGTTGAAACAGTCTCAGGCAGAGTATTATCAGAGTCTAGAGCAGTTCTTGATGAAGTTGTGACACTAGGAAGACAAGTTGAATTATCAGTAAGACAAGGTGGCGAGGATGTTGCTGCAGTCAAAGCACATGTTGATGCGCAAGTTGCAGGCTTAAAAGACCATGTTGATGGCGCAGTAACGTTAATGCTTAGCCAGATGCGAGAATTAAAAGCAGCATTGGGCGATGGCTTAGCTGGCGTGATCGCAGCAGTCCATGCGGCTAAATTAAAACCAACAGAGGTTGTAGTTTCAGAACAAGCTGCTCCGGTTTTACCAAGACCAATTGTTGGTGAAAAGGGCGGTGAAGAACCGAAAATTGGTGAGGCAGTTGTAGTTAAAGCAGCAGGACCTGGTCCCAGTGCAGATGAAATAGCACATATGGAACCAGCTCCTAGCATACATGAAGCTACAATAAGAGAAGCAGAAGAGAGCAGAGATTTAGCAAGGCTTCATTCATATGCACTTGTACTAATAAGTGGACAAAATAGAGATGATGCAAAACTAGCAATAGATGCATTAGAGCGATTAAAAGCAACAGATGTTTTATTTAGCGTTAGACAAAGAAGCACAGATGTGGAGCTTGCAGATCAAGCAAGTGCAGCGTTTGGAAGGGTTGCTTCTTTAAAAGATCAACTAACATTAATTGGCGATCAAGCGCTAATTGATATGTTCTTACAATCAGATACAGCGCCAGAGAGAAAAGGAGAAATTTTGAATTTATTTTTAGAAGAGAGACTAAGAACACCAATTTTAGATATTTATAGGAGAGTAGAGAGAGATGACAAACAAAGCGTAAGGGCTGCTCTTGATAAATTTGATAGAGATCTCATTGCAGAAGCAAAACAAAAAATAGCGAGTGGTGATTTATCTGGTCATACCGTACTTGTACATTATGGTTCAATGCTTGTTGAAGAACAAACTCAAGATAGTGCAAGATTAGCAATGGCCGCATTAGAAGAGCAAAAAGAAGCAGATGCATTAGGTATTGTCGCAAATAATCTTGAACAACAGGGTTATCCAGAACTTGAGCTATTAGCAAGAGAGGCAATTGAAAGATTAACACCTGAAAGAACAGTTGTAACAAGAGCTATTGCTACT
>Ga0209541_10009968_pt1 | contig 15260 bp, 15 predicted proteins | sample RifCSPlowO2_01_FD_184027 | JGI IMG/M metagenome (GOLD analysis project Ga0209541, IMG submission 184027) | Groundwater microbial communities from Rifle, Colorado - Rifle CSP2_plank lowO2_0.1 (SPAdes) (version 2) | ecosystem: Environmental > Aquatic > Deep subsurface > Groundwater | place...
TTTACCTTTCATTTCGTTTTCTCTTTTGTTCCCTGGTACATTCTGGCGGTCATTGTTTCATGCCTATAATGGGAAAAACAGTGGATAATTACTCCCCATACTTTTTCAGCATCGCGTCAAGCGTTCGATGGAGATCAGGGAGGGTGCCGGAATTATCAATGACCTCCGCGGCAAACGCCTCGAGTTGGGAGATCTCACGCTCAGGCTCTCCTTCGTGGTCTTTTTCAAACTGTTGGTGGGTCTTCGTTTTGTCGTCCGGATTCTCGCCGCGAAGCACCAGGCGTTCATATCGCGTTTTCATTGGTGCGGTGATATAGCAGAGTTTAAATTCGGGGATCTCGCGAAGGTATTTCACGTCTTCGAGCCTGCGTACACCGTCAATGACGATGAGCGGATGCGTATCGTTCTTCGCATCTTCAAACATCACTTTCGCAAGCGTGTCTTCGCCGAACTCTTTACGGAGAAACGTTGAGATCTTTTGAATTGTCGCGCGGTCTTCAGGGAGATGCACACGACGCAAGAGATCGCGAAGCATCGTCGAGAAGCGGTACGTCACCGCACCATGTCGCTCGACCAAATATTTCGCCGCGGTGCCTTTCCCGCTCGCCATTTCTCCCGCAAAACCAAAGATAAGCTTTTTTGTCATGATTCTCGGGGTTTAAATAGATTCCGGAGTTCTTCCTTCTTCTCCGGATAAAGTTTTGCTTCGTAAAGTTTCGTAACGATCTCTCTTTCCGAAAAGTTCTCAGTGGTTCCGATCTCAACGAACTCCTCGAACGACACGGGCTTCGAGGTGATCTTCTCACCCGCGTCAAGATCCATCTCCGCAACTTTTTTTAACCCCTTTGCGATAAATGTGTACACTGCCCACTCGATTTTTGATATCGGTTGCTGTGCGTCCCAAAGGATGAGTTCTGACGCTTCGCAGCCGCTCTCCTCAAGAAGTTCACGTTTGGCGGCCTTTAAAATATCTTCACCCTCATCGACACGGCCGCCGACCGCTCCTATAAAAATTTTTTTTCCCGGCTGTCGTTGTTCTGAAAGCACGATTCTTCCGTCATCAAGCACCGGAAAGATGATGACCGTATCGGGGCGTTTTACTTTTTCAAAAACCGACTTCGTGCCGTCAAAAAGCTCTTGTTCCCATTGATATACATCAAAAAGCACTCCTGCAAAGACCTTTTTTGCGTTGTCTGGGATCGGCTGTCTTGATGTCGGTCGTGATATTTCCATGTGGCCAAGATCGTTACTCTTTGTCTTCGTCAAGCTGCTGGTCAGGATACTTTTCAAATTCACTACTGAGCAGTTCAAAGGCGACTCCCGCGTCTTTAAGCACTTCTTTGCTCCGTTCGCTCGCGTGATAGTCCTTCCCCGCAACGATACGCTTGATTCCCGCATTCACTAGAATTTTCGCGCATGTATAGCATGGGGTCATGTGGACATACAGCGTCGCACCGAGAAGTGCGACACCGATACGTGCCGCCTGTGCGATGACATTCTGCTCGGCATGCGTCGTACGCACACAGTGTTGAGACTTCGTGCCGTCAATATGAGTGACCGTGTGCAATTCGTGCGAGAGCTCATCGCAAGACGGCAACCCTGCGGGTGCGCCAACATATCCCGTCGCAAGAATGCGTTTGTCGTAGACCGCAACACAACCGCTTCTTCCACGGTCGCACGTTGCGCGTGTCCCGACCACCTCTGCGATCTGCATAAAATACTCGTCCCACGAAGGACGTTTGTGCGGCACTTTCTCTTCGACGCTCATTGGCCATAGTATAGCAAGTGAGGCCCCAAACGAAAAACCGCCCTAGAGTGGCTCGTGTTACCCCCAGGGGTCGAGCACCGACAATGAAGTAGGGCGTCAAAAACGAGGACTTCGTCAGCTACTCTTTCACCGTCACCCCCATGGAGCGAGCAGTTCCTACGACAGTCTTCATTGCGGCCTCTACTGAGGCGGCATTCAAGTCCGGCATCTTTTTCTCGGCGATCTCACGCACCTGCGCCATTGTCATCGTCCCTGCTTTTGATTCAAGGTTCTTTCCGGAACCCTTGTCCTTACCGATAGCTTTCAAAATAAGGCGCGAAACGGGCGATACTTTGGTGATAAATGAAAAGCTCCGATCATCATAGACGGAAATCTCTACAGGAATGATATCGCCCATCATTTTTGCCGTTGCGGCGTTGAACTTCGTGACAAACTCACCGATGTTAATGCCCGCCTGACCCAGCGCCGGACCAATGGGGGGTGCCGGCGTCGCTTTTCCTCCCGGGACTTGTAACTTAAGTTTCTTGACTACTTTTTTGGCCATGTCTGTTATTTTATTTTTGCAAAATATTCAAACTGGTGAGAAGCCCCCGCAACACGCGGGGCACCGGAGAGAATAGGTCGATACTACTGAACTTTGCCAAAATACGCAAGAAGGGTGAATCTTGCAAAAAAAGAAAAAGTCTATAGGCTTATTCTAAGAAGAATTGAATTGGGGACTGGGCAACGTGAATTCTGAATTTTGGAGCGACAAACGCATTACGGAAGTAAAGAAAAATAACCGTTTTGCGATTTGGAGTCTAGTGGTCGCTATTGTAACCATATCCTGCGTGGTCCTCTCGATCACCCTTGATACGTCCACACCAGTTGATGCAATGGGTGACGCGCGAGTGCTCCTCCTTGGGCTCTTGCTCGTCTCTGCAATCTGTGTCGGCCTCACAGCGTTCCTAAGTCTTATCGGCGGGAACATTGAGCTCTGGGTGGGGCGTAAACTAAAAGAACTATATGAAAAAAAAGCGCGGGACGAAAAACACCCTTCATGACCAAAAACACACTTCTGAACGAAGGGTGTTTTTTATTGGAACAGCCGAACATCCCCGAGGCTCTGTCTCGAGGATGCATAGGCGCGAATATAACGATGGGGCGGTGGCCTCATCCATAACAAAAAAACCAGGCCAATGGTGCCACCCGCCAAATACCCCGTGCGTCAGCTCGGGGATGGGACGGGCGGACAAGTTTATTTTTATATCTTCTTGATCTGTAAAAAGTCGAGCTCAACTGGTGTTTCGCGGCCGAACATCGGGACCATCACTTTGACGCGTCCGCGGTCTTCGTCCACTTCACCCACGCGGCCCTCAAGCTCCTTGAACGGCCCATCGGTAATGATGACCGACTCGCCGACAGCCAGATCAATAGTATGTTTCACGGTCTTTGAGCCGATGCGCACGAAGAGGGAGTCGACCTCGGCCTGGTCAAGAGGAACCGGCACCACACCTGCGCCGACGAAACCCGTCACACGAGGAGTGTTGCGTACGACATACCAAGAGTCCGGGTCGTAGATCATGTTCACGAGTACGTAGCCCGGGTAGATCTCTTCTTCTATCTCCGCACGCTTTCCGGCTTTCATTTTAATCTTCTTCTCCTTCGGAACGACGACCTCGAAGATCTTGTCCTCCATTCCCAGTGATTCGATGCGCTGTTTGAGATTGCGCACGACGGCATTCTCATATCCGGAATACGTGTGGATCGCATACCAGCGACGACCATCGGTCTTTGGAGCTTCCACTTGAGTTTTCTCTTTGTCCATAAATATGCTTCGAGCAGAATTAAATAATGTAGTGTAACCCTTGAGAGAAAAGATAATCAAGGAGGCCGAGAAGGAGGCCGGTGCCGATCGAGATCAGAAGTACGATGATCGTGTAATTGATCGTCTGTTGGCGTGTCGGCCACGTCACATGGCGAAGTTCTCCTTTTGTCTCACGCAAATAATCGATGAGTCCCATAGAGTCAGTGATTAGTGATCAGTTAATAGGAAATAGTAAATACAACTTTCCTTTAACTAATCTGTATTAAAAAACCCCTGCGGGGCTGCCATTTGGCTTACTTTGAAAGTATAGTCCTTTCGAAAAAGAAAGTCAACCTTTGTGCCAAACCGGTCCGGGGCAGTCTGCCACGAGCCTATACACAATGGGGGGGTGGAGAAGCGCCTCGCTGGCCGTGTTTTAATCGAAGAACACGGCACGGTTCCTCTGAACCGACGGTTGCGAGGCGTGCCCCGTAGTGAGCCCCTGAGAAACCGATAAGTTGGTTCATGAGTTCGAGTGTTGTAGCAAAAGATACTTTCTGTGCCAAATGCCTAAAGTGGTGGGGTCTACTACGGGGCGTGATCTCTGGACAGAAGCATCGCCGCTTAAAGGACGTTGCGGCGATGTGATTCCGCTGAATCAAAAATGCCCAACCTGCTTCGGTTGGGCACCACTATTGATACGATTCCTACTCCCCTCTCGCCCGAGAGTGAAAGTCGGGTTGCTGGCGACGCCACTGATACGCAGCGGCGCTCCGCAGCACGAGGAGTACGGAGTCCATGAACTCCTGCGCCGTCGGCGGTAACTTCTCCATCTCGGGAAGCTTCGGCCGTTTTCCACGAACGAAGTGGTGGGGAATGAAGAACCCCCCATCTGTCCGCCGATCGTAAAGCTTCTCCCCTCCCTTGAAGTACGCGAGCGGGAGAATCACTGGTCGCATGCCGTCACGCGGCTCGGGAATACGGACCAACACTTTCCTGTCGCCCCACTCCGCCGCGTACACGTCGGGAGTCGCATTCCTCAACTCCTGCAAATTCGTGCTGGCATGCCGCCGTGGACGCACTTTGTTGTCGACCTTCGCTGGCGTTAACGCCGCGTCCTGTGGCGGCTGATCCACCAAGGAGGAATCAGCCGCGAAGTGTGCTCGAGCCTGGGCAAGAAACCCAGAAACTGCCGTTTTGAGAGTCATCTCAAAGATCTCCTGTTATCTTTTTCAAGTTGAAGTGTTCCCGCATCATGCATGATGTTACTCACACATAATGCGGGAGTTTGCTTTTACTGCTGAGCTTTCTGCTTTTCGGCGGGCGCTTGAGGCACCCTTTTCTTAGCGTCCGCCTCAACGAGGCGTTGGTTCGCCTCGAGGAGCACTTCGTTCAGCGCCTTGGTGGCATCCACCCGTTCGGACGGAATGGAGTCCCTCTTCCCGAGGACTTCAGCCGGGTACAGCTTCTTCCCGACATACCGGGCAAGATTTCCGTACTTCCCGGTCGCCTCGGAAATCTCGAGGCGGGCGAGCTGTACCCTCTCCTCGTTCCGATCCCTGCCCTCGTAAGTCATGACCATGATGCGGACCAGGTCAAATCTGGAATCCGACTTTGACCAGACCACGACATCCGGCGTACCACCCTTCGCTACAACCTCAGCGGCACACCGCGCCAAGTGCGCAGCACCGCTTATGTTCAGGAACTTGAAAAGACCGATCGACCCGCGAGGCGGAGATGCGGGCGGTGCAACCTGCACAAGCTCGATCTTCCGAATCCCACCGAGGTGGGGTGTTCGGAGACGACCTTCACCTTGCGGCTTTCCGCGACGATTGCGCCGACGACCGCGCTCACGTGGCTGTTCCGTTTCGCTACCGGCTTCACCCGCAGTGCCCTCCAGACCTTGGAGTTCACGGACCAACGCGGCATTTTCCTCGGGTGTTCTTTCGCGCTCGGATTCCTCGGCCGCCACCGACGGCGCTTCCGCCGCCAGTGCTTCCGTAGGTGTCGCCGCGGTGCTTTCAACCACAGGCGTTTCCGTGACCATGGTTCCTTCTCCTTCGTTGGTTGACGCGGGTTCGACCGCCGTCGCTGGCGCCTCGGGAGCAACCTCGCTCCCTTCAGCAACGGGCAACTTGAGCGCTGCCAGTGTGGCGAAGGGGCTCGCAGTTTTTACTCGGTCTTGGAGACCCGTCGGGACTCCATTCCGCCAAACAATTTCAACACCCTCGAGTGTTCCTACTGCTTTCTCATTATTCATGCACTTCTCCTTGAAAAAACTCGTTGTACGAAAAATCAAAGAAAACTACGGTGTTGACCCCACGTTATACGGAGGGTCACTTTCTGTTTCGGATCATATCACAACCAAATTAAATGTCAACTAAAACGTAAATCTTGGGAAGAAACACCCCGCTTTAGTGGGCGGTCGCGGCGACGTCGTGTCGTGAAAGGCACACCGCGCTTTAATTGACGGTGGCGCAGTGCGATGTCGAGACATCGAAAAACGCCTTAACAGTAAGGCGTTTTGGTGTTCGAACCACGGCATTGGGGCGCACCCGATCAAGGGTGAATACAAATCTGAACTTCTGAACTCTCGGTCAGTCCGTCTATGTCAGGTCTCGACGGGGAACAATGTCCTCCACCCGCGCCCCAGGAGAGACTCCTGGAGACGACGGCGCTTCCGCCTGGCAACATCCGGATTCGCAAGCTTCTTTTGCTGTTCGGCGAGAGACGTCCAGCCGAGAGCCCATATCTTCGATCGTTCTGTCGCGTGCCCTCAGGGCGAGAAGGTTCTTCCCGCTACTTGTGACGTACACAGCCGCCAACACCAGAAGCACGGCCGCAAAAAGACCGAGGGCGACCATGAACCAGAATATCGTCCTTGTCATCTGATCAATGACTTCCTTCAGATGTTTGACCTGTTCTTTGAAGGCAGATCGTTCACTCTGCAGATCTGTCATCTCTTCCGCAACGGATCGCAAATCGGAAAGCACAAACGATGCTTGCTCTGGCTCCGCGGGGACGACGATCGCCGTTCCGCTTGGGATCTTTCTCCATGCTGCGTCAGTGCATGGGAGATCCGATAGCACGCAACTGTCTTTCCAAAACTTCGGCCAAGGTTGTGCATGACGCGCATTAGCGTCTTTCCGTATCCAGTACACCCAGAGTGAATGGGTGTGGCGGTCGAGTACGATCACTACTGCGGTAACTTCTGTTGATCCAACACGACCCAAAAAACCAGGATCGCCAGGTTGTGCGAACGTGAACTGTGGCAAGAACGCGAGGAAAAGAAACGCCGCAAATAGAGTGCGGATCCAACCGTTGAATCTTTTCATGACTTCTCCTGAGGGAAGCTAGGTCAAATAACAAGTCTCTGGAAAACAGCCTACTACTCGACTGTTGTCATGTCAAAAACCAAACAAAAGGCACCCGAGGCAAAACGCGCATCAGGTGCCTCAGGCCGTTACAGGCGCACATCCTTACCGAATCTCGTACACAATAGTCACGTTCGAAGCGTACTTGTTCTCTCCTGCAGGAATATCCGCCGCAACGAAGGTATCCGTCTCCATAGACAACGCCCCCACTTTCGCCCCACCATAGTAATACGGGTTACCACCATTCTCGTTGAATGAAACGATTCTTACGAGCTTCACACCCAGGTCTTTCGCCAGTTGATCGGCCTTCGCTTTTGCTTTTGTAATCGCCGCCTCTCGCGCCTGCGCCTGTACGTCATCTTCGTTTTCCACCAAGAAGCTGAGGTTGCTCAAATTTGTGACACCATTATCAGAGAGTCCGCCCAACACTTTTCCGGCATCATCGAGGTTGCGGACCTTCACCTCGACCGACTGCGTTACTTCATATCCCGTGAGCACTTGTTTGCCCGGCGGCTGCACGCAAGGATAGGCGATGCAAACAATTTGTTTTTGCTGCCACTCATATTTCGGAGATAAATTGTATCCTGTTGTCCTGATATCTTTATCAAGGACTCCCGATGCGATCAAGAAATCGTGAACGTTCTTCATTTTCTCGTCAACAATCTTTCGCGCATCAACGGAATTCTTTGATTCGTTCATGATCGAAAACGAAACCGTTGCAATGTCCGGCGCCGCAAATGCTTCCCCATCTCCTGAGACTGATATTGTTGTTTGTGAATTTATATCACGACCAATATATTGATGCTCGGCAATCGTGTTTGCAGCAAGTGCAAAAAGGTAAATCGCCCCGGCAACGGCAAGGAGCGTAAACACGCCCTTTTTTATGTGCCTCTCACCATGTCCGTGGCATCCGCCGCCACTGCATGAACCACACGTGTGACCCTCTCCATTCATATTTTCTGTTGTCATAAATAACGTAAATAACTGGTAACAACGATGCACCCCCCAATAGTATAGCATGCACGAAACATACATAAGACCTTCCTCGCCACGAACCAGAGGAGGGTCTTGGTATATATGCTTGTTATTTCACGGTCACGGACTTGGCAAGATTCCTTGGCTTGTCGGGGTCGTTCCCACGCAGAACCGCGAGATGATACGCGAGCAGCTGGATCGGAATGATATTTGCGATCGGACTTGCGACCCCAAGGTCGGGAACTTGTATCCACTCATCAAAGAGCGGCGAGTGGATCGGGGAAATACCAATGATGTACGCGCCGCGCGACTTCAATTCCGTGGTATTCGACTCCATGTCACGTTTTGTTTCATCATTCGGAATAAGTGCGATGCACGGCGTACCCTTTTGAATGAGCGCGATTGGTCCATGCTTAAGTTCTCCACCGGGAAATCCCTCTGCATGAATGTAGGAAACCTCTTGGATCTTGATCGCCGCTTCGTGTGCAACGGGTGCGTTCAACCCCCGACCGATGATGTAGAGGTCGCTTAAGGTCGAACCTTGGGAATTCGAATTTAAGGTTCGACCTTGAAAAAGCTTTTCTGCGATCTTTTTAATTTCGTATGAGAGATCGTGCGTAAGCCATTGCTTTATCTCTTTCACCACAGAGCGCATGAGATGCTTGCCCTCCGCCAACTTTTCCTTTCCATTTTTCTGGAGCGCAAAAGCAAGCAGGATAAGAACTGCGATCTGTGCCGTTGCGGCCTTGGTCGATGCCACCGCGATCTCGGGGCCAGTGTTGATGAAAAGCGTCTGACGAGACATGCGCTCCATCGAGGAGCCGACTACGTTTAAGAGCGAGAGTATCTTTGCCCCCTTCTTCTCACCAATGGAAAGCGCTTCAAGCACATCCGCCGTTTCACCGCTTTGAGAAACTGCGAACAAAAGACTTTTTCTGTCGAGGAATTGTTCATACGTTTTGAACTCAGAACCAACGAACGCCGTCGCGAGCTTTCCACCGATCGACGCCGAATACAGTTCACCCAATTTCGCCATTTTTGCCGCCGTACCGCAACCAATGAAGAAAAGGTGTTCTGCTTCTTTCATGAGCTTTGCTACGGCGAGCAGTTTCTCATCTTCCTGGTGAATCGCCCTGTCCAGAGAAAGGGGCTGCTCCAAGATCTCCTTCAACATGTAATGCGGATGACCTTCTTTCGTCGCGCTCGCTTTGTCCCACGTCACCTCCCTCCAGGTCGGGTCGACTCTTTCACCGTCGTCGAGCCTGCGCAAGTACATGCCCTCCGCGGAGACTTTCACGTATTCACGATCACCCGGATAACAAACGGTGCGCGTGTAATCGAGAAATGCCGGAACATCGGACGCAAGGTAGTATTCGTTTTCCCCTTCCCCCACCACGAGCGGAGACCCGTCACGCATTGCCAGAAGATACGACTCATTTTTTTTCATCACGACAACTGCATATCGCCCCTCGAGCATCTTACCCGTTTCGACGAATGCCTGTTCAAAATTCTTCCCTTCATTCGTCAAAAAGTAGTCAATGAGATGCGGGATCACTTCGGTGTCTGTCTCGGAAAGAAAAAGGTCTTCGTGTTTTACTCCCAGTTTTTCACAAAGAAACGCCCGCAACTCGTTATGATTCTCCACAATACCGTTGTGAATGACGGCAATGGTCTTGTCACGATTGAAATGCGGATGGGAATTCGTTTCCGAAACACCACCATGTGTTGCCCAGCGTGAATGACCGACCGCCATCTTTCCGGAAATGCCGCGAAACTCCCTCTCATTCGTCTCAGAAATTTTTCCAACCGATTTGCGGAGATATACTCCATTCGGCGTCATTGCGGCGATCCCCCATGAATCGTAGCCGCGGTATTCCAAATCGCGTAGCGCCCGATAGGTCATCGTCGCAACATCCCCCGACCGTGTTCCTACATAGCCAAATATTCCACACATGGGTTCATCCTATATAACTCACCATTTTTTTCAAAGTTTCATCAAATAGAGCGGCGGACCAACCTGTTGAACTGTGACCCACGGTCGAACTCATGCAGGAACTTCTCGAAACTTGCCGCACCGGGAGAAAAGAGGATAACTGTTTTTCTTTTTTCCACGCCGGCGACAGCAATCGCCTTTGCTACACACTCCTTCAGTGTGGAGTACTCAAGCGCAAGGACTCCATACCGTATCTTCATAAGTTTTTTTTTCAACTTTTGTGTCGCCGAGCCCCCCAAGAGAATGAGCCGTCTTACGGGGATATGCCGCTTAATCTCAGCCGCGAGTCCGGCGAACTCGAGGTCTTTGTCAGTTCCTCCCGTGATGAGGACGACGCTGCCCGCCCCTTTGAAGCGTTCGATTGCGGCGATCGTTCCTTCAGGTGAAGTAGCGCAACTGTCGTTGACGATAGTGAGTCGCCCCCTCTTATAGACGACCTCTTGTCTCATGCGTGGGATTGGGAGGTGCAGTATGTCACGTTCGGTTATCGCCACTGTTGGATCAAAAAGTTTCGCCATAAGTACCGCGCGAAGAAGGTTTTCGAGGCTATGCTCTCCGCGTTCTTTACGAAAACGGGTGACGAAAAAAAGTGCCTGCTCTTTTCCACCTCCCCTTAATATCATCTTTCCATTCTTTACATATGCCCCGTTCAACTTTTTCGGCAAGGTTTTTTTGCTTATATAATAGAGGGTACTTTTGGGTTTTTTCTTAAGGAAATACCGGTACCACAGATTATCGTAATTAAGGACAAGCATATCTTCTTTCCGCTGGTGGAGAAAAATATTCGCCTTCGCATCGGCATACGCCTTGATATTGCGGTAACGATTGAGGTGCTCGGGATAGATATTCGTGACTGCAGCAATACGTGGAGCCTTATCTGACTGTGGAAGATACTCGAGTTGCCACGATGAAAGTTCGACAACGGCGGGAATATTTTTACCTTGAATGCGTTCAAATTCCTTGAACTCGGCGTGCTCTGGTGTCCCCGACTGGCGCACTGCGGGGTACTTTTTTTTTAACAACTCGGCTACCCAGAGCGTCGTTGTTGTTTTTCCGCGAGTTCCCGTTACGGCAATGACGGGGTTTTGCAGAAACCGAAAAAACAAGCTCGCATCATTCTCGATCTTTTTTCCCGCATTCTTCGCCACACGTAAATATAGACTCTCGCGTGGTACACCCGGGTTGACCACAATGAGGTCGTGCGACCGAAAATCACTTGTTCGATGTCTTCCGAGAACAAGACGCATGGGAAGCCCTTTGAGCGCGCGAAGTGACGGTGCGAGAACCTTCGCGTCACGCGTATCCGTTACTGTCACCCTTGCGCCGTTCCGGACAAGCCACCTTGCCGTCGCCCCGCCACCGCCGTGAAGCCCAAGACCCATGACTAATACTTTTGTACCGGAAAATATCCGGTGCGACGCTACTTGTCCTCTGTTCATGGGTATATTCTAACATGCCCTGATATACTTTTTCCTCCGCCATGTCTTAATTGACACAGGGTGGTCACGATGCTTGAGTGAATGGTAGCCGTGATAGGAGTTCTCTGAAATGAAAAGCGCTGGAGAGCAAAAGTGAACAACAGCGGTCTCATCCGTGGTCTTCTGGTGTGGCTTGCGGTCGGACTGGTCATGATGACCGTGTTCAACTCATACAGCAAACGCCCTGTGAACGAAGCTTCAATCGGCTACTCTCAGTTCCTCGAGGAGGTCCGCGCCGGCCACATTGCCAAAGTGCTGATTGTAGGTCGAGTGATAAAGGCGGAGACGAACGACGACAAATACTTCGTGACATACTCGCCGGGAGACCCCGGACTCGTTTCCGATCTCATCAAAAACGGCGTACAGTTTTCCGCAAAACCTGAAGAGAAGCAATCCCCTTGGATGAGCCTACTCATCGGTTGGTTTCCGATGCTTCTCCTTGTCGGGGTATGGATCTTCTTCATGAAAAGAATGCAGGGCGGAGCTGGGAGCGGGGCATTCACCTTCGGAAAAAGCCGCGCAAAAGTTATCGGCCAAAACCAAAACTCGGTCACCTTCAAGGACGTTGCCGGTTGCGACGAGGCAAAGGAAGAGGTTGCTGAATTCGTCGAGTTCTTGCGCGACCCATCAAAGTTTCAAAAGTTGGGCGGGCGTATTCCAAAAGGTGCGTTACTCGTCGGTGCCCCCGGATGCGGAAAGACGCTACTTGCGAGAGCGATCGCAGGCGAAGCAAAGGTGCCTTTCTTCTCTATCTCTGGCTCTGACTTTGTCGAAATGTTCGTCGGTGTCGGTGCCGCACGCGTACGGGATATGTTCGAGAACGCAAAAAAACAGGCGCCATGTATCGTCTTCATCGACGAGATCGATGCGGTCGGCCGCCAGCGAGGTGCCGGCTTGGGAGGAGGAAATGACGAGCGTGAGCAGACTTTGAACGCGCTCTTGGTCGAGATGGACGGCTTTGAAGCCGCGACGGGGATCATTATCATTGCGGCAACGAATCGCCCGGATGTGCTTGACCCCGCGCTCCTTCGCCCCGGACGCTTCGACCGACAAGTCGTTGTGCCCTTACCTGATATTCGCGGGCGCGAGCAGATCCTCCTCGTTCACACGAAGAAGGTGCCGCTCGCTCCGGACGTGGAGGTAGGTATCGTCGCGCGCGGCACACCCGGTATGTCCGGTGCCGACCTTGCGAACCTAGTGAATGAGGCTGCACTCTTTGCGGCACGCGGCAACAAAGCGCTTGTCGAAATGATCGACTTCGAACACGCGAAGGACAAGATCATCATGGGCGCCGAACGCCGATCAGTCATTATGCCTCTTGAAGAGCGGAGAAACACCGCCTATCACGAGTCGGGTCACGTGCTGGTCGGAAAGTTATTGCCGAAATGTCATCCTGTCCACAAAGTGACGATTATCCCGCGCGGGAGATCTTTGGGATCCACGATGTCGCTTCCTGAGCGAGATACCTATAGTCATGACCGAGAATTCCTCTTGAGCCAGATCGCGATGCTGTTTGGCGGGCGGATAGCGGAAGAGGTCTTCATGAATCAAATAACGACCGGCGCCTCGAACGACTTCGAACGAGCAACGGAGATTGCACGCAATATGGTCGTCCGATGGGGGATGAGCGACTTGCTGGGTAATGTGGTGTACGGCGAGAATGAGGGTGAGGTTTTTCTCGGACGCTCGATCACCAAAACGACCAATATGTCCGAAGAAACAATGCGGAAGGTCGATGCGGAGATCAAGCGCATCACCGATGATCAATATGGGGTCGCGCGGAAACTCATCGAAGACAACCGTGAGAAGATCGAAGTGATGGCCAAGGCCTTGCTTGAATGGGAAACCCTTGATGCTGAACAATTAAACGACATCATGGCCGGAAAACCTCCACGCCCACCAAAGTCGATCACTTCGCCGGTTGTCAAAGAGAGTGGAGACCCTCCGGTTGAAGGAGCTCCGTTACCGACGACCGACGTTCATCCTGAGGCAAAAGAACTCGCCGGGGATATCGGGATGGAAAAGAAATAAGACGAAACGCCCCGCAACACGGGGCATTTTTTATTACTTGCAGTGAGGCTCCCGCTTTGCGGGTTCCCTCGGCCTCACTTCACCCCGTGCGGACCCGACTCAGTACGACCGGCATCGGTCATGCGGATGAATTCAGCGTTCTTTTTGAATTCCTTCAGTGTCTTCGCGCCGAGGTAACTCATCGAGGAGCGCAGTCCAGCAACCAAGTCGGTCACCACCATACTCACTTCCCCGCGATAGGGAACTCTCCCTGACGCGCCCTCGGGTGAGCGGAAGAAACCGTCTCCTGCGCCGCCAACCCCGTCAATGCGTGTTTTCTCCGTCGACGCTTCATACGAAGCCATGCCACGGTAATACTTGTACGCGACACCACGTTCAAGAACGTACTCACCCGGCGACTCTTTTGTTCCCGCCAAAAGATTTCCGATCATCGCCGTATCCGCACCTGCCGCAAGCGCCTTGGAAAGATCGCCGGAATTTTTTATCCCACCGTCGGCAATAAACGGGATACCAAGCTTCTCCGCCTCTTTGGCAACGTCCATGATCGCGGAGAGTTGCGGGACGCCGACGCCGGTCACGATGCGCGTCGTGCATGCCGCTCCGGGGCCTATCCCCACCTTGAGTCCATCAGCGCCAGCTTTCGCAAGGTCACGCGCCGCTTCCGTAGTTGCGATGTTCCCGGCAATAATCTCAATCTTCGATCCGAATGTCTTGCGCAAGAGTCTCGTTGCCTCGATCGCACGGGAATTGTGTCCGTGGGCGACATCGATCACGATCACGTCCGCACCCGCCTTGAGCAAAAGGTCGGTACGCTCCAACGTGTCCTCCTTTACTCCCACCGCAGCGCCCACCATAAGCCTCCCCTTTTTATCTTTTGAGCTTCCCGGATTCTGCATGCGCTCAACAATGTCTTTCAGTGTAATGAGACCGACCAAATACCCGTCTTTTGTGGTGAGCGGGAGTTTCTCAATACGACAGTCATGGAGAATATTCTTCGCCTTCTCTAGTGTGACATCCGACCGCGCAGTCACTAATTCCTTTGACATGAGTGAGGAAACCTTCTGTCGATCATCTGTTTCAAACAAAAGATCACGACGCGTGAGGATCCCGACCAGCTGCTTCTTTCCCGTTTTCATCTTTACGACAAGCACTCCCGACGTTCCTTCACGGCGCATAAAACTTTTTGCCTCGCCAAGCGTCATGTCGGGGAGTACGGTGAACGGGTCTTCGATGACTACGTTTTCCGCACGTTTCACCTTACGCACCTCCTCTACTTGTCGCTCGACAGAAAGGAAACGGTGGATGATACCGATGCCCCCAAGGCGTGCCATCGCACGTGCCATGCCTGATTCGGTCACCGTATCCATATTCGCTGAGATAAGCGGGATGTTGAGCGAAAGGTGGCGCGAAAGAAGCGTGCGTGTATTCACATCTTTTCGAGAAAATACCGCGGAACGTCGCGGCAATAGGAGTACATCGTCAAAGGTAAGGCCCTCGCGAATCTTCATGCATCCATTATTATACGCGTTCATTCAGGAAGCGCAAAAAATAGGCCTCAAGTACGACTGGAATCCCGTCTGGATTGCCAAGGCTTAATGCCGTGCTAGGGTAGACGAAGTCTGCTCCTCACAAAGAAAAGAGAAAGTAATGAAAAACCATAGTGTATGCCCGCACATTGACCAACAACGGATTGACCGGTTTTCCGAACTTGTAAAAACACTTCCGATTACGCGGCCACTTAACTTCTACAGCTTTCCGGGCAAAGGCGGTGTTGAAATCATCGCAAAAGATGACTACCCACCGCTTCGCGCGCCGTGGACAGTCGACTTTTTCTTTCTTGCCGGCATCCACAACT
>Ga0209541_10009969_pt1 | contig 15257 bp, 17 predicted proteins | sample RifCSPlowO2_01_FD_184027 | JGI IMG/M metagenome (GOLD analysis project Ga0209541, IMG submission 184027) | Groundwater microbial communities from Rifle, Colorado - Rifle CSP2_plank lowO2_0.1 (SPAdes) (version 2) | ecosystem: Environmental > Aquatic > Deep subsurface > Groundwater | place...
CTTCTGTTCTTCTTTGGATACGAGGAGTCTTGCCATAATATTCACCAAACAACAATGCTATACTATCACACATTATCTCACATATTCAGAAGAGGAAAAGTGCGCTTTTTGTGGCATGGAACCAGACAAGACATCTCTTCTTGCGCCCAAAACGGCACAAAAAAGAACAGGATTTTGTGCTCAAACTCCATTCTTCCTCCTAATACGGACGAATTCGTCAGCTAACCGCTTCTCATTCCTTGCGGAGGGAGAGAATAATACAACAGAAGACACAAAAAGTCTAGCTCTGCGAAGCGCAAAATTGTACGCAGACTTGAGATTTGTATATGAACGAATGCCTTTTCCCCACGATCCAAGCGCGCGACGCATTTTTTTGGTCGCACTTCCATCTAGTAGAATAAGGTTTGTTGCGCGAATATGCGACTGTACTGCATCAGCCCATCCAGAATAATCAGACTTGCCATCTCCACCAGCTATTAATATACATGTTGGCCCGCCAAATTTTTGTATCGCCACTATGCTACGATCTGGTTCGGTTGCCATCGCATCGTCAACAATCTTCAATTTTGTTGATTGATATACGACTTCTTGGCGAGACGGCGCAAAAGGAAGTGACGCAATACGCTTTTTAATACGATCTTCTGAAATACCAGCTAGACGCGCCACCTGTTTTGCGACATCAAGCACAGAAAGCTTGTTGGTACTGACTGTTTTTATTTTTGGCGATAAAGGCGCCACGCCGTGTAGCTCAACTACTGCAACGCGCGCACGATTTCCAAGCGCAGACAATAATGGCCGTTCAGGTGTGTGTCCCACAACAACCGCGTCGCCAATAAGATGTTCTGCCCAAAGTGCCGCCATTGTTTTCCCGTGCTGTCCAACAATGCCGATAATTGGCTTGCGCCATTCAGAAAAAAATATGTCGTCAATATTTGTATTTGATGTGCGCACGCTAGAAACACATTTAAATCGTGCACGAATACGATTATAAGATGCGCCATCACTTGCGATGCGCTTGAGATGATCATCAACGCGTTTAATTAGCATCGCGGTCTCTGCGTTTTTGCGCATTCCAGTTATTGTTACCAAAGCGCCACGATCCAATAACAAATTAATAAGCGTAGCCCCGCCGGTTTTTACATCGGCACTTGAGAGCGTGATTTGTTTCTCACGCATAATCATATGCCCATACTCCGTAAAATGCGGATGCGATCTTGTAGTGGTGGGTGTGTCATAAATAATTTTGCGAACCAAGCAGATTTTTCCCGCCCGCGCAAAGGATTTGATATATATAAATGTGCGGTTGCGTTTGATGCGCGCGGAAGCGAAGCTCCATCGTTTGATATTTTTTCTAGCGCGCTTGCAAGTCCTTCTGGATATCGCGTAAGTAATGCGCCCGAAGCATCAGCAAGATATTCTCTCTTTCGTGACACCGCAAGCTGAATAATTGTTGCCGCAAGCGGAGCAAGAATTGCCGAGACTATTGCAAGCACTATTGTAATCCCTCCGCCTTCGCGATTGTCGCGATTGCGACCACCACCAAACATTGAAAACCTCAAAAACCAATCGGAAAGTATCGCAATCATTCCGGCAAATACAACGACTAGAGTTGAGACAAGCATGTCGCGATTCCCAATGTGTGAAAGCTCGTGCGCAAGCACGCCAGAAAGCTCATTATCATTTAATTTTTCTAGCGCACCTTCTGTTACGGCAACTGCCGCGTGTTGTGCGTTTCTGCCGGTAGCAAAAGCATTTATTTGCCCGCCTGGCAAAATAAATAAGCGTGGCATTGGTAGGCCAGCGGTGATACAGAGATTTTCTATAATTCTATACACGCGAAGTCCATTTTCTCTTGCTAGTGGTCGCGCGCCAGACACCGCAAGCGCGATTTTGTCTGAATACCAATATGATGTGATGTTGCCCACAACACCAACAAGAGCAAAAATATATAGAATGGTCGGATTATTATCCGCGCGCGCAAAAATAAATCCGAGCCCGATTAAAAGCACAAACATGCCTGTCATGAGGAGCCAAGTCCTTCGGACATTTTCGTCCTGATGTGTATAGAGGTTAGCCATATAGTAATTGTAGGTTCTTGACAGCAATTTGCAATCCATGAGCATTGCCATGTGATAATAGCCCGATGTATGAATCAACGGTTTGATGTCTTGGATATTTATTAATACGACGAAACATCCTGCGTTTTGTAGCTGTACGAACGACCTTATGGGTCGGGAAATATTTCCAGCCAAGAAAATCTACTCCTGATGCGATAGTTTCGATAGATACCTTGCCAAGATGAAGCTCTAATTTTAGTTGATTACATAAAAAATCTTCTATTTTCGGTAGTAACTCCAAGAGATTGTCACGATTGCGCGATAAAATAACAAAGTCATCTGCATAACGGAGATAAAATTTTGTTTTTAAATATTGTTTCACGAATTGATCAAATTCGTTTAAATAAATATTCGCAAGGAGTTGCGATGTAAGATTGCCAAGCGGCAATCCGTGCCCTGGTTCAGTAGCAAAACTTTCGATTATTTGTTTAAGTAGCCAAACTATATCGCGATCGCAACTGCGCTGAAGAATATTGATCAGAATATTATGACGAATGCTAGCAAAGAATTTTCGAATATCACATTTAAGCACCCAGCAAGTGCGAGTATGATTTTGACTTGTCTTATACGCAAAACGACGGAATTGCAACCCTGCCGCATGTACACCCTTGCCGACACGACAGGAAAACGAATCATGGATAAATTTTTGATCAAATATCGGATAAAGCACCCGATGAATCGCATGGTGAAGCAACCGATCGCGCACTAATGCTTTGTGGATATCGCGCAGTTTTGGGTCACAGATGCGAAATTTTTGATATGGTCCGTGCAGATAGGTGCGATTTGCCAACTCGGCGTTGAGTTGCAAAATATTATCCATAAGATTACGCTCAAACAGTTGTATATCGGTTTTTGTCCGTTTGCCTCGTACAAACTCTTCCCACGCCGCTAGTAGGTTCTCGGTAGAAATAATCTCGTTAAATAAAATCATGCCTGGAATGCCCCCCCCCCCAACGAATTGCCAGTTTTACAAAAAGCGACAAGTGCTTATATCCTTTGGCAATGCTGTCTATTGACTATGCCACGGCTTGCTAGATTCACGCTAGGCGCAAAGATTGATCGTCTGTTTTTAGAAACAATCGAACTTATGCTTATCGCTGGGTATACACAGCGTGAGCGAAAACTTATTATAGTACAGCAAGCCAGCGCTAAATTAGATACACTTAAATTTTTTCTTAAAGTCTCCTGGCAAACCAAATCTTTACAGAGCAAGAAATATGCAGAATTGTCTGCACCAGTCACTGAGATTGGCAAGATGCTCGGCGGCTGGCACAAACAATTACACAACGAATAGACTTGCGGAAAGAGAAGAACCGGCAGCGGTCAAGCCAGTCGTGGCCAAACCAATACAGGTACAGATTGCGTACGCTGGTGTGCCTGTGCAGGTAGAGCACGCGCTGATGGCCGCTAAACTCGATCATATCCGTACATGGTGCCGTCATTGCCACTGCTTTTTGATTTACAAAATGGCAAATCTTAAAGCTGTATTTTATTTGGAGATGTTATCTCTCTAGCACCATGCACCAAGTATATTTATTGGTAAAAATCGCGATGGCGCTCTATTAGCAGACATGTCTGCTAATATTCTGGCCTGTCGCTAATTCTAGAATTCGGCCGCCTGAAGCCATGGCCGCAGGCAGTATCGCCTATTATCCAAAATTAATATAACAAAAAACTGCCGTGTGGGCGAACCCACACGGCAGAAGGGACCAAGGATCCCAGCGCTTTTCAAGCGCTAAACATCCTAGGCTCCAAGATCCTCCTTGCGGAAAGAGATGAACCGGCAGTAGCCATACCAGTCGCTGCCAAACCAATCCAGGTACAGAAAGCGTACGCTGCTGAGCCCGTACAGGAAGAGCACGCGCTGACCGCCGCTAAACTCGATCATGGTTCCCAGCTCAACGATGGGGAATTTGCGCTGGAGATCAGGATGCTGGACTCCCAGCTCAAGAAGCTCTCGATCTGTGCCTGGACGGAGACCCTGACGCTCCATGTCGTCCAGAACTTCCTGACTGGTCATGCTCTTGTTGTAGTAAAGCAGGATGGCTTCCTGCTTGCCGTCAGGGACGGCTCGGCTCAGAATCCAACACTTCTTGATGTCCTCGTTGACCCAGTCGTAGGCACCGGAGGCGAGATACTGGGCCAGGGTCTGTGTGCCATGGATGGCGACGCGAACTGTGCGATCCACGAACTGCAGAACGATCTGCTTGGTTGAGACAATGAGTTGCGCGATCTTCGTGCGCAGACCCTTGTTCGTGATGATTCGCTCCAGATCGGTATCGCTACCGCCAAGTGCGAGCACCGCGTCCACGATGGCCTTGAAGACCTCAAACGCCTTGCCCCATCCTCTGAGGAATTCACTCTTCGGACGAGCCATAGCTCGCCTCCTTGTCTTGTGGCGTATTCCCTACTCCACAGAATGTAGAGCTTAGAACTTGCCGTTTTTAATGTGCTTTAGAATTGTAACACATTTTGTATTCTTTTACAAGCCCTTCAAAACCATAGCTAGTTATCGCTATAAACTGACTGCGACTGGTTCGCGGGCGGCTTCTTGATGGAGTTCAAAGAAATCTTGTTTTATAAATCCAAATGCGCCGGCAATGAGATTTGTGGGGACCGATTCAATCTTTGTGTTAAATACAAGCACATTGGAATTATAGAATCGTCGTGCCGCCTGTATTTTATTTTCCGTATCAGACAATTCCCACTGCAAAAAAGTAAATGCTTCTACCGCACGAAGTTGCGGATACGCTTCTGCAATCGCAAAAAGCGATTTTAATGCGCTAGATAATTCGCCCTCGGCTTGAGATTTTTCTGACGGGCCTTGCGCGCTCATCGCCTGTGCGCGGGCATTTGTAACTTTTTCAAATGTTGCAGATTCATGCGATGCGTATCCCTTCACTGTTGCAACTAGATTTGGGATCAAGTCGTATCTGCGTTTAAGCTGAACATCTATATCAGACCACGATTCTTTCACACGATTTCGCGCTGAAATAAGGCCGTTATACACTCCAACCAGCCATAACACCAAAACAACTAAAACACCAAGTAGTATAAACATCATAGTGATCACAATATAACACCAAGCTAGTCTTCAATCAACCTCATGAGCACCGCTTCGGCAGATTCCATTTCTTCTTCAGTTGAGGCCAATAAACATGCGCGAGCAAGTGTTAAATCAATCATATGGCGAATACTCCACGCAACACACTCTTCTTCGCGAAATTTACACTCATCCGATCGACGATGACGAAAAATGCCATCGCGAACACCAAGCTCCGCGGCTTCGGCAAGCACTTCATCGGATACGCCGATACTTTCTGCCATTTGTGCATAATAAATCATCTCGCGCGCAATAAGCTCTTTATAATCCTCTGCTTGTTTAATTTTTAGTTCTCGTTTCATGAGCGCGAGTCATCGTATCAAACTTTGGGCTTGTCGGTCAACGCTCTTTCATGCTCGCCAGTCTCTTTTTCTTGTGCTCCAGTATTGTAATACCTCGCTACTCGCACTATAAGATTGAATCGGAACTCGCCCTCTTTTGCTTCGCAAAATTCAGCTCAAACAGCCGATTCAACTAAGTGCTCGTAACGCTCGGCCATTCGATTACACTCATGGCAAGCCATTCATATATCCTTGCGCATCTGCGAAAGAAGAGACTGGCTTCGCATGAAAATCGCAATGAGCCATTATTCCACATACAATGATACGAGGTCGTCGGCAGGTACAAATGTCATAGAATTAGAGAGATAATAACCAGAGCACACAACTATTTGTGTGCTGTATTTATTATGAATCTAATTCTATAGACATTTGTCTGCCCACGGATACCGAGAGGAAGAAGTATGGGGAATAATGGCGAAGATTATACGTCTTGAGTATAAAAACAAAAAGAAGTACTATAATCCCATCATGACAAAAGTATTTTCTGGTATTCGCCCATCTGGTCGCCTTCACCTCGGCAATTACCTTGGGGCAATCCGAAATTGGATTGAGCTACAAAATTCTGCCGAACAATGTGTTTTTGCGGTTGTTGATCTTCACGGCATTACAACACCGTACGATCCAAAAATGTTGCCAGCACAAATAAATGATTCTGTGTTGGATTTTCTTGCGGCAGGAGTAGATCCAGAAAAAGCGTTGCTTATTAGACAATCAAAAGTGCCACAACATGCCGAGCTTATGTGGCTTTTGTCCACTATCACGCCAACTGGATGGCTTGAACGGCTTCCAAATTGGCGCGAAAAAATAGATCAGGTTGATGCGATGGGAGATCGCGGTGCATCGTATCGCAACAATCTTTCAATGCTTGCATATCCTGTCCTTATGGCGGCTGATATTTTGTTGTATGGGTCGGATCTTGTGCCTGTTGGCGAAGATCAATTGCCACATATAGAAATAACAAACGAAATCGGATCAAAATTCAATCACCTATTCGGAGAGGTGTTTCCGCGCGTAAAACCGTTTGTTGCAGATGGAGCCAGAATTATGTCGCTATCTGACCCAACAAAGAAAATGAGCAAAACCGGTGACGACGGAATCTCTCTTGGCGACACGCCAGATGAAGTTCGTGCAAAAATAAAACGCGCCGCAACCGATTCTGGAAATGAAATTAGATACGACGAAAAAGAAAAGGCTGGCATATCAAATCTACTCACAATTTATAGCGCATTGAGCAATAAAAAAATCAGCGAAATTGAATCCGAATATACTGGCAAATCGTACAGCGAATTTAAATCCGACCTCGCCGAAGTAATTGTGCAATTTCTCGCTCCCCTTCAAGAGCGCCGAGCAAAATTAGCATCTGATTCCGCTCTTGTTTCTTCTATCCTTGCTAAATCCGAAGAGAAGGCTAGACTATTAGCAAAAGACGTTCTTTCGGTGGTCAAAGAAAAAATGGGAGTAGACAATGGTCGAAATTCAATCTGAGGGAAACCCAACCAAGGATATCGCACGCGCTCTTCAGTGCCTGGGGAAATCCAGGACAGGTCATAAGACTGTCTAGTCGCAATCGCAGAGCGCCCATTCAACTACAACCTCCGCATCCCGTGGGGGTTCTGCTTGTTATTGGTCTATTTTTAATGTATTTATTAGTTATGGCACTATCTATCGGCATTGTTGGACTTCCAAATGTGGGCAAGTCCACATTATTTAAGGCAATAACAAATAAGCAGGTTGATATTCAAAACTATCCGTTCACCACAATTGAACCGAATATTGGCATAGTTGAAGTGCCAGACGAGCGTGTTGATAAGCTGACTATATTTTCAAAATCAAAGAAAAAACTTTATGCAACCGTTCAATTCACAGATATTGCCGGCCTTGTAAAAGGAGCGAGCACTGGCGAAGGGTTGGGAAATAAATTTCTTTCTAATATCCGCGAGGTAGATGCTATTGCGCAAGTCGTACGAGTGTTTCCATCTTCCGATGTGTTGCATGTGCACGGCACAATTGATCCGCACACAGATGTTGAAGTTATCAATACAGAGCTGATGCTAGCCGATCTTGAAACTGTCACAAAGAGATTAGAAAAAGCTGACAAAAAGGACACTCCCGCGCTAGATCGCCTTCGCGGTGCTCTTGAACAGGGCACGCTTATTTCAAGAATTGAACTCAATGATGCAGAGCGTGCATTGGTGCGAGAATCAAATCTTCTCACTGCGAAACCATTTATTTATGTATTAAATGTATCCGAGGATCAGCTCACCGCGAGTTGGCAACCAGATGAAAAACTTCTTACCGCCATGGAGGGCTCTGCGTATATTATTATGTGTAACAAACTTGAGCTTGAATTGTCAGAAATGAATGCGACAGAGAAATCTGCATTTTTGTCAGAGCTTGGGTTACCAGAAAGCGGGCTTGATCGGCTTATCAAACAAGCATACGAAACGCTTGGCTTATTATCTTTTCTCACAACTGGACTTGATGAGTCGCGAGCTTGGACATGCCATCGTGGAGATTTGATTCCAAAAGCATCGCGAGCAATTCATACTGATTTTGAAAGATTGTTTATTAGAGCGGAGGTTATAAATTGGCAAACACTTCTTGACGCGGGCTCGCACGCTAACGCTCGCTCTCATGGGCTAATTCATACTGTCGGACACGATTATATAGTCCGAGACGGAGATGTTGTTGAAATATTAATCGGAAAATAATCCTTCAGCTAAACTCAGGATAAATAAACAGGGCGAGCCATGAAGCTCGCCCATCTAAGAGATTTTGGCACATGCGAGACGCGCAAGGCATTTCGCACAAAGCTAGGGTCTCTGCGTGTTCCCCGCTTTTCTGGCCTTTAATCCAGAGTGCCTTCTGTACTATCATTATAGCATATATGCGGTATAAAAGTCAATATTGCCATTTTTGGCTGTTTTTTGTTATGATTTAAGCGTACTAACCTGCCCCTCCTATTGAGTGGGGCTATACGGGGAAACCCGATACCCAAATGGAAGAACCACGAACCTACGAGTTTGCCTGTCACATCACTACCAAGCTGGACGAGTCTAAAGTTCCGGCATTATGGGATGAGGTTCAGGCAATAATTCAGAAGCACAGCGCAGAGGTGCTATCAGCACAAGCGCCAGCACCAAAACGGCTTTCGTATGAAATCCGCAAAGAGAAACAGTCGCTTTTTGCGTGGATACAATTCTCCACCGACAATAGCGATCTTCTTTCAGAGCTAGACGAATGGGCACGATTACATCCGGAAATACTTCGGCATATTGTGTTGAAACTTGAGCACGAATCAGATGTGCGAGCCAAAAAGCAGGCCGAGCATTTGGAACGCCGTGCGGCAAGACAGGCGCAAGAGACATCAAAGCAATCTGTTGATCGCCAAAAAGTTGCGGTTGAGAAAAAGGCCGAAGATAGCGGAAAGCTTGAAGAACAGCTTGAAGATATCCTTGGAAACATTTAATCTGGCGATATGAATCCCGTTAGAAATCAAAAAGTAATAAATTATAATAAAATCGACGAGTGTGCGTATGCCCCCACGCTGGGACAAACTGCGTTGCTCGTTGATTTCTAACGGGATGAACCTCAACAAGGTAATGCTCATCGGTCGGCTTACACAAGATCCTGAAGTGCGTTCTACGCCTTCGGGTCAGCAAGTGTGTACTGTGCGAATGGCAACAAACCGCACATGGAACGATCAGACCACCCACCAAAAACGGGAGGCGGTTGAATATCATTCTGTTGTTGCATGGGGACGGCTTGCTGAAATTTGCGGACAGTATCTCAAAAAAGGAAGTCTTGCGTATTTTGAAGGACGGCTTCAGACGCGCACATGGCAAGATGCGCAGGGACAGAAAAGATACACGACTGAAATTGTCGCCGAAAATATGCAAATCGGTCCTCGCTCGAGTGGCGCGCCTTACGAAGGACCGTCCTCCGTAAAGCCATCGGTGAGCGATGTGCGCCGACCAAATAATATGGCACAGCCAGCGGTAGAGCCGGAAATTCCTGTAATTCAAGAAGATGAGCTAACAATCTCTGGAGTTGAAGAAGAACCAAGACCAATTAAAGATACTGATTTACCATTTTAAACATGAAACGAACTATCATACACGGAGACGCAGTTTCTAAAGTTGACTACAAGGACACGACATTCTTGCGAAAATTTGTGTCATCCGAATTTAAGATTAAACCAGCAAAGCGAAGTAAAGTATCCGATAAAGATCAGAGACGGATAGCAAACGCGATCAAAATCGCCCGCTTCATGGCACTCATGCCATACACTCGCAACCAGACAATCAAAAAGTAGTATTCATGAAGTACATCCTATCGCTGGTGATTTGCATACTGGTTGTAGGAATTGTTACGTTTATTATTCGCGCAAGTACTAGTAACCCAACATCTTCAGAACAACCGAGTCCAAGCACTTCCGTGCATACATATAGTTTGATTGTTATTTCTGACAGCGTCTCTGTTGTGCATGCTAACGCCACAACATCACAGAATATCCAGGGATCAACAACGGTAACGCAGGGCGACACTATTACCACTTCAATGACCGGCCGTGCGCGACTGCGATGGACCGACGATACCATAACCACACTAGAGCCCAACACCACTATAACAATAGAGCAACTTACTGGCGATGGTACACAATCACGCCTAACTTTGATCGTCGGCGACATGTGGGCAAAAGTTGGACGAATCCTAGGAGTTGGTCAATATTATGAAGTACAGACACAAGAAACTGTTGCCGCAGTGCGTGGCACAATCTTTCGTGTCTCCTACCACAACCGCCGTACGCGCGTCCAAGGCATTGAAAACACTGTCCGCGTCTTCGTGCGCGATGAAAAAGGCAATACTGATGAGTCTACCGGTATTGATGTCAGAGAATCATCAATCGCAGAACTCGATGCGTCTACAACAGCAACCGTCAAGGATCGCCGTCTGGAATCCAGACGGCTCACCGCCACCGAACTTCGCGATCCCATATTGGAACAAATTAAACGCGAAAAAAATCTCGATGACAACCAGATTATAGAGCAGACATCACCAACACCATCATTAACCACTACCCCGACACGAACCCCAACCCCGACAAGCATAAAGGTATCACCATCATTACTACCATCACCACTGCCAACCAAACTCGTAACGCCGACACCTACTCCAGTTGAGACCCCCCAGCCAGAGGCTGGTCAGCCTTTGGCTGAAACGCCGACACCATTGCCGCCGGTTCAAATTGATCATGTGTTTCCTTCGGTAATCTCGCCAGGAGACACATTCTCGCTGGAAGGATTTAATTACACATCTGGGCGTAACACTTCCCGAATTTCATCTATCTCTGTCGGTGGTCAATCCGCCAAGTACAGCATTGTTGGTAGCACTTCAATCTTTGTTACGCCATTTGGTCTGACATCCGGTGTGTATGACATCAGCGTCGTCACAACCGACGGCGTTACTCTCACCATAAAAAACGCCATAACAATTAAATAGATCATGCGCCTACCAATGCGACAGCGAATTTTGTTGGGATGTGTCCCATTGGTTGTTGCTTTACTGACATGGACCAGTATTTTCCGGCATGCGCGTGATGGTGTTACTGATCTTCTTTTTGATTTTCGATATACCCCCAACGATGTTGTTGTTATAGCTATTGATGAGCATAGTATCCAGACGATCGGGCAATGGCCGTGGCCTCGTGCAGTTATGGCGTCCGCTGTGTCTCAACTTTCCTCTGCCAAAGCGATTGGTATTGATGTTAATTACAAAGAACCATCTCGACTTGGTACATCCGACGATAGAGCGTTAGCTACTGCACTGCGTACTTCTCGTGTACCAGTTGTACTAGCAAGCGAATTGCAACCAGATAACACTATTATCGGACCAATTCCTACGCTCGCAGTCGTCAGTCGCCAAGGGCTAGCAAACATGACAGTTGATGCTGATGGAGTCGCCCGTACCGTGTCGCTATGGCGCACCGGAATTCCCACTTTTGCCACACAGATCGCTCAAGTGGCAACTGACCGACAAGATTCATCGTTGCCAACACATATCCGTATACGATATGTCGGGCCAGAACGAACCATCCCCACCTATCCATTCACAAATCTTTTGGATGACACGATCCCAGCTAGCGACCTAGAAGATAAGATAGTTCTAATCGGCGCAACCGCCAGAGATCTGCAGGACTACAGACAAACACCTTTAGGCCTGATGAGCGGTGTAGAGGTACAGGCAACTATTGTAGAAAATATTTTGCATAACGATTTTCTGCAAACACGCACAGTGGTAGATATACTTGTAACACTACTTGCTGGTATCGCAGGCCTGGCAGTCGCATGGTATTTGCGACGCATCCTGACTGTCCTGATAGGAATAGGTCTAGCCATTGCATTAGTCTGGATTGGAGTGTTTATCGCATTCAATCAGGGTCTGATTATTGATATTATTATGCCAACAGTCGCAATCATAATCGGCGCAAGCGCCATGATGCTCGTGCGATATTTGGCAACTACGCAAGAACGGCGATTTATTCACGACACATTCTCGCACTATTTAGCGCCACAGGTCATTGAGGCGCTCATTGAAGATCCTTCGCGCATTCGCCTGGGCGGTGAGCGACGCGAGCTGACCATCCTTTTTTCCGATATTCGGGGATTTACCACGCTATCAGAAACGATGGGCCCGCAGGAACTTGCACAATTCCTAAACAGATACTTGGGAGTCATGACAGACCTGATTTTGACTCACCGTGGCGTTATTGATAAATATATCGGAGACGCAATTATGGCATTCTGGGGTGCGCCTCTGGATGATGACAAACACGCTCTGCATGGTGTTCTCTCTGCGCTTTCTATGGTATCTGGGCTGGAAAAATTCAATGCAGAAAACCAGACGCTCGGCCTAGCAAAGATTGATGTGGGCATCGGTCTTAACGCGGGCGCTGTCACGGTAGGTAATATGGGTTCAGAAAAACGGTTTGACTATACTGTTATCGGCGACGAAGTAAACCTTGCCTCACGGCTGGAGAGTTTGACCAAGACATATAGCGTAAATATCATCGTTAGTGAAAATGTTTTGTCCGCTATCACGCCCGAGGATCGTATAGCACACAAGATAGTTAGTCGCGAGATTGATCGCGTACGGGTCAAGGGCAAACATCAACCAGTCACGATTTTTGAAATACTCGCCCCCGCCAAAGCCATGCGACTAAAGGCACACATGGAAATATTTGCGTCAGCTCTGGCTCACTATTATGCTGGACACTGGTCGGATGCCATCAACGCTCTGGAAACATTTCTATCCGAAGTAGAGCATGATGGCCCAGCGCGCTTGCTGTTGGAGCGGTGTCAGGAGTTCGTCAACGATACTCCTATCAATTGGGATGGTGCCTTTGAGATGAAGCACAAATAAAAAAGCTAAGACAGTTTTTCTCTGATACGATCTGCTAGGCCCGTTATCTGATCAGACAGATTCTTTGATGGCATGTTGCTATCTATTTCTCCAATAAGACCAGTAATATCTTTGGAGTCCAGATTGTGATGAATCATGGAGCGTTCGCGTACATTGGTAACCATTTTTTCGGTCGTATTAACGCGAAAATCTTCAAAGCTAGATTCCCATGACGGGTCATCATATTTGCGTTGTTCGCGCATAGCGCACACATCGGCATCACATTTTATTCTTACAAACATAAGTGGCACATGTAGCTCATCTGCCAATGAAGATAGTCGCTGACGATCGCGAGCTTCGGCTGTAGAACCATCAACAACTACGCCATAATCATGTCCGATGAGATGACGAATTACACCGTCTAAAATAGTACGCACATTGTCACCCCATTCCATACCAGCTTGCTTGAGAAGATAACGAGCAGAATTTGCCTGTATATGTACTGCGCCAGGCAATAATGTCCTAAGCTCACGAGCAACTGTACTTTTGCCGGAGCCGATATTTCCTATCATCCCCAAAAGAAACGGCTTTGGTGCTTTTTCTGCAGGCATTTTTACCATAGATAAAAATTCTTGTGTAATTTTCTCTATCTGTTTATTTCGTTCTTCGTTTTCTTCCATGTTTCATTTATATCACACCATGCCATACATCCGCAATCAGACTGTTAAAAAATAGAGATTTCATACTAGCCAGTCTCTTTTTTTGTGCACGCACGAAGATGAAGCAAAAGTAATATTGATTATCGTAGATGAGAGCGATAAATTCAGCGCGGAGCAATTGAGCACTTAGTTGAATCGGCTGTTTGAGCTGAATCCCGCCTTGGCGGGAGAGAGCGAGTTCCGATTCAATCTTATAGTGCGAAAAGCGGAGCGTTGGTTTGCGAGCACAAGATAATTGATGTTACTTTTGCTGAATCGAGCTGTGAGAGGCTAACGAAGTCATTAAGGCATCGAGAATGGAGAGGAAGAAGCGTGTAGATATAAGTGAGAATGGTCTTGACTAAATATGGAAATAAAAAAGGCGGGAGGAGGATCTCTGCAGAAATCCTATCTCCCGCCGATGCCCCTTCCTGGGGGCGTGTTAGTCCAGGACACTAGGGCCCTACTACGCCCCGGTTCGGTCCGACTTTTTTGTTATATTCGCTTTGGCGGCGGCTCCACCAGGAGCTATTCGCCCCTTCATTCCGTTTTGAATTAGGACACCGTGTATTAGAGTATGCATATGAAAAAGAGTAAGGATTTATCCCGTATTGAACGGCTAGAGATTAGTATTCTACTCAAGAAGAAGTACTCGATGAGGGCAATTGCTCTCGTATTAGGGCGCAGCCCTAATACGATCTCCTATGAGATACGAGCCAACAGCACCCTGGACATATACGATCCTCTCAAGGCACAGACAAAAGCCAGGCTCAGAAAGAGGATGAGAAAGTTAGAATGGGCGAAATTAAATGTATATCCAAGACTCAGAGCATTTGTGATAGAAAAGCTTATGGCACACTGGAATCCAGATGAAATAGCCGGACACCTTAAGAAGAACGAGGGGCAATACTCATGGTATATCTCAAAGACTGCCATATATGATTGGCTCCGCACGATCCAAGGAGAGAGATACTGTGCCCATCTATATTCCAAGAGGAAGAGGGCAAAAAGGAGAATGCCTCGTGCAAGAAGAGCACTTATCCCGTCTAGAATAAGCATAGACAACCGATTCTTGGGCGCAAACCACAGAACCCGTTATGGCCACTTTGAGTCTGATACGATTATGGGCAAGAAGGGAACGAGTGGGGTGGTGAAGACTGTACTTGAGAGAAAATCACGATTATTGCTTGCTCATAAAGTAGATGGTATGCGACCAATTGAACATATTGCGGTCCTTAAAGAAATGATCTTGCCTCTCAAGATAAAGAGCATCACATTTGATAATGGGATAGAAAACCAAGCACACAAACATCTGCATATCCCTACTTTCTTTTGCGACCCGTATGCATCGTGGCAGAGAGGAGCAAATGAGCATGGGAATAAGATGTTACGAAGATATTTCCCTAAAGGCACTGACTTCTCAATGGTTACTCAAACAGAGCTTGATCGTGCTGTGCAGATAATTAACAACAAACCAAGAAAGATCCTTGGCTACAGAAGTGCGCTTGAGGTTGCTATACGAGCTGGTATTATGAGTGGTATTTAAAATGCGAGTGTCCTAATTCAGGGATGAATTTAGCACACCCCCATGCATACA
>Ga0209541_10009971_pt1 | contig 15254 bp, 18 predicted proteins | sample RifCSPlowO2_01_FD_184027 | JGI IMG/M metagenome (GOLD analysis project Ga0209541, IMG submission 184027) | Groundwater microbial communities from Rifle, Colorado - Rifle CSP2_plank lowO2_0.1 (SPAdes) (version 2) | ecosystem: Environmental > Aquatic > Deep subsurface > Groundwater | place...
TCTTGGCAGGAAAGGCATTGCTGTAAAAGCGGATGTTTCTGACTTTGATGATGTCAGAGAAATGTTTGAAGTTGTGAAGAAAGAGTTTGGCGCTTTTGACGTGCTTGTAAATAATGCCGGCATAACAAAAGACAGGAGCCTGAAGAAAATGGCACAAGATGAATGGCTCAAGGTGATTGAAACAAACTTGACCGGCGTTTACAATGTTGTTAAAAATGCCCTGCCATTAATGCGAAAAAATTCAAGAATTATAACATTGTCATCAATTGTCGGGCTCTACGGCAATTTCGGCCAGACCAATTATGCTGCTTCCAAGGCAGGCATCATAGGGTTTACAAAATCTTTGGCAAAAGAGCTTGGGAAGCATGACATCACAGTGAATGCTATTGCCCCTGGTTTTATAGAAAGCGAGATGACCAAAAAAACCGGCTTCCTGAAGAGGAAAATACTAACATACATGATTCCGCTCAAAAGGGCTGGTGTGCCAGAAGATGTTGCTTATCTGGCTGCTTTCCTGGCATCTGACAATTCAAGCTACATAACGGGCCAGGTTATAAGCGTGAGCGGGGGTTTAGTGATATAAAAATGCAGCCGCACAAGCCATGGAAGCCGGACAGGCCGATATCAAAAGGCGCCATTGCCTACCATGAAGCTGTGTTCAAGGCAAAGCACTATGTAGCCATTCTTGATGAACTGATGAAAGCCGCAAGCCGAAAAATAGCTCCAAAAGAGATTGTTGTAGATTATGGCGCCGGAACAGGCGTGTCTGCTTTGAGATTACTGGAGCATCTGAAGGTGGGTGTTGAGCTTTGGCTTGTGGACAATTCGGCGGCGTGGCTTGGAAAAGCTCACGAGGTTTTATGCCAAAAGCCAAACATAAGATGTTTTCTTCTTGAAAAGACCGCGAATGGTTATGCAACTCTTGCAGAAACAGTGGGCAAGGAATCCGTAGACCATGTCATTTCTGCAAATACCTTCCATCTTGTGCCGGACATCAATGAAACCTTTAAAGGAATTGCAGACGCTCTTAAGGACAATGGCACGTTTGCCTTTCAGAGCGGGAATATAACAAGCGGCAAAAGGTCGGAAGGGGCCCTATTGGTTGATGACAGCGCAAAAAGGGTGCATGATATAGCCCTGGACATAGTGCGCACAGACCCAAAATTTGCTGCTTATAAGGATAACTTGGATGTGCGCATAAAGATGAACGAGTCCCAAAGAAAATTTGTGTTCCCTGACCCCAGGCCCATCGGCGTTTATCTGGAAGCTTTAAGGAAAGCCGGATTTGAATATGATGCTCCGGAATACAAGCTATTCAAAGTCAAGTATAGCGACTGGCTTAATTTCTTAAGAGTCAGAAGGCTGCAAGCCGGCATCCTGCCAGAAATTGGCGGCCATGACCCTTCTCCAAAAGAAGAGCATGACAGGGATGCTTTGATTACTATGGCCGCCAACAAACTGTTCAGGGATTTGCAGGATAATAATCCATTAGCCAACAGCGAAGGGTTCACAATTGAAAGCGCATACGTAACTGCGAGAAAGTCAAAACGCATGCCATCTGTGCCTTCAGTAAAAATGCTTTCAGGAAAAACTGCATTGGTCACAGGGGCTTCAAGAGGCATAGGGAAAGCGATTGCTGTCGAGTTTGCGAGGCAGGGCGCCGATGTCATAGTCAATTACAGCAAAGACGAGAAAGGCGCTTTGGAAACAGTCAACGAGATAAAAAGCCTTGGCAGGAAAGGCATTGCTGTAAAAGCGGATGTTTCTGACTTTGATGATGTCAGAGAAATGTTTGAAGTTGTGAAGAAAGAGTTTGGCGCTTTTGACGTGCTTGTAAATAATGCTGGCGTGATAATGGATAAAAAATTCCACAACATGGAGCCCAAAGAATGGAATTCTGTTATAAAAATAAATCTTAATAGTGTATTTAACGTGACAAGAAATGCTCTGCCCCTTCTTAGAAAAGGAGGCAGGATAATAAACATAAGCTCAATAGCCGGGATATATGGCAATTTCGGCCAGACCAACTATGCGGCTTCCAAGGCCGGCATCATAGGATTCACAAAATCATTGGCAAAGGAGCTTGGGAAGCATGACATCACAGTGAATGCTATTGCTCCGGGATTGATAGAGACTGATATATTAAACTCTTTGTCATCTACAAAGAAAAAAGAATACGCAACCCTGATTCCATTAGGCCGCAGCGGCACTCCGCAAGATGTGGCAAATCTTGCTGCTTTCCTGGCATCTGGCAAAGCCAGCTATATAATGGGCGAAGTGATATGCATAGACGGGGGGCTAACGCTGTGATAGAAATTACGTTAGTTTATTATATTTGCAGCAATAAGTTTAATGAATATTTTAATAATGTGATAGGTTATTCAGCTTAAAATGACGGGAATAGTCAGTTACGGGGCATACATCCCAAGGTACAGGATCAAGGTAGAGGAAATTGCAAGGGTTTATGGCAAAGACGCGGATTTCATAAAAAGCGAGCTGCTTATCGAGGAGAAATCCGTGCCAAGCTGGGACGAGGACAGCCTGACGATGGGGTTCGAGGCAAGCCTGAACGCCTTGAGAAGGGCAGGCATAAACAAGAAAAAAATACAGGCTGTTTATTCCGGCTCTGAAAGCAAGGTCTATGCCGTCAAGCCAAACTCATCCATGATCGGGGAAGCGCTTGGCATTGGAGATGATTTCACTTCTGCCGACATAGAGTTTGCCTGCAAGGCCGGGACTGCAGGAATACAGATGTGTTTCGGACTGGCAAAATCAGGATTTATAGAATATGGGCTGGCTATCGGCTCTGACACGTCGCAGGCAATGCCCGGGGATATCCTGGAGTACACTGCGTCTGCAGGCGCTGCTGCTTTCATCATCGGAAATAAAAAAGAGGAGGTAATTGCTGAGCTTGAGGAGATGCATTCCATTTCGTCCGACACCCCTGATTTTTGGAGGAGAGGCATGCAAAAATACCCAAGCCACGCAGAGAGGTTCACCGGAGCGCCGGCTTATTTCAGGCATCTTGTAGATTGTACAAAGGCTGTCATGCAAAAGGCAAAATTGAAAGTTGATGATATTGACCATGTGGCATTCCACACCCCAAACGGGAAATTTCCGACAAGGGCTGGAGAAATCCTTAAATTTCCAAAGGAAAAGCTGCAGGACAGCCTGATAGTGTCAAAAATAGGAAACACTTATTCTGCTGCTTCAATGCTTGTGCTGACGCATATTCTTGATAAAGCGAAGCCGAATGAGAGGATATTGCTCACCTCTTTTGGCAGCGGAGCCGGCAGCGACGCTTTTATTTTCAGGGTTACAAATAACATCAAAAAGCTGAAGCAGGCAAGGACGACAAAAAGCTATATGGACGACAGAAGATATGTCAGCTATGCGGCATACCGTAAACTTGCCGGGGTAAGCTAAGATGAGGATTCCAGTGATTGCTACATCTCTTGTAAAATTCGGAGACTTGTGGGAAAAGGGTATAGGTGATTTAATGATGGAATCTGGAGAGATGGCTTTGCGGAATGCCAGGCTCAAGCCAGGCATGGTAGATTCATTGCACATTGCAAATGCATTTTCTCAGGAAATGTGCAGTGCAATTGCCTATGAAAAGCTCGGCATAATCAATTCTGTTTCCGTAAATGCTGCTGACGCTTCAGGAGCTGTTGCGATAAGAGAAGCTTCAAATTCCATCCTGTCGGGCCAAAGCAACGTCGCAATGGCATTGGGAGTTGAAAAGATGGCTGATTTCAAGTCAAATGAGATATTAGCAATGACTTCAAAACTGCTCGACAATGAGGAATTTTTTGCCGGGGCCACAGTCCAAAGCCAGTTTGCTGTGATGACAAAGAAGTACCTCAATGATTTCGGGCTCAAGGCCGAGGATCTTTGGTTTGTGCCGTCAAAAAACCATCAGAATGGGATTGGCAATGAATATGCCCAGTACAGGTTCGAGCTGAAGCAGGAGAAAATAAGCTCAAGCCCCTTGGCAGCGGATCCGATAAGGATGTTCGAATGTGCTCCTTATTGTGATGGTGCCGCTGCTTTGATAATGTGCAGCCCAAGGGCTGCAAGAAAATTCAAGGCAAAAGGCTACTTGCTTGCAAGCTCTGTTGCATCTGGCTCTTCGGGGTTGTCAAAAAGAAAATCTTTGACCAGCATAGAGTCCACCAAAAACGCGGCGGAGCAGGCTTACCATGCTGCAGGGATAGGCCCTAAGGACATAGGATTGGCCGAGGTTCATGACATTGTGCCGATTTCCGAGGTGCTTGCAATCGAAGATCTTGGCTTTGCAAAAAAAGGGGCTGGCTTAAGCTATATCAAATCAAATTCCGGAAAAATTAATCTTAGCGGCGGGTTGAAGGCATGCGGCAATGCTCCAGGAGCGACAGGCGTAAGGCAGGCAGTTGATGTCTTGCGCAGGTTGAAAAGCAGCAAGCTGAAATATGGATTGGCTCAGACATTGGCAGGCACGGGCAGCATATCCGTTGTCAATATATTCGGAGGCTAAGATGGAGAGCAGCCCTTTATCATGGAGATTGTCAAAAGAAAGGATTAAGCCGGCTAGCAGTGAAATCAAAGGCGTCATAGAATCGTTTACCGTAGTTTATAATGCCCCAAAAGGCTACGAAAACCATGTCCCATATACAATTGCGTTGGTAAGGCTCGCCAACGGGGAAAGGGCAACTTCACAGATAGTAGATGCCGACAGGGTCGAGGTTGGAATGAAAGTGGAGCCTTGCCTCAGAAAAGTTTACGTCAACGGTGACAAAGGCTTGATAGAATACGGGGTAAAATTCAGGTTAATAAAATGAAATACGAGGATTTTAAGGTCGGGTACACTGGAACTTTCACCAAAACCATTACAGAAGAAGCAAACAAGAAATTCGGCGAGCTTGTTGAGGATTTCAATCCCGTGCATTTTGATGAAGAAAGGATGAAGAAATCAATTTTTGGGAGAAGGGCGACTAACGGATTCTTGACGGAAAGCACGATAGGAAGCGCATTAGTCAGGATGTTCACTTCGGATGAAAGCATTGTGATAGCGCTGAAGAAGGAGATAAGGCTTCTCGCTCCGGTATTCATAGGGGATACAATAACGGCAACAGTCACAGTGAAGGAAAGGTTTCCCGAGAAGGAAAGGCTGCTTTGCGACTGCAGCGTCAGAAAGCAGGACGGCACTGAAGTTGTCAAGGCCGAGTTTTTAATCAAGATATTGAACGTGTAGGTGACAGCAATGTTTGAAAAAAATCTGTTAAAGGGAAAGGTTGCAATTGTTACAGGAGGGGCAACTGGAATTGGGAAGGAGATCGCAAAAAAACTCGCTGGCCTTGGCGCAAAAATAGTGATTGCCGGCAGGAAGGAGGAACATCTCAGCAAAGGCGTTGCGAACATCAAAAAAACAGCAAAGGATGTTCTGGCTGTAAAGGCCGACATAAGAAATGAGCAGGATGTTGAAAATTTGTTCAGGCAGGCAAAAGAAAAGTTTGGCAGCATAGACATTCTTGTTAACAATGCCGGCGGCCAGTTTATAGCGCCGTTTGAAAAGATTTCAACGAATGGGTTTGATGCCGTTGTCAGGACAAACCTTTATGGCACATGGTTTTGCTGCAGGGAAGCAACAAAATACATGAAAGCAAAAGGAGGCAAAATCGTGAATATCGTGCACATTTATGCTATAAGGGCTGCTCCCGGCTTGGCTCATTCGGGGGCCGCCCGCGCCGGGGTTGTGAACCTGACAAAAACTTTGGCTGTTGAACTGGCAAAGTACAAAATAAATGTTAATGCTATCGCTCCCGGAATCACGGCAACAGAGGGCTTTAAAGAGGAGATGATAAATGACCAGAAAATGATGAAATCCCTCAAAGAAACGATACCGTTGCACAGGTTCGCGGATCCGAAAGAGATTGCCGATGCTGTGGCGTTTTTGGTTTCTTCCAATGCCGGTTTCATTACCGGGCAGGTCATCGCAATTGACGGCGGCCAGCTACTCGCAAACTGGCCGGATTTCAACAAGCTGTAAAGCATCAAGCGAAATAATGAAAGAAAAAATAAGATTAAAGGACTTATTCAACGTCCTTTATTCCGGACTCGTCAACATAGAATCCTGCCTCTGATTCAGGCAAACTCGGAGAATCTACAAGCTTTGCAACTCTCGTGCCTTTCTTTCCTTTTCTGAGGTAAACCCTGAATGTCGATGCGTGCGCAACAATATGCCCGCCTATGGCTTGCGTCGGGTCTCCAAAGAACATATCGGGCTTTGCCATAACCTGGTTTGTGACATAAACACACAGGTTGTGGGTGTCTGCAAGCTTAAGCAAGATATGCATATGCTTGTTTATTTTCTGCTGCCTGTCTGCCAAGGTTCCCCTGCCAATGAACTCTGCCCTGAAATGGGCAGTTAACGAATCCACAACAACAAGCTTTACGTTCAACCCCTGCTTCTTGATTAAATCCTCTACTTTTTCCGCCAAAAGCATTTGGTGGTCAGAGTTGTAGGCTCTTGCAACCTTTATGTTTTTCAGCACTTCATCTGGGTCTAGGCCAGCGCCTTTTGCCAGTTGAATAATTCTTTCTGGCCTGAAAGTGTTTTCAGTGTCAATATAGACGGCAACTGCATCTTTGTCAACTGTTTGTGAGGAAACCGCCAATGCATGCCCTATCTGCGTTTTTCCTGAGCCGAATTCTCCAAAGCATTCAACAATAGCTCCTGTTTCAAAGCCTCCGCCTAATAATGAATTCAGGGCTTTGCTTCCTGTCTTGATTCTTATGACTTTTTCCCTTCGCTTTAGCAGCTCTTCTCCTGACTCAAACCCCATCTCCAAGGAAGATCTTGCGACTGCAATGAGCTTTTTTGCTAATGCGTCTCCCATGCCGGTTGCTTCGATCAATTCTCCCGGGCTTGCGACTGCAATGCTCATCAAGTCAGAGAATCCGACTGCAATCAGCTTTTCAGCCGTTGCTGCGCCTACTCCGGGCAAATCATAGATTGTCTGTTCTTTCTTTACTTCTTTTTCCATTCTTGTATCTTTTCTTTTTTTCCTTGAGTTTGCCTCAACTTCTTCAACTTGTATTAATTCCTGTTCCATGGTTAATCACCTTTGTTTTTTATATGTTTTGTTTGTTAAAAATAAAAAATAAAAATTTAGATAACTTCTTCTATTATGTCTTCATCGACATAGTCCGGAGCTGTAGCTTCCTGCTCCCTAATCACTAAGTACTCGAATGCCTTCTGAAGCACTAAAGAAGCCCTTGGCAGGTCATTAACTCTCAAAGAATTAGCAGTCTGCCAAACTCCGTTCTTGTCCTTGTATCTTCTCTGCAGAGAAACAGTCCTGTAACCAACTATTTCACCATTTCTGCCTTTACCTTGGTTCTGCCAGACAGTTGCAGATACGCTGCCTGTGCTGAATTTCTTTTCCGGGAGATTCTTCTCCATTTTTACCACCCTGTTTGCTGTTCGCGTTTTATTTCAATGTCTCCTTGATTATGGATGGTTTGGGTTTAGGCGGATTTACGCCATTTCCTTGCCATCCCAGAGACTGGGTAAAAGTGTGCTTTGACACTTTCAATAGTGTATAGTAAGAGTTACTTTATATATTATACGCGCACATGTCCAGTGTCCAGTGGTACTTGAATATATAGGTTAGAGAGGATAGGTTAATCCCTGTCAGGTAAACGGTGTCTACAAAACAGATAAAATGTAGTCACCTAATACCAAAAAGCTTAAATATGTAGTCACCTATATTATTGCCATGCATATTGAAAAGAGAAAAGCAGGAAAAAGAATAAAATATTTTCTCGCGCATTCGTACAGGGAAGGCCTAAAAGTACACAAATTCAGGAAATACCTTGGCCAGGATTTAACGCCCGGATTGCTTGAAGAAAGAAAGGCAATCGCCGAAAAACTGGTGCTTGAGGAAATTCACAGATACAATATCATAAAAGATCCTTTGAAAGTAGAGTTATCTAAAGAGGAAATAGCTTCAATAATAAATCTTGAAGCTCAGGTACCATTAAAAATTAGCCATCTTTCAGAAGGTGACTGGAAAAAATTCTCAAAAATATTCACATACAACACCAATGCCATAGAAGGCAGCAAGCTCAGGCAAAATGAAGTGAATGACCTGCTGGAGAAAGATAAATGGCCGAATAAGTCCAAAGAGGATATTGCTGAGGCATTCGGCGTTGATGAGGCAATTTATTATATACGAAATACTAAAGAGCATCTCTCCATTGAGCTCATAGAAAAAATACATAAAATTGTATTCAAAAATTCAAAGCCCTTTGCCGGCAAATTAAGGAAGAAAGGGGAAGAAGTTGTTGTAATGGACGGCAGAGGAAATGTTGTTCATGAAGGCGCCCCCCATGCAAGGGTAATCCACCTATTAAGGGAATTAATTAACTGGTACGGGCTGAATAAGGATAAATATCCCGGATTGGTTCTTGGAGCAGTTGTCCACAACCAATTTGAGAATATCCATCCATTCAGGGACGGGAATGGAAGAGTCGGAAGGATATTATTGAATAATATACTGATAAAACACGGTTTGCCGCCGATAAACATAGGCTTCAAGAACAGGGCGGAATACTATGATTCACTGCAGGCATACGAAAAGAATCATGACTTGAAGCCTACAATAAAGCTTTTCATGAAAGAGTACAATTCACTAAAGAGAATTTTGAAAAATTGACAAATACTCAAAATTCTATAAAGAAAAAGCTTGCTGATTAAAATGCCATACAAATTTTCGCCTTCATCTTTATCACTTTTAAAAGAGTGTCCTCGATGCTTTTGGCTTCATTTCAACAGGAATATCAAAAGGCCTTCGGATATTTTTCCTTCTCTTCCTTCGGGAATGGATAAAATTTTGAAGGCTCATTTTGACGCTTTTCGGGACAAGGGAGAATTGCCACCTGAGCTTAAGAGCTTGGAGGGAGTAAGGCTTTTTGATGATGCCTCCCTTCTTGACGCCTGGAGAAGCAACTTCAAGGGAATACAATGGACAGATAAAGAAGGCAATCTGTTCAAAGGCGCTGTTGACAACATACTCGTGAAGGGGAAAAAGCTTATTGTCCTTGACTATAAGACTAGGGGCTTTCCCCTGAAAGATGATACTGCTTCCCATTACCAGGACCAGCTTGACATTTATAATTTTTTATTCAGGAAGAATGGGTTCAAGACCTGTGATTATTCTTATTTGCTGTTTTACCACCCTAAGCACGTCACTCCCAATGGCGATATCTGCTTCCATACTGATTTAGTCAAGATGAAAGTTGATGTCAAGAACGCAGAGAGGATATTTAACGATGCTGTTAAAGTTTTAAGTTCGGATATTCCTAAAGCGAGTGAAGAGTGTGGGTATTGTGAGTGGGGAAAGGAGAATGAGGGGTTTTCTATCTCTTTGACTCTTTTATACCCTACCTGTGCCAGCCATTGCTTGAATGGCTCTGCTTTTTGGGAGGGAATTGATTGTATTATTCGAAAGATTCCTTGAGTATTGGAGCAGTTCATACTTTGCAGTCCGCCTGAAGTGTGTATTGAAAGGGTATGTACAAATTGTACCCACCCTTTGGCTAATTCTTCATCCCTTTGCTTCATCTTTTGGATATATTGCTTGATATCTGCAGAATCAACTAAAACGGCTACAATATCCTCAACAACAAACCACCATTCATTATTGTGCCATATTCTTCTTATCTTGCTTCCTTCAAAAACCACTAATGCATTTTCCTTATCCATTTTAAATTATAGAAAAGTATAGTTCCCTTATAAACTTTGCCCGCACATGTCCAGTGGACAAAAATGTTCAGTGCTTCTTGAAAATATATTTTTAACAGATGGTTTCTGGCTATAATGCTTAAATATAAGTTTAGAAATTTAGTTTTCAATGAATAAAGATATGGAAGAATATTATGTTCTTACTGAGAAGCTAGAAGAAATTGTCTGGGCGCTAGATGGTAAGTGCAATGATATAGATTGTGATAAATATATGTATAAAGAACTTCTCAAGAGCAAATACAAACCAATTTTGAAGCATAGTTATTCCTGCATTCAAAAATTAAAAAAAGAAAAAGAAGCTATGATGTGCCTATTGGATCTATTGGATTTAAGCAAATTTAAAAAATTTAGATATAAAGTATGTTCTATTTGCAGTGGTAAAGTCGATTCTTTAGGAAAAGAGTTTGTTATTGTTAGTTTTACACGCCCAGCTATATTCAAGGACAGGAAAGTTTATGAGTATAAAGGAATCTATTCTCATAAGAAGTGCAGGCATAAAGTAAATACCCCAAAAGGATGGAAGAAAGGATTTTAGGCTTGTTTAATTAACTTTGCTCCAGTCTCTTCATCTCTTCTTCCGGATTCGGCTTAATATCAACAAAATTGACAACAAACTCCAGCCTGTTAAACAAAGAATTCTTGTTTGCCCTCCCGCCCAGTTTCACAATCGTGCCCAGCAGCTCGTTCTTCACCGCCTCAAACTCCGCAGGGTTTGCCTTGAAATTGAGCAGCTGCTCTTGGCTCAGGCTAAGCAGCTTCTCCGCCTGGTTCCTGAAGAAAACGCACCTGATTGTCTCTGTCCCGTCATCAAGCACGGCATTTAGGACAGAGGCATAGGCAGGAATCACATTTCCATGCTCGGTGCAGACAAACAGGTCAACTGATGGCTTGGCTCTTTTGCCGCATCTTGGGCAGATCTCGTAAAACTTGATGTCAAAAACCTGGACAATCGTGCCAAGCAGCTCTGCTTCGGCATCGGCCTCATTTAAGTCCTTTATAGTTTTTCTTATGCCTCTTGACTCAAATACAGCTTCAACTTTTTCCCCTTTTGGATTGATCAGCAGCTGGCTTTTGTCGTTAAGGTGGATTTCCTTCCTTCCGCTGTTTTCCCTGACATAGCCGCCAAGAATCTTGACGACATCATTCAGGCTCAAATTGGCAACATTGTCAGTTTGCGCCCCCCAAAGGACAGCCCTTATTGTTCCCGTCTCGTCTCCGATAAGCAAAGATGCGACCTTTCCGCTCCTTGTTTCGTTTGAGAATTCCCTGACGCCGTACATTTGGATGACTTTTCCGACAGTCTCCACATCCCTCATGCCGGTCAAGATGTTCTTTATCTGCAGCTTTCCGCTCAGCGGTTCGAAGACCTTGACTCCAAGCTCGTTCGCAACGATATGCGCTGCCCCTTCTTTGCTTATCAATCCGGAAAGCTGCTTCAGTTTTCTTTCAACCCTCTCTTCTATCTCAGAAAGAGGTATGTTTGCTGATTCGTGTATCTTAACCACAATCTCCTCGTAAGGAATCTTAATCATAAAAGAAAGGGTTGTGGAAATTGTATATAAGAGTTTTGGTTTCAAAAGCTTATTCTAATCCGCTTGTTGCTTCTGCCTTTGGCAGCGCTACGGCAAATTTATACACAAGGCTCCTTTCCCTTATTTCGTTGTCAGACGCGTCATAAGCCGTTAATTTATAGTTTTTTGCAGTTGCGCAGAATCTGTATGCGCTTTTGGGCTTTAGTTTGCATTCGTGCAGCCCTTCGGGCTTTTTTATGTTTCTTTCCGGCACAGGATACTCTATTCCATCGCCGCTTTCCTTTACAAAATCCGCATATTTTCTTCCTTCTTTTTCATGCTTGTATATTGTGATGCCTTTTGTTGGCCCAAGTCCCCTTATGTCTTTGTACTCATAATCCTCGCCGGTAATCTGATTGATGAATATCATGTTTAGGTCATGCAGGCCGTCCTTGGTGTAAGATATTAAGTATTTCCACGGAAACCATCCGCCTGTGTCCTTGGTGTCCGCATTGTAAGTTAAGCCCGCTTCCGGCTTCTTAACTTCAATCTTGATTTTTTTATTAAGCGGGTCTTCTTTTAAAGCCAGTTCATACTCAAAGCCAGCCAGCCCAAAATTACTGATTTGCTCCTCTGACAGCTCAAGGTCCTTTTTGCACAGGCAGTTCGTGTCTTCCGAGTCCAAGCAATCCTGGTAGAATTCCGCAAAATCGTAAATTATCTTCTCCACCCCCTTATCGCATCCTAAAGACCAGTCAAATTTGTCATCTATGCCCTTAGCTATATTCAGGCAAATGCTGACATCATTGTCTTTCAGGCATTGCACAATTGTACCTGAGATTTCCTTAAGCTCTAGATAGTCGTCGAAATCGTAGTTTGCATTGATGTTAAAAGATGGTTTTATGGAATATGCCCCGGTCAAAAGATTCTTCTTTTCAGGGCTGAGAATGCTGATTGGAATTTTTACATCAGAATTGGCAATTCCAATTATGCTTTTGTCTTTCAGCTGGACAGCGTAATTATCGGTAATTGCTATGCCGCGGTAATTCCTGAGGTGCTTGTTCAGGTTTTCATTGAGCATTGCCACGAAGTTTTCCCTATAATCCGGAAAGCATTCGTCTAATTTTTTCCCTTCAGTAAGCCAAAAGGCGTAGCCAAGATATTCTCCGCATTTTTCATTATTGTAAAAGCCACCGCTTCCCGCAAGGCTGTATATGGACTGGTGGGAGGAGTATTTTGCCGTGATATGTGTATACAATAATACATTTTCTGCCTTCTGAGCAGAATTAATTATTGAAAACTGGTATTCTCCAACATAGTTCGGCATTGACTTCATGCCCCCTATCACGCTTACAAAGAAGGCTATTATGCCGACTATAACTCCAATCCAAATAGCGTCCCACTCGCTTATTGCTTTTTTGTTATTTCTTGCCGGTTTTCGCAAAGCTCGTATCATAGGCCAAACCTCTCCCTAAATGCAGCTTTATTACAAAATAGTTTTTTTCATTATTATTAAGGGGGATCAGTGCAGAAGCCGCTTCATATATTTCAGCAGGTCTTGCAAATCCGCCATCAATTGAGGAGATTGTTTCTCCCTGATAATCCTCTATGTCTATCCGCCAGTAAACTTCATCAAGCTTTGAGTCAAAATACGCCTTAAGGCTTGAAAGCATAAGGTTATATTCCCTATTTTGGTAATGCTTAGCTAAAGTCAAAGCCCTCAAATCACCGGAAAGGCCTATTGAGTTTAGATAACCAATAAGAAGCTGTTGGCTCGAGGCAATCTCCTTTTGCTTTTGTACGATGGCTGTTTTCTTAATTTCGGTTGATCTTTCTGTCAGGGTGAATGCAAAAAAAAGAACCACCACTATTAAAACCGCAACAGCCATATGCATGGCATCGTCTACTGCTACCCCTTTCTTGTTATTACGTGTTTTGTACCTCAAATCGCATCTCTCCTCTGTAAAGCTTGTTTTGGTGGAGTAGGGTTACATCAACTGGGGCGGGTTTTTCTTCCGGCTGCCGGTTAACATCATAATTTTTTGTAGCAATTGGAGGGATACCAAAATCCGAACCAAAAGCGACTATGCTGATTTTGAATGCCGGCTTCTTTTTAGAATTGGTGTCGTAGCAGCTGTCAAGTTTTGCCTGGCTGAATTTTTCCAGGTCTATAAGATGGGCCGCAAAGACATTGTCTTTGTAATAAGCAAAACATTCTTGTGATTCTGTGAATCTTAGCAATAAGCCATCTCTTTCTATGCTAGGGGGAATGACCGATTGTTCATAGCCCTGCTTATAAACAAATATAAAAAACAAGATTCCTGCTATGCTGAGCACAATTGTAAATGGAATGTAAAACGGAACTGTGTCCATGGGCCAATTTTCAGAGCCTTTCCTTGATTTTTTAATATCCACTTCAGCCACCTGCACTGACGCTTCTGCCGCCTTGGAATAGTGCCTCGTTTTTGCTAGCTCCAGTTATCGTAATCTTGTTTCCTGTTTTTTCAAATCTTAGATAGACCGGCTTCTTTATTAAAGAATCTAGTTTGTCTCCAGATATGCCTGCAAAATTGTAAGATGCCGGCAATGGGTCCTTCGGAATCGTATTGTCATAGACTGTCACAGTGCTGTCTTTAAATTCCACATCGTATCCGGTTATTTCATTAGGATAGACATAAACTACATTGCCCGGAACAGAATAAATCAAATCAATCGTCAAGGCCAAATCTTCCGCAATTGCAAGCTTGTAATATGCTTCGCCGCTTCCGTAAATCCTTCCTGCGTAGGTGAATATCCCTATTATAACAAAGAATGCTATCAGCCTGTAGAGGTACTTTAATGGAAGCGCCCCTCTTTTTTTCATAAATATCTTAGTTGCAGAATTCATTTATATTACTTACGCTCTTCTATGCATGGAAGCTCGTGGCACAAAGCAACATTCGGTTTTCCGCCTATTATCTTTTTCTCGATCCACACAGCAGCTTTCGTCTGTTGGTTTTCCGGAACGCCACTTACAAGCACGTCGTCTGCCTTCGAGAGCTGCCTTGCCACCAAGAATCCGCCTTTCCACGAAACCCCCACTACAACAGAAGCCGGGTCAAAAGTCGAATATTTTACGCTTATTTCCGGATAAAGGTCGTCTTTTAGTTTTTTGCATTTTAGCTTGGAGCATAGTATTTCGTATTCGGCATCGGAAATTTTTTTTGTCTGCATGTCTTTTTGGCACAGGCACAGGCATGCGCTGTCCTTGCACTCCTCTGTATTTGGCCTGGAAAACCTTGCCGTTATTTCTGGGCGCAAAGAAGGCGGCGGACACGATGGGCACAGCTGGGTTGCATAGCATCTATGGCATTCATAATTCATGTTTTTGCTGAAGCCTATTATGGCTGTGTCTTTGTCAAGATTAAGAAATTTTTGCTTTGAATCTCCTATTTTGAAATCTTCTGAGTTTAGGTCTTTTACCAGATTTTCAAAAGTTTGCTCAGATAATTTTAAATTAAAGCCTGATGCCTCCAACGCGGCACCTCCAAACTTGTAAAGAAGAAAAATACCAGTAGATATTGCAAATACTGCAGCAACTATTCTAACCAGTCCTTCAAATCCAAGGCCTTTCTTATCATTAAGCATTTTCATTCTCTAAGCAGTCTCTTCCCTCATCCTTGTTTTTTTGGCAACCTTCATTTTCAATAAGTCCGGGCTGGCAGGGGCATTTATCAGCGTAATTTGCAACATTATCGCCGTCATTGTCATCAGACTTCTGGACTTGATCGTCAAAGCCACCGAACAATTTTCTGTAATTTCCGACATAGAATGTCGTCATTACAGCCAAAAAAATCAAAAGCAGGGCTACGGCTGCTATGAGGTACATCATCTCCATGCCTTTTTTTGATTTGTCCATTTTATTCTTCTCCGGGCGGCCCGAATAATCTCAATTTTTCTTCTATAGACAGCCCAGT
>Ga0209541_10009972_pt1 | contig 15254 bp, 18 predicted proteins | sample RifCSPlowO2_01_FD_184027 | JGI IMG/M metagenome (GOLD analysis project Ga0209541, IMG submission 184027) | Groundwater microbial communities from Rifle, Colorado - Rifle CSP2_plank lowO2_0.1 (SPAdes) (version 2) | ecosystem: Environmental > Aquatic > Deep subsurface > Groundwater | place...
TCCAATTAACACCAAAATACCGATATAAAATGATGAGAAAAGAAAAATTGAAAATAATTTGCAGAGTCGCGATCCAAGAAGCATGCAAGCGGCACAACATAGAAATCGAGATCATAAAAGTAATGGACGAGCATGTGCATATGATTGCAGATGTTCCGAGGACAATCAGCGACGCGAAAGCGCTGCAAATTATAAAAGGACTATCATCTTATATCCTTTTTCGATTATGTCCCGCATTAAGAAAGCGATATCCCGACGGACATTTCTGGACAGAAGGATATTTTTGCGACGGTGTTGGTAACAGCAATTTCGCTCTTGCTTGCCTCTATATACAAAACCAGGAAATGCATCACGGAATAACTTCAAATTACTAAGGACGCCTCGCTTTTTGCCCGCAGGCAAAAAGTTGCGAACGAAGTGAGCAACCCTTCAGGGCGAGGAGGATGTCACTTCATTATCTTTTGAAGACGCTATGAAATTTGTTTCTCATAGAGAAAATTAATATTTATCCTGTTGGACATTTACTTTCAGTCCAATAGAGAACTTTATCATCCATACAAGCTTCACAACTGCTGCCGTAGGTTTGTGCGCATGGATATCTTATACATTGTACTTTTTCTGGATTGTTCCATCCGCAAACAGGCTGATAGATTTTAATACATGCTGCCGCATCCCTTTGATCAAGTGTACAAAAATTTTGTTGATTTGAAACTTCATCAATTTCTTCAACAAATGTTTTTCCTTCTGCTCTACATTGTCGTGGGTAGCTTTCCATTATTGGATAGCCGGTTTTTGCGCATTCCTCAAAATTTGAAAATTTTTCTTGAAGTTTAATCAATAAAAAAAGTTTAATCAATAAAAAACTTAGAGTTATTCCTATGATGGCTAATATAATAATTAATATCATGATTGTTTTTGTTTTCATTTTCTATATTATAAGAAATTTACTATTTAAATTCAGTATTTATGTGTATAAATATTTATTAAGTTCTTAAAGTTAATTAATAAAAAGAGCCCATGCCACACCAATGCACACACTGTTCAAGAATTATTTCGGACGCATCGGTAGAGCTTTTAAAAGGATGTGAATGTGGTAGTAGATTTTTTTATTATATCAAGCAAGAAAAATTAGATGAGATGAAAAATGAGGTTCGACAAGTTATGTCTGAATTAGATAAAGCTGATAAAGTTCAAATTGAAAAGGATATTCGTGAACTAACTGGATTGTGTGATGAACCTGATAAACCGATAATACTTGATATCGAAGCTGTTAAAGTGTTACGACCCGGAAAATTTGAAATTGATATTGTAAAATTATTCAAGCAACGGCCTTTGATTTACAAATTAGGCGAAGGAAAATATATTATCGATATAGATTCTTCTATGAAAGAGGGAGGAACTATTAATTATTTTGATACTGATGATGCAGATGTCGAAGAAATTAATGAAGAGTCAAATAATCCTGAAGAGACTCGAGAAAATGTTTAAATAACAATTTCTCTCTTTAATTATATGGAAAAAATTTATGATGTAATTATTGTTGGCGCTGGACCTGCAGGTTATACTGCTGGGATATATTCTGCGCGTGCTGGACATTCTGTTCTTATGATTGCTGGGTCATTGCCCGGCGGACAACTTGTAAATACAACTGATGTTGAAAATTTTCCAGGATTTGATCAAGGGATACAAGGACCTGAATTGATGAAATTAATGAGAAAACAAACTGAAAAATTTGGCACAGAAATTATTATAGATAAAGTTGTTCGTGTTGATTTTTCTTCAAAGCCATTTAATGTTTTTACTAAATCAAAAACTTTTAAATCGCAATCTGTAATTATTGCCACTGGAGCTAGTCATAGAAAGCTTGGATTGGATAGTGAACATGTTTTTGAAGGGCGAGGAGTTTCTTATTGTGCAATATGTGATGGACCTTTATTCAAAGGCCAGGAATTAGTTGTTGTTGGTGGTGGTGATGCAGCTATGGAAGAAGCAATTTTCATGGCAAAATTTGCAAAGAAAATTCATGTTTTACATCGAGGAAGTAAAAATGAATTGCGTGCGAGTAAAATAATGCAAGAACGCGCATTTAACATAAAAAAAATTGAGTTTCATTTTAACACTGAAGTAAAAGAAATTAAAGGAGATACTAAGGTTCGGGAAATTATTGTCATAAATAATAAGACTCATAAACTGAGTACTATAAAAACTGCAGCAGTATTTATTGCGATTGGTCAAGTGCCGAGCACTGAAATTTTTAAAAATCATTTGACTTTAGATAAAAAAGGTTTTATTGTAATGAAAAAGAATACTCAAACCTCGGTTGGGGGGGTTTTTGCTGCTGGTGATGTGCATGATTACACATATCGACAGGCAGTTACTGCTGCAGGATATGGTTGTATGGCTGCATTGGATTTAGATAAATATTTGAAAGCGAGTGAGAAACATTAATAATCAGCTTTAAATATTCTCTGAAAGTATTTACTCTATGAATAAAGAGGGGAAAGCTAATAAGCTAATCGAGGAACAATTAGAAAGAATAAAGCCAACTTCTGAAGAAATGGCTAAGATTAATTTTCTTGCTGAGGAGTTTTTCACATTTTTACATTTTGTTTTGAAAAAAAATCGAATAGATGCCGAGATTTTTTTGGGTGGAAGTCTTGCAAAGGGAACTATTATAAGGAAATCTCATTATGACATTGATGTTTTTGTTCGATTTTCACGACGTCATGAAAATATATCTCAGTTGCTGGAAAAAGTTTTAGGTTCAAAAGCTATGAAGATTCATGGATCTCGAGATTATTTTCAGATAAAAAAAGAAAATATTCTAATTGAAGTAATTCCTGTTTTGAAAATAAAGAATCCTGAAGAGGCTGAAAATGTTACAGATTTAAGTTATTTTCACGTCAATTATTTGGTTGAGAAAACAAAGAAAAATAAAAAATTACCTGATGAAATTCGAATCACAAAAAATTTTTGTTATGCACAGCGATGTTATGGTGCTGAAAGTTACATCAAAGGATTTTCAGGATATGCATTAGAATTACTTATTTGTCATTTTGGAAGTTTTTTAGAGTTTATTAATGCAGCTGCACAATTAAAACGAGGAGACAAAATAATTATTGATGATTCTCATTTTTATTCGGATAAAAAGGAATTGCTTGAAGACTTAAATGAGGCTAAGAAACAAAGCCCTATAATTTTGATTGACCCGACGTTTAAAGATAGAAACGCATTGGCTGGTTTAAGTGAAGAAACATTTCAAAAATTTCAAAAGGTATGTAAAGCTTTTTTAAAAAATCCTGATGCGCGTTTTTTTGCTGAAGAAGATTTGGCGAAAAAATTTACTGGGAAGGAGGTAAAAAAGATTCAAATTAAAACAAATAAACAGGTTGGAGATATAGCAGGGACAAAAAGCAAGAAATTTTTCGATTTTTTCTTATTGCAGTTAAATAAAGATTTTATTATTAGAACATCGGATTTTGCATATAATGGGGATGAGAATGTTGCTTCTTTATTCTTTACCTTGGGAAAAAAGAAGGACGAAATTATTAAGGGGCCTCATATATCTCATGGGATTAATGTTAAAAAATTCAAGAAAGCTCATCCAGCTGCATACATAAAGGCGGGTTTTTCATATGTAAAAGTTAGGCATACGCAATCGTTTGAACAATGGTTATTAAAATTTAAACGAAAATACAAAAAAATATTAGGGCAAATGGGAATTGTTGAATTAAAAATTATTAATTGATTATGAATGTTTTGGTCTTTGTGTCGTTCGTAAACTATATATGGTTCTTTCTAAACTAAGATTTTGTACGCGTTCGGTTCTTTCATTTATTTCTCTTTCTAAACTTTTTTTTAATTTGCATATTCTTAATATTTTTGTTATTAGGCCTACTTTTTTGTAATTAGCTCTATTTCTATAACCTATTTTATTGTAATCTATTACTATTTTTTCAGCTTCGGTTTTATAGTCTACACTTTTAATTATTCCATACTGATCGTAGATTTCGTAGGTCATTTTATTCGATCTGATTAAGATTTATTAGTCTTATTTATTTCGCCTTGGACGTGAGATATTTTAGTTCTCATATTATCTCGTTATTAAATAAATTTTATATTCAATGCCGCTTAAAATAGTAGATGTTGATTCATATTTTTCTTCATTTTTATATCTTTGTCTTTTTAATGATTCTAATTGGCGATATAATAAGTCTGTTAGGTTGTTATCTTCTATTACTTCACAAGGAATATAAACTGTATTGAAATTTAAAAGCAATTTTATCAAATTTCCTCTTTTTATAAGTCGAGGGCTAGATAATAATATTCTTTTATTTTTTATTTCTGTCATTTTGTTCCTAATTATTACTGCTACAATTATTTATTTAATTTTCTTTTGCAGGTTCTTTATTTGCTTTATCAAATAAGTAAGATAAAGCTGATGTGAAAAAAGGTGTGTTTAACCAAATTGCAATTTCTTCTTCTGGCAATTTACCGTTAGAGATGATGAAAAGAACTTGTTCACTGTCTGAAATAAAAAACTTTGATTCAATACTGATTGATTTTGCTTTTATTCTTAATTTTTTGTTTAATTTTTCTATTTCTTTTTCATCTCCTGATAAAGCAATTTTCATTTTGATATTTGATTTTTTTAATCGATCAAAGATTAATGAAAAAAATCGAGCTTTATTGTTTAGCTCGTTAACTGAAGTGCAGATAATTACTTCTTTCTTTGAATTTTCTAATAGCTCTTTTATGTGATTATAAATTGTTGATTTCCCTCTAATAGAACCTGAAATTTCTTCATGTTTTATAGGTTTAATTCCTACCGTATATAATTCTTCTAATTCTGTATATTCATCTGTTTCTTTTAGCTTGGAAATATTTTTTATTTTATCGTTTGCTTCTGCTATTGTATTTGTTTTTAATTTCTCAATTATGATATTGGGTTTGACCGCAATGTATTTTACAGGTTTTCCCAATTTCATAATTGCAAACCCTCTTTTCTCAAGACTTTCCAAAACATCATACGTTCTGCTTCGCGGAACGCCAGAAATTTCTGCTACTTCACCTGCACTTGCTATTCCTTTTCCAAGCAATGCTAGCCAAACCTTTGTTTCGTAAATATTCAGATTAAAATAATCCTTTATTTTTTTGACCAATTCGGGTTTGATTATCATATTAATGGGCTCCTAGAATACATTCGATTAAATCTGTTTGAGAAATTGCCTTTGATTTAATGGTAAAAAGTGTATCATATGCTTGACCATTTAATGAAAAAAGAGCTTTGTTATTATCGTAAACTGTGTAATAAAATGAACCGTTTTCAGTTTCTCTCTGAAATACGAGGAGCTTTTTAATTCCTGACTCACATGATGATTTCAGATAATTATTGAGAGTACTTATGTTCATTGGCCAGCTTAGCTCTATAGCTAAAAAATCTCCTTTATTTTCAAGTTTTCCGCTTATACCGAAGCCTAGATTTCTGAATAGAAGTTGCGTTTCAAGCCTTGCTGATTGTTTATTAATATTTGTCATTTTTAAGTTACATTAAATTGTCTAAAATACTTTATAAACCTTTTGTTTTGTTATTACTGTGTAATTAAAACACCAAAGGTTTTTATAGTTCAATATTTCATTGTTTTAATGAACAAAATTAAAATTATAGAAATATTCATCATTTTTATAGTAGGTTTTCTTAGCGGGAGCTTAATATTAGCTAATAGCGCTGCGATTGAATTGCCTGCTCTTAATTATCTATTTCGGAACTCAACTCCGGCGCCTTTGGATCACGTTGCAGAAAGTAATATAAAAATTTATAACGATCGGGTTATTATATATGTTAATGATGCCAGCTTGAGCTCTTATGCGTCTACAGGTTCTATGAGACCAGTTTTAGATGAAGGTAGCAATGGTATACGAATCAAACCGCAAACTGAAGATGAGATTCAAGAAGGAGATATAGTGACTTTCAGACGAAATAATTTATTAATTGTTCACCGGGTTGTTGAAAAAGGAACTGATGAAGAAGGATTTTACTTTATTGCACAAGGAGATAATAATTCAATTGCTGATGGTAAAATTCGATTTAATGATATTGAATGGAAAACTATTGGGGTGATATATTGAGATGAAATTAGAAAATTTAACTAAAAAAATTCAAGAAGGAATAGAAGAATGTGATATTTATGAATCTCTCACTGACCTTTATTTCGGAATATTAAATTTTGAAGTGGGAAAGAAGCACATACCTTCGTCATATAACGATTTTAAAGATGTCGATTTTGATGAAGCTTATAAAAATATTTTTAAATTGTACGAGTCACTTGTTAGAACTATAGAGAGAATTGAACTGTGTTTACATGACGTTCATATGGCGGCAGAAAGCCAACAAGATTTGCAGTTTTTATTATCGTATTATAATGAACGGAAAGAAAAAACTCTTACTATTATGAATCTTCCTATAAAGCCTTATAAGGAGCGTTTTTTTCAGGCGCTAGAAAAAATAAGGGAAGAAGAAACAAAAAACAAAGAAGGGAAGGATAAAAAAGATGGATCTTGAAACTTTAATGAAAATGATAGATGAAGCTGTTTCAAAGTATAAGAATCATAGAACAACTGCGCAACTTTATTTTGGGGCAGTTGATTTTGAAACTGGAAAAATCCTAAATCCCTCGGAAATTAATCTAAAAAATATCCAATGGGAAGACGGTGTAGATCAGTTTCTTAGTCTTTATACCTCTGTGATTAGAGTTAAAGAATTATGCGATGTTGCGCTGACATGCGCATTTGATGCTGAAATAAATTTATTAGAAAAAATAGATGGGCTGATGAAAGCAGCTGAAATTTCTGAACGTAAATATAGATATGTAATAAAAAAGTCTTTATTGCATTATTCTACTCATCTAGTTAAACAATATGAAAGAAAAAACCAAGAAGGAGAAAAAAGTGAGGAGGGAAATGATGAGTAAAACGAGAAAATCATTTGCACAAAAATATGGAATAAGATGGCGTAATTTAGAAAAGTTTAGTGATGATGAATTTGGTCAATTAGCAGCTATGTGTGGCGAATATAACCTTGATCCCTCACATTTTATCCATAATTATCAAAGGACGCTACATTTACTTAACTTTCCTCTTACAAAAGAACTTATGAACTGTACGTTTAAATCTTCCTCTGCGCTTGTTTTTTTTCTTGAAAATTTTCATTTTGAATCAGCTATGCATTCTCCACTCGAATGTTTACGATCTTCTTATGATTATTATGAACAAAGTAAACAAACGGTAAAAAATTGGGTATTATCTGATGAAAAAAAAGATCAACGAGTAAATCCTACGCTTGAATCATTTTTTAATGAATTGAAATTATATGAGCCGCAATTAGAAAAATTACGCGTAGCAGTCATGGTAACTGGCTCTTTTTATTTTGGTGATCCAAGCATTCATCCAGATATAGATTTCGACTTTATTCATGTTAATAAAGATGATAATCCTGATAATATTTTAGAGACCATTGTTGAAGAAATTGAAGAGTCTTTCCCTATACGAGTAGATGGAAGCGCTGTCAATTTAGAGAATTATCAAAAAGATTTTATATCTCTTAAACATAACAAATATCAACATCTTTTTATTGCCGATTCAGAAAACTTAGAATTCTTTTATATCACTAATTCATTAGTTTTAAATCCAGTTACTTATCTACCTTTTTGTAAAAATGCTCAATTACAAAGAAAAATTGGTCAATTACAGAAAAACATTAATAAAACTGCAAGAACTGATGACATTCTTAGAGCGCTTCTTATAAATTGCTGCGATAGTATTATCTCTGATAGACGTAGAGGAGATATTATCAGGCCCGTATATAAAACCGAGAGTAATTAAATATGCAAGAATATAAAAGAAAAAATTTAGAGGGAATGCTTAAGGCAGTAGAGGATATTAAGAGCCAGTATTATGTTGGAACATGTGAAGCTGCAGTTACCGTCAAAAAAATATCTAAAATTTATCAAAATCCCGAAACAGCAAGTGAACTTATCAATAAAACTCTTGAAGATAAATTTGATGATATAACTTATAGGGCGGCTCCTCAGCGAGTGATTGGCTTAATTGATATTTTTAGGTATGCTTCGTTAGTGCTTGAAAGGAAAATGGTTTTCCAAAATAATAATAATTGTAGACGGTTAATTTCCGATATTATAAATCCTTTGTGTAATACCTTTGAGATTGATGAAAATAACCTTTATGATCTTAGACAAGATTTTTCTCATATTATTGATGAATCTCGTGATATCTGCTTACCTTATTTTAAAAATGCAAATTTTAATTCAGTAATTTCCGATTCAGAATTTAAACAAAATTCTCTTAAATATACATTTCAATATTTAGATGATAAAGTTTCTCTATCTGATATATCAACGGCAAATGAAAACTTGATAAATGATTTTTATGAAGATTTAGATGGTCAAAATTGGGAGAACAAATTATCTAGAGAGTATTTTGAAAAAAAAAGAGGTACTACAATTGCAGCTTGTTTTAGGGAATTAGATACTGGGAAAATTATTGATAGACTATTCCATGATTGTTTAGATCATAGATTTGAATATAGAAGACAAATTATATCAAAGTGGATTATTGATCGGGACCACAAAAATTATGCCCAAATTCTTAAAGATGTAGAAAATAGTATATCTAGAAGGGTTGAACAATACGAGGAACAAGTGAAGCAGAATTCTCCTATGGTTATTTTAGAAAATCAACAGAAACTTATAGACAGGGCACTTTTTTTGAGACGTCTCTTGGGAAGTGAGAAAAATTTTATTGAGCGGTTTTTAAAGAGCTAAAACACTAACCAATTCACTAACATACCAAGATATAATCCTGCAGTTATGAATGGCATTGCTGGATAGAATTTTCCTTTACGCGCTATTATGAATAATGTTAATAAGGCTATTGTTGCGAATAAAGTTATGATTAATGCAGGAACAAATGATTCATAAAATTTGTAAAATATTCCTGCAGTTATTATCGGGAAAATTATATCTCCTCCACCTAAAATAGCAAGGTTAATTTTTATATTTTCTTTTTTCAATTTTCTTTCTAATTGATCATTTTTATATTTTGATTTAAGGAATTTTATTTTTTGTTTCTGCTTTTGTGTTGCATAAGGGACAAAAAATCCCGTGAAGAATTTTAGATTATTTATTTGGTATTTGGCAAGTTTTTGCATGAATTCTGAATGCCAGACAGCCCACATATCATATAATGAAATTATTAATAACAAGATAATTATCCAAACTACATTCAATAATGGAATGAATACTGCAGCGATACCTGGATAAATAAGTAATTCTGTTAGATTATGGACGATTAAATCTCGTTTAAAAATTTTCATGTAGGCTAATGGTAAAGCAATTAATAGTGCGATGTAGGAAGCATAAGAAATGTTAATTGAAAATAAAATTGCAGTAAGCGTTAATCCCAATGCAATAATAGTAACTACAAAAAACCAGATTCTTAAAAATGTTTCTGCATTTAATTTAATCAATAGAAAAAATAATCCAATTGCGATAATAAATGCGAAAATAATTTGGACTCCTTGAGGCTCATCTTTTATTTCACTTGGTGGCTGCATTCCATAAGGAAGCTCTAAACCATTAACATATACTGATACAATAAATAATCCAATCATTTGGGTGATTAAAAACATCGATATCAGAAGTATTGTGACTTTTGTGTTATGCTTCATCTTTGAAATGATAAAACCTCATTTATTTTATAAAAAGGAGAAATGAGTTTTTAAACTGTTGGATTAATTAATGCAATCAACACTTATCAATAATTATAAAATCTTCTACAACGAATATAAGAAAAGATAAAGCAATTTCTTGATTTATGTCCATAAGGAGTTAGAAAATTATAGATGGAAAATTTGTATTTTAAACATATCAGTTTTGCGAAATGTTTATATACCATCTTAATTATTATTTACTATATTGGTAAAAAATGGTGCGTAAAAAGAGGGATAGCGTCAAGCGTTCGTTTAAAATTAGTTTTTTAAGGATATTTATTTTGGTGTTAATTATTGTTAGTATTTTATTTTTATATTATATTTATCTTCGTTCTCCACCTATTTACTCACATGAAAATAAGAATGGTAATGCTAATGAAAATATTGGTGAGTCAGGTTTTTCTCCACCAGGGATGTCATGTTCTACTGCAGATTTGAATAAAAATGGAAAAATTGAGGAAGAAGATTTAAAAGTTTGGATTAAAGATTTTTTGTCTGATTGTAGAAATATTGTTCCTTATGATCATCTTACTATAAGAAAAGAATTAGAGGATATATTAAATAATCCTGCTTCTGAAAGAAGCTGCACAGCAAGTAATAATCTTTGTACCTTATTAGATCTGAAGATCGACGGAATTTTGATTCCTTTTGATTTGCTTGCTTTTATAAATTTAGCGAATTCCTGCGATGGAAAAACAGGAAGCCCGAATATGAATTCGTTTGCAGATTTGAATGAAGATAGCTATGTAAATGGTGAAGATAGAACCTTACTTCTTTCTTTATTACTAGATTATCCAATTGGAACCCGATGCAATTAAGGGGAAGGAGGAAAATTGATTTCTTATTGGAGATTTGAGGACGATTATAAAGATTCTGTTGGAAGTAATCATGGAACGCCTGCTGGGAATCCAACCTTTGTACCAGGAAAAATCGGAAAAGCAGTTAACCTGAGTGGTCTTGATGATTATATTGATATGGGAAGTGCAAGTGAATTAAGAATTTCTAAAGCATTAACAATGAGTTTTTGGATGTATGGAGAAGGTAATTCTATAGATGCTGGCTTGGCAGGAACAGGCATTTCTAATTATGCATGCACTCATCATCGAGGCGATAAAATATATTGCTATATCCAAGAAGGAAGAAATCATGTAACTTTTTCTTTGCCGAATGATGAATGGCATCATGTTGCCTATAGTTGGGATGGAACAACCGATAGGGAAAGCATTAAACTATATGTTGATGGGATGCTAAAAAATACCCGAACATCAACTAAATCAGAAATATCTGGGTGGCAGAATTTTTTAATTGGAAAATCTACTACAAATTTTAAAGGAAAAATAGATGAAGTTAAGGTATGGAATTATGCGCTGAGTGAAGTGGAAGTTAAGAAGGAGTATGAACGTACAAATCTGAAAACTGAAAAAATAGAAATTTACAATGAAGGATATGATTTAATGAAAATTAGCTTTAATGAACACCGCGCTAATAACCTTACGACAGTATTTGCTAAAAATGAATTAAAATTCTTTGAATTAATGAAAGATGCTGATAATAGAAATATTTCTGTAAGAGAAATGGAAGTTATCCATGCAGGAGATTATGTTGTTGTTGGCAATGAAGATGACGGTTATTTGCTAAAACTTGGGAGTACTGCTAATTCAAGTACTTCTGGAACAAGCAATGATCGAGTTCGATTTATTGATGTTGCTACAGGCCAAATTATTGATACAGTATGGGACTCTGAAGGAGCCGGTACTATCACTGTTGGAGGATATACTTATAGAGTTTATATGAAAGGAAGTGCTAATAAAGCGAGTGAACAAAGAGATGTGCGACTAAATTATCCTGATAGCAGCGGACGAGGAGATTTAATTTTATATCCAACAATACAAACTTATTTGGGTGCTCAAATAATGTTCTATGAAAAACATACCATTGATTTAATGAATTGGGACGGAAATAACAATCAACTTAAAGAATTACTCATTCCCGATGGTGATGGATATGAAAGAATTTCTTTTACTCCATATGATCGCAGTGGCAATAGCAGTAAATGGAATGTAAGTGCTGATGGAGTAAATGTAACTATTGATACGAGGTTCACGAATTCTAACATCACCGTTAGAATTGGCGAACTTAGTTTCTTCATAAACGGTTCTGGAACTAAAAATAAATTCAAGATAGTTTTGGTTGGAGAAAAAGCAATTTTTGATCCTGCTCTTGTAATTATAGAAGAAAAAGATGCTCAAGCAAAATATCATGCATTAATTGTTTCGTTGGAAAGTGGCTACACTACTGACGATGGTATTGGTGTTGATAAAGTTGAAAGCACTTCAAATTTGACTTTAGTTAATCGAACAAATAAAACGTTCACGTATAAAGATGTATGGGGAAGCAAAATAATTGAAGATGATACTGATGGAGATCAAAGAAAAGCAACGATAATTTATCCTGATAATCAAATAATCTAAAATAGAATTTCATTGTTTTCTATGGCTTATTCCGCAGCATCTTGGGGGTTATTATTAAGTCTTTAATGGTGGAAAATAATTGTTGTAAGCAAAGATGTATTAAACATATATAAAGCAATAATCTTTAAGGTGAATTTAAAATTGAGAACTAATATTATCATAAGATTTAGAAATAACCCGTAGTTTAATGTTTATTTTAATCGTATTGTTTCTAAATTTCGCGGAACTATTGTTTCAATATGATGTAATTTGTAGATTGACGAAGCTAAATCAAGGCAGCGACTTTGTTCTCCATGATTAATTATTATTCTTGAAGCTCTTGGTTGTGTTTTATTTGCATAATCTAAAAGTTCTGTTCTTCCAGGGTGAGCAGACATACCGTCGATGGTTGTTACATCTAAATTCACTTCGATCATCTCTTCTTTTCCTTCAATGCTCATTCTTACTAGTTTAGCGCCTTCCTGAATTTGTTTTCCTAAAGAGCCTGAACCTTGATAACATACAAAACAAATTTTATTGTATTTATTTGAAGCGAAATGTCTTAAATATTCAACAGATGCGCCGCCAACTAACATTCCTGATGTTGCAAGGACTACGCACGAGCCACCTTCAATAACTGCTTTTCTTTCTTGAGCGCTTCCCACTCGCTGAAAAACATCTGAGACAAATGGATTTTTATTCTGAAAAATATCGCGTCTTACCATAGAATTCAAAAAATCTGGATAAGCTGTATGAATGCCATTGATATCCCAAATCATTCCGTCGATATAAATTGGAACTTTAGTCATTTTATTATTTCTCATCGCTTCTTCTAAAATGAGCATTGTTTCTTGGGCTCTGCCTAATCCTAATTCAGGAATTAAAACTTTTCCGCCTTTATCAGCTGTTTTTTGAATTTCTGAGATAAGTTGATTTTCTGCTTCAACTCTTGGCGGTAAAATATTATCTTTGCCTCCGTAAGTCGATTCGATAATCATTGATTCCATTCGAGGGAAATTTGAAACTGCTTTGTCTAATAATCGTGTTCTAATGTATTTGAAATCTGCACTGTATACTAAATTGTGTGCCCCATTTCCGATATTTAAATGAACGATTGCAGAGCCGAGTGCATGTCCGGAATTATAGAAGGTGATTCTTACATCAGGCGCTATATCGGTGACTTCATTGAAATCCAAACAGATAGTGTGTTTGACCATTTCCTTTATATCGATTGAAGAAAATAATGGGGTAGCTGCTTGTTTGTATGCAACTCCAATAAAATCTAACGCTAATAATGCTGATAAGTCTCTGGTTGGAGCTGTCATATATATTGGTCCGCGGTATCCCATTTTGTATAAATATGGGACTAGTCCTGAATGATCAAGATGGGCGTGGCTTAAAATTATTGCATCTAATTCGTTTAATCGAAATTCTGGAGCATCTAAATATGGGAATTTGTCTTTTCCTTTTCCTGCGACATCGATTCCACAATCAAGTAAAATTTTTGATTGAGGGGTTTGTAATAAAATGCACGATCTTCCAACTTGTCTTCCACTACCTAAGAAAGTAATTCTAATCCATTCTTCGATTTTTTCTGGATTCCATTCCTTGTAGATTTTTTTACCGACGGCATTTAAGAATTTTTTTCGAGAATTGTTGTTTTGATATAGGACTGCTCTAATATTTTCTGTAATTTTAGATTTTATTGCCGGTGATCTTTGAATCTGCGGGATCCAGTAGCTTTTATCTTTTACTTCTTTTAATATTAATCCCGATTTACCAATAACTAAGCCTGGGCGCTTTGCTTCAATAACTACTACACTTCGTTGAGGGTCGAATAAAATTGCTGTTACTTCTGCTTCTTCAGGAACTGTTTCTCGAATTATTTTTTCTGTTTCTTCTTCTGATTTTAATAAAACAGGATCTGCACGTAATTCAATTCTTTTTTTGAATTCATTTACTAAGTCTTTTATACTGCCGTATCCTTCTTTGAAAAATTCTAGATCTTCGGTATACAAGACGATGTTTGCTCCTTCAAAATTTGCACTGCTAGTTACTTTAGGTAATTTTTTTTGTATGTCTTTAAGAATATCTGCCATTGTAGAAATATGATTTCATTGAGAATGTTCCATTGATTTATCTCTTGTTTCCTATCTTATCCTTATATTCTGCTTTAATTTCGTTTGCTACTTCGTGAATTATCCCTTCTTTCCTGATTGTGAAAACATCAATTCCGTATCCGCTTCCAGTATCTCTTTGCATCGATGATTTGACTGCATCGATCATTAGTTCTACTCCTTTCTTTGTGTCTAATCCCTTGCTCCATTCTTTTTCTAATAATCCTAGAGCGAAAGGCATTCCTGATCCAAAGTTTGCGTCAAAATCTTCAACTTTCATTGCAGTTCCTGCTGGTTCAATGGTGTATAATTCTGTAGTTCCGTCTTCGTTGAATCCGCCCACTAAAGTTCCTACTATTGAAGGGATCATTGTTGGATTACGAATATTTCTATAAGTTATTGAGCCGATTAAATTTGCAGCTTCTCTCACTGTGGGTCTTCTTTTTGAGCGTAGTTCTTTAAGTCGTAATTCTGCCGAGATAATTTTTTTCTGCATTTCTATGTCAGAGGCATTTCCGGTTCCAGAGATAACCAAATAATCATTTAAGATTACGCTTTTTTGCGTGTTCTTGCTCATGACAATATTTCCTGCAGTGGTTTGTCTATCTGAGCCCATAATGACTCCGTCTTTGCAGACAATTCCAATTATGGTTGTTCCCGATTTAAGAATTGAATTTTTTAGCTCTTGTTCCATTGTTATTAAAGAATTTCATCAGAAGTTGGGTAAACTCATGAGAATTTATGAATTTTAATAAGCAAGGAGGTTTATAAATTTTTTGATTATCTTTTTGTAATGTAGTATACGAAAATTAGTTCGCTTGGAGAATCCAAGTGAAGTAATGGTCAAGCTGGCTAACAAAAAGAGGAAATGGGCGGTTGATCAGATAATTTCCTGCAGGA
>Ga0209541_10009973_pt1 | contig 15253 bp, 12 predicted proteins | sample RifCSPlowO2_01_FD_184027 | JGI IMG/M metagenome (GOLD analysis project Ga0209541, IMG submission 184027) | Groundwater microbial communities from Rifle, Colorado - Rifle CSP2_plank lowO2_0.1 (SPAdes) (version 2) | ecosystem: Environmental > Aquatic > Deep subsurface > Groundwater | place...
GCAAACACTCTCTAGAATCAATAATTTTTGCGGTTAAGAACCTCTTAAACGAAAACGGAGATATGGTCGCGCTGATAAAACCTCAATTTGAGCTACAAAGGCAGATTGTTTCGGATAAGGATAGCAGGAAACGGGCACTATACAAAGTTGCAGAGTGTATAAAAAAATACGATATGTATGTAGTCGGTTTAGTCCATTCTCCGCTTAAAGGTGGATTAAAAAATCAAGGAAATATAGAATATCTCATGCATATCGCGCAGAGACCCAAAAATTTTGATGTTTATCGCACTATAGAAAAATTGATAGCTAAGGAATAGAATTTATAAAGCTTCACTACTTTTGAAATAACATGAAAGAAAAGACTATTACTTGGGAAAATAAAAGAATAAATGACGCTGGTAAACAGTCGCAAAGCATTGAAGGTGGTTCGCACCCAGGTTGTTGCGGTAAATAAACGGACTGGAGAACGGTGCATTAATTGTAGTGTAAAAACTTAAGTGGTAGATGCTATCTTAAAAGATATAAAGAGCTATATCAGAAATATAATTAAGCTAAAGCATATCTTAGAATAGCTGCTACTTTTCCTAATGATTCTATTTGTTTTCCTTCCTGCGTTTTATTTGTAACAGTTATAACATTAGCGCCAGTTTCGTAAGCCTTATCAACTAATTCATCAAAAACTTTTTCCTCAAGTTCTTCTGAAATAATTATTTCTGAAACCGCTCCCATTTCAAGAGCTCTACGAACTACATCTTCGCCTTTAGCAACTAATTCTTTTCTAGTTGCAAGCATCATCAGTATTTTTTCAACTGCTTTCTTTTCAAGCATAGCTTCTGATTCTTTTAATATATCTTCAGACCGCTCAACAAGCTCTTTCAAACCGTATTCATCAGTATACCCAATATTTTTTACTGCGAGAATTTTCTTTTTCAAATCTGTTGACATAAAATCTCCTTTAACAAAATCTTCTTTTGTTGGACCTGGACCTCCAACTATTAAACCAGCAATCTCATTTGGTTTGAAAGACTCTACAGCTTTATCTCCTATTTTTTTATACCAATCTTTTGCCATACCTTCAATCGTTCTGGCGAATCTTTGAGCGCTTTGTCCGCCTACTCTGAATTTTCCAGGCACCATCGAATCTAACTTCATTAGGGGAATAATATGTTTACCTTTTAACAAAGCTAAGTTCGCTTCTCTTCTATCCATAACTAAAAGACCGTAAACTATTTTCGTTTCAAGCTGTTCCATAAGAGGTTCTAGATAAAATACCTGATCGCACTTGTACATTTTTACTCTCAAATCTTCTGAAGGTTCAATTTCCCAAACTTGAATGTCGGTCTGACCTTCTCTTTCTGAAATGTTGCCAGTGAAAATCGCAAGTCCGTGTTCAGGAGTTTTTTTGTAAAGTCTAAGCGTTTGAAGCATTTTTTCTAAAGCACCAGTAACGTTCTTTCTAGTAGAAGTTGTTTTAATATTTCTAGCAGTTCCAAGTTCACTAGATATTTGATCAATAATTCCTTGGATATTATAGCCTGTTGGAACATAAACAGAAATGAATTCAGTATGACGCGCACGTTTTTTTGAAAGATCTCTGATTATCCTGCGCAATTTCAGTTTTGCAATTTTATCTTTTTTATCTGATTCATCTGTCATATTAATCAATAAAGAATGACGTTTTTAAACGCACTGCTACAATATTTTTAGCTTACCAGATTTAAGTTCTAAATTTTTAATACGCATTATAGCCATAACTTCTTTTTGAAGTTTCAGCGTCTCTTTAGTAGAAACTTTAGGGTGTGTAACTATTAATGTATCTACTTCTGCGCCCATACTCATATTTTTCTCAGATTTCCATTTTCGTATTTCACTTATTATATCTCTTACCGTACTTCCCAAATTTTCTTCTTTAGAGTAGAGTTTAGTATTATTTGAAAATTCAGTAATATGTACTGATTTAATTTTTTCAAATTTCTTGAATAATTTCTGATAAATTTCTTCAGTTACGTGTGGTATAAATGGCGCCCACATTTGTAAAATTGTTAATAAACATTCATATAACGTACTTTCTGCTTCTGTTTTAGCTTTTTTATTACTACCGTATAATCTTGGCTTTGCCATTTCAAGATAATAGTCGCAAAAATCGTGCCAAAAGAATTGTTCTAGTATTCTTCTAGCATTTATAGGATCATAATTATCAAAATCTTTTTTATATTTATTTAAACAATTATGTAAATTATTTAAAATCCATTTATCTATAAAATAATTAGATGTTTTACCTTTCTTGAGTTTACCTTCTGCAAATCTTGCGACATTCCAGAGTTTTGTAACTAATTTTTGTCCTCTTAGTATTTCTTTTTCTTGGAAACTTAAATCTGAGCCAATATCTACAGTAGAAACAAAATATCTCCAAGCATCTGCACCATATTTATCTAAGATTTCATCTGGTTCTATTACATTACCCAGAGATTTAGACATTTTTCTTCCTTTTGAATCTAACAAATGTCCGGAAATCATTATATTCTTCCAAGGAATTTTATTGAAATGATAATGTGCTTTTACAATCGTATAAAATGCCCACGTTCTAATTATATCGTGAGCCTGTGGTCTTAAGTCCATAGGGAAATGTTTCATTAAATTGTTCTTACTTCCCCAATCTAATGCAAATTCAGGTGTTAAAGAAGATGTCATCCAAGTATCAAGAACATCCGTTTCCGGAATTAATGCGTCTCTTTCATATCCTTTTGGCGTATAAGTTAAAGGTTCAACTGGCAGCTCACTTTCTTTAGGCAAAACTATGTTGCCTTTTTTATCATACCAAACTGGCAATGGAACTCCAAAATGTCTTTGCCTTGAAATAATCCAGTCCCAATCTAAATTTTTAACCCACTGATCATATCTTTCTTTATAGAATTTTGGAATCCAGTTAATTTGTTTAGCTCTTTTCAAAAAATCCTGTTTTTTTGATAATAATTTAATCATCCATTGTTTTGTAACAATAAATTCAATTGGTGTTGCGCATCTCCAGCACGTACCAACGTGTTGGATTAGTTTTTGCTGCTTGACTAATCTCCGACCTAAATCTTGAATTATTTTTTCTCTCGCTTCCGCAAGTTTTAATCCAGCATAATCGCCAGCATTTTTGTTTAATTTACCGTGTTCATCAATTACGATTCGTAAAGGCAACTTATGCTTTTTCCACCAGCCAATATCTGTAACATCGCCGAAAGTGCAAATCATAACTGCACCAGTTCCAAATTGCGGATCTGCTTTTTCATCTTTCATTATTGGAACTTCTCTGTTAAACAATGGCACAATAGCTTTCTTGCCAATTAAATTCTTGTATCTTTTATCCTGCGGATTTACGAAAATACCAACACAAGCTGGTAGTAATTCCGGTCTTGTAGTTGCAATTTGTAATGTCCCATTGCTTTTGACATCAAAATCAATATAGTTTAGTTTTGTTTCTCTCTCGATGGGCTCAACATCTGCCTGAGCAGTTGCAGTTCCGCATTTAGGACACCATATTGTTGGCTCTTCTCTCCTACTAAGCAAGTTTTTTTTATACAAATCCAAAAAAGATAATTGTGCTGCTTTTTGCGAATCTTTTGAAATGGTATGATACTCTAAATCCCAATCATAACTCTCTCCTAACTTAATGAAAATTTCTTTCATCTTCTCTCTCGCTTCCGGCAGTTCTTTCATAACTATTTTATTGAATTCATCACGAGGCATATATCTAGAATTAATATTCAATTTCTTCTCAACATATCTTTCTGTCGGCAGACCATTATCATCAATTCCCATTGGCAAAAAAACATTGTAACTGCTTAATCGCTTGTAACGTCCAATAAAATCAAATTGGGTATAACTCATTGCGTGCCCTATATGTGTACTTTTAGCAGAAAGAGTTGGCGGTGGAGAATCTATAGAATAAACTTTTTTCTTGGACGCTTTATCAAATTTATAAACTTTTTCTTTTAACCAATAATCTTGCCACTTCGTTTCTAACTTCTTAAAATCCGGTTTAGGTTCAAGCATATATTTATCACAATTCACGTATTTTTAAATTTAAGTTAGTTTCTTTTGGACTGTTTTGAACTCAGTTAGATCAATTTGCATACCGTCTTGAGCTGCAATAGTTCTTATTCCAGTTTCGTTCTGGACATTTCTAGCTTCAAAAATAGGTTTTTCGCTTATCATTTTGGCTCCGAAATGAGTTAAAATAGATAACTGTGGTTTTACTTTATTCGCTAAATTAATAGCATCTTGCGTACAGAAATGCGTTTTCCAAGTTTGTTTACCTGGTTTTAAGACGTCCATTATTAGTATATCTGCACCGTGATGTTCTTCCGCCAATTTATCTATTAATGGTGCTGTATTTCCAACGTAAGATAAAGTAAACTTAGGAGTTTCCAATTTTAAACCATTGGCATATTCAACATCGTGATCGGTATATGTAGCGACAAATCTGAAATTTTTAATTTGTATGCTCTCTCCTGTTTTAAGAATATATAACTCACTTAAGAATTTACGATGCGATTTTAATAAAATAGGACCATCATCACCAGTTCCGTCTATAGTTGTAGGAGTTGATATGAGTATTCCTTTCTTTTGAATTCCACCTATAGTCATTGCGTCTATAACTGCATTCAAATCATTTGAATGATCTAAATGATGATGTGATACAAAAATTATATCTGTATTTTGCGGCCTTACTCCGAATTGTTTAGCTCTTACTAAAGCTCCAGGACCCGGATCTATCCAAATTTGTTTGCCTTCGGTCTGTATTACAAAACCTCCAGTGGCTACTAATTGATTAGCTAAAACTATTCGTCCGCCGCCAGTTCCGAGAAATATAATCCTGTCTACCATGTTACAAATAGCCTTTAAAACAGCAATTATTTAACGCTTATGTGGGCTGATAGTTCAGTCCGGTAGAACGCTTCGTTCGCAACGAAGAGGCCGTGGGTTCAAATCCCACTCAGTCCATACGCTAAACTTAAAAACGTCTCAATAAAACTAAACCAGAGGGTCCGTAGCTTAGCCTGGTAGAGCGCTGCTCTGATATGGCGTCCTTTCTTTTCGTAAAAAGAAAGGCTCCCAGGCACCCAAAGAAAAGATTTCCTAAGGTGTCTGTAGAAATTAGAAAGGCAGAGGTCGGAAGTTCAAATCTCCCCGGGCCCACTAAACCTTTTATAATAGTTTTAATCTAATCTTGCTATGCCTGATGTTAAGAAAATAGCCGAAGCATTACAAGATGCAGAAGTAGTTGTACTAAAAGTTCTCACTAAAGGTTCACTTACAACCGAAGAACTTGCAAAGAAATCTATGCTTCAGGAGAGTGCTGTTTCTAGAGCAGGTTTATGGCTTCAAAATAAAGGGCTTATTACGATAGAAGAAAAGATAAATCTAGAATATACCTTAACAGATAGAGGACAAAACTATGCTGATGCAACGCTTCCAGAAAGACACTTACTTAAAGTTCTAAAAACAGTTAATACCCCTATGTACTTTGATGAAGCTGTACAACGTTCAAATTTAAACAAACAGGAATTTACTGTTGCTCTTGGTTACTGCAAAAAAAATGATTTAATAATCGTTAAAGATGGAAAAATTACTATTACTAAATATGGAGAAAATTTGTTAGAAGACAAAAATAGTCAATTATCTTCTGAAGAAAAGTTATTACGAGAACTTTCAAAAAACAAAAAAGCTAATTTGTCAGTAGATGAAACATCTATTTTTAAAAACTTGAACAAAAGAGGCTTAGCGAAGCTAAATGAAAGAACAATACGAACATACTCTGCAACAGATTTAGCAAAAAGAGTAATTTCTGCAGTTTCTTCTGAATCAAGAGTTGGACAGTTGACTACAGACATAATAAAAAACTGGGAGAAACATTCCTTTAGACGTTACGATGTTGAAGCGCCTACTCCAAAAATATATTCCGGAAAAAAACAAGCATATAGATCATTTACCGACGATGTAAAAAAAGAATTAATTGGTTTAGGATTCCAGGAAATGACTGGTCCGTTAGTTGAAGCTGAATTATTTAATAACGATGCGTTATATATGCCTCAAGACCATCCTGCGAGAGGCATACACGATGTATTTTTCGTCAAGAATCCTAAATACGGAAATTTAGAAAATTATGAAAAACTAATCAAGAATGTAAAAAACGTACACGAAGTAGGAGGACAATCTGGAAGCACGGGCTGGAATTATGAGTACGATGAGAAAAATGCGGGTAGATTAATTTTACGTTCGCAGGGCACAGCATTATCAGCGAGAATGCTCGCAAACAAAAATGTAAAAATCCCTGGAGCTTATTTTGCAATTAGCAGAGTATTCAGACCAGAAAAAGTAGATGCGACTCATTTAGCAGAATTTGACCAATGCGAAGGTATAGTCTTAGGAAAAGATGTAAACTTCCAAAATCTTTTAGGTTTACTAGAAAACTTTGCCAAGAAATTTACGGGCTCTGCTAAAATAAAATTCAAACCTAGTTATTTTCCTTTTACTGAACCTAGCGTAGAAGCTCACGTCTGGCATCCGAAACTAAACAAATGGGTAGAGATTCTAGGAGCTGGAATATTACGACCTGAAGTAACAAAACCATTAGGTATAGATGTTCCTGTATTAGCCTGGGGAATCGGCATAGGTAGACTATATATGCTAAAAAACGATATTTCAGATATAAGACATTTATTCAGCCAAGATATTCAATGGCTTTGGAAGGCTAAATTATGAACCTATCAAATAAAAGACTCGCATTTAGGTATCCAAGATTAGCAGATGCTCCAATGTTAGTGAAATATGTAAACAATCCTAAAATAGGCAACTTCATAAGTTACAAGTGGAAAAATATTAGTTTAGCAAAAGAAAAAAGCTGGATAAACCGCCAAAAATCTTTGCGTAGAAAAGGAAAAGCTTTCGCGTTTGTAATAAAAGATAAAGTACTAAAAGATACAATCGGTGTTATTGATATACACGACATTGAAAAAGAGAACAAATATGGTAAATTAGGCGCCTGGATAGCTACTAAATATTGGGGTAAAGGCTACACTAAAGACGCTTTAATTACGCTATTGAAATTTGCATTCGGATATTTAAAATTAAATAAGATAGTATGGCAGGTTTTTGATTACAATAAAAATAGCCAGCGATTTGCTGAAAAGTTTGGTTTCAAAAAAGAATATACAGATAGAGAACGTTTTATTAGGAAAGGTAAACTAGTTGATGAAATAACTTATAGTATACTTAAAAAAGATTATCTAAGAAAAGCCAAGTTGCTCTAAATCAAACTGCTTTAAATATCGCCATTTGCCTTCTTCTAATCGTCCCAAATCTAAATTTGCGATTCTCGTTCTTTTGAGATTAATAACTGGAAAGCCAACACCCCTCAACATTTGCCGCACTTGTCTTTTCTTGCCTTCTTTAATCGTAATTTCAACTATAGAAAATGTTTTTCCCTTATTTTTCAAATATACGCTAGCCGGTTTTGTTTTATAATCTCTTACATTATGTCCAAATTTTATCGGAACTCTTAAACCCTTTCTTAATCTCGCCATAGCAGCACGGTTAATTAATCCTCTTATCTTCGCGATATATGTTTTTTCTACGTCACCGCGCGGATGGGCGAGCTTTTGTGCAAAAGCGCCGTCATTTGTAAACAACAATAAACCAGAAGTATCATAATCAAGTCTGCCAATGCTAAACAAAGTTTTCTTTACATCTTCATTTATATTTGTCAATAAATCAAAAACTGTTTTTCTTCCCCTCTCGTCGCTTTTAGATGTTAAATAATCACGAGGCTTATTTAACATAATATAAGTATGCTGGCTAATTTTTATAACTGAATTACCGTCAACAGTTACTTTATCATTATCAGACGCTTTCATTCCTAATTGCGCCGGAAAACCATTAACTCGTACTTTTCCCTGTCTAATTAGATCTTCACACTTTCGCCTTGAGCCGAATCCGCATCTCGCCAAATAAACTTGTAGTCTCATGAGAAGCTTTTATAATTGATAGAATATAAACTTTATATATGAATAAACTTGAATTAATTAAACGCAATACAGTTGAAATAATTAAAGAAAGCGAACTTGAAGATTTACTAAAGAAAAAAGCACCTGTTGTTTACTGCGGTTATGAACCAAGCGGTCCGTTGCATCTTGGACATATGGTTACTATTACAAAACTAAAAGACTTGCAGGAAGCTGGTTTCAAAGTTAAGATATTACTTGCAGATGTGCACGCTTATTTAAATAAAAAAGGCGACTGGAAATTTATTGATGAACAATGTAAAATCTGGGAGAAATCTATCAAAGCAATTGGATTAAACGCTGAATTTGTAAAAGGTTCAAGTTTCCAATACGATAAAAATTACTGGAATGACGTTTTAGATATTTCACTACAAACGACGTTAAAACGAGGATTAAGAAGTATGACTGAAATAGCGAGAGACATAGATAACGCAACAATTTCGCAGATGATTTATCCAGTTATGCAAACCGTTGATATGAAAGCTCTCAAAGTAGATATTGGTTTAGGCGGAATGGAGCAAAGAAAAGTTCAGATGCTCGCTAGAGAAACATTGCCTTTGATAAATTACAAACCTATTGTTGCAATTCATACTCCTTTAATTTCAAGTCTTAAGGGTGCTGGAAAAATGAGTTCATCTATCCAAGGCTCAATGATTTCTGTTACAGATTCTTCTGCAACGATAAGGACAGCCATAAAAGATGCGCATTGTCCTGCAAAAATAGTAAAAGATAATCCAGTAATGCAAATAGCGCAATTAATTGTATTTCCAAATCTAACTGGCTTTTTCAAAATCGTACGTCCTGATAAATTCGGCGGAAATTTAGAATTCTCGAATTACGAAGAGCTTGAACTAGCATACGTATCTGGAAAATTACATCCAGCTGATTTAAAATCTGGCGTAGCAGATGCATTAGTAGAAGTTCTTGAGCCAATAGGAAAGATATTGAAAATCTCATAAGATTTTCTTTGAGTTCCATAAGTAATACTATAACAGAGTTCTATAGCGAAGCCTTAAAAGTGCCTAACGCCTAAACGTCTGCCTCGCATATTGAAAATTCACCGATTTTCAAGACCAGAAAATCATTAGATTTTCTTTGTATTAAAATGGTAACGTATAAAACAAAACCTGACACAGATGAAGAAATATACGACTTACTTAATCCAATTACTCGAGATTGGTTCAAAAAGAAATTCAAGAATTTCTCGCCGCCGCAAACTTTTGCAGTAAAAGAGATTCATAACAGAAATAATATTTTAGTTTCTGCTCCTACTGGCAGCGGTAAAACTCTTACTGCTTTTTTGTCCGTTCTAAACGAGCTCATAAACCTGTCTGAAAAAGGCGAGCTGGAAGATAAAGTTTATTGCATTTATATTTCCCCGCTAAAAGCTTTAGCAAATGATGTAGAAAAAAATCTCCTTGAACCGCTAAAAGAAATGGCGGAGATGGCTGAACACAAATTCGGCATTAGAGTCGCTCTAAGAACAGGGGATACAACTGCTTATGAAAGAACAAAAATGCTTACAAAAGCACCTCATATCATAGTTACGACTCCGGAAAGTCTTGCGCTTATGTTGGTTGCTCCGAAATTCAAAGCACTTTTGAAAGATGTTAAGTGGACTATCATTGATGAAATTCACGCATTAGCGTCAAATAAAAGAGGAACGCATTTAGCGCTTTCAATTGAAAGATTACAAAATTTAGCCGGCGTATTTACACGAATTGGTTTATCTGCAACAGTTGCTCCTCTTGATGACGTTGCAAAATATTTGGTTGGAGTAAATAACGACGGCAAAGAGCGTGACTGCGTAATTGTAAATGCGCAGTTTGATAAAAAATTGGATTTGAAAGTTTTATGCCCTGTTGATAATTTAGTTGATGTAACGCAAGACAGATTAGATAAAACTACTTATAGAATGCTTCACGAATTAATTCAAGAGCATAAAACAACTATAATTTTCACAAATACAAGAGCTGCAACTGAAAGAGTAGTACATAATTTGAAAGAACGCTATCCAAAAGATTATACTTTGAATATAGAAGCCCATCACAGTTCACTATCTAAAGAGAGTAGACTAAAAACAGAAGATAGATTAAAAAATGGCGAGCTGAAATGTGTTGTTTGTTCTACTTCTCTTGAGCTAGGTATAGATATAGGTTATGTTGATTTAGTTATTTTATTGGGAAGTCCTAAATCTGTTTCGCGCGGTCTTCAAAGAATCGGCAGAAGCGGACACAAATTGCACGATAGTATTAAAGGCAGATTTTTAGTTTTAGATAGAGATGATTTACTGGAAGATGCTTTAATTCTAAAAAATGCAATTGAAAAACAAATAGATAATATTTACATTCCGGAAAATTGTCTGGACGTCCTAGCGCAGCATATATATGGTATGGCAATTGAACAGGTAGATCACATAGAAAATATTTATGCAACTATAAAACGATGTTATTCTTATCGCAACCTTTCAAAAAATGATTTCTTAAACGTCATAAAATATCTTACTGGTGACTATGCTGAATTGGAACTTAGACACGTTTATGCAAAGATTTGGCACGATACAGAAACCGGAAATATAGGTAAAAGAGGAAAATTAGCGAGAGTATTGTATGCAACAAATATTGGAACAATTCCAGACGAAAGTCACGTAATTGTAAAAGTCGGAGAACAGCCTATTGGAAAAATTGATGAAGATTTTCTATACAGAATGAGACGCGGTGATATTTTTGTATTAGGTGGAAATACTTATCAATATAATTTTAGCAGAGGTATGGTGGCGCAAGTCGTTGCTGCTCCTGGTAAGGTACCTACCATACCTAGCTGGTTTTCAGACATGCTGCCTTTGAATTACGAATTAGCTATGTCTATTCAAAAATTCAGAAAATTAGTTGGAGAATTATTTAGTAAATACAAATCAAAAGATGAAATTTTAGAATTCATTAAAAAATATCTTTATGTTGAAGGCGCGACTGCAAATGCTATCTATAATTATTTCGAAGAACAGTTTAATTATGCTGAAATACCTACTGCTGACAGAATTATTGCAGAAAATTTACATTTCGAAGGTAAACATTATTTAATATTTCACAGCTGTTTTGGCAGAAGAGTAAATGATGTTTTATCAAGAAGTTTAGCTTACATTTATTCTAAAATATATCATACTAACATAATGGTATCTATCACCGATCACAATTTCTATTTGCAAAGCACACAAAAACTTAGCGCTGCGGAAGGAATTGAACAATTAAAGAAGGAAAATTTGCAAAAACTTATGGAACTAGCAGTAGATAAAACAGATATATTGAAAAGAAGATTTAGACACTGTGCTGGCAGAAGTTTAATGATTTTAAGAACTTACAAAGGCTATAGAAAAGCTGTCGGCAGACAGCAGGTTTCATCTCAAATACTAATCAACGCTGCTAAACGAATTTCAAATGATTTTCCTATACTAAAAGAAGCGCGGAGAGAAGTTCTAGAAGATTTAATGGATGTTAAAAATGCTGATGCTATTTTACAACAAATTAAAACTGGAAAAACTTATGTAAAAGAAATAGAAACAAAAATACCAAGTCCATTTGCGTTGAATCTAATAGCAAGAGGCTTTTCAGATATAATAAAAATGGAAGACCGCCTTGAGTTTATCAAACGTATGCACCAAATGACACTCGCAAAAATAGGACAGAAACAACATACAGCAAACCAGTTTGCTAATATTCCTAGGAGAACTCGTTAAGAATATGCAACAACTGTATCCAGGGTTAAATATAATTGATTTAGGCTTGTATTTAGAGAAAGAGAAAATTCTTGTGTTTAGCGATTTTCATCTTGGCTACGAAGAAGCTATGGCGCGAAGCGGAGTGCTAATTCCGCGATATCAATTCAAAGATACTGAAGAACGCCTCAAAAAAATATTTGAAAAAGTCGGCGGAAAATTAAACGCAATCATAATTACAGGCGATTTGAAGCACGAATTTGGTACTATTAACCGACAGGAGTGGCGCGATGTAAATGCGATTTTGAATTTGTTTAACAACTATACAACTAAAGTAATTCTTTTGAAAGGCAATCACGATCCTCTTCTTCCAAGTATTGTAAAAAGAAAAGGTTTGACAATAAAAAAGACATACACAATAAAAAATAAATTAATGATGCACGGCGATATTCTGCCGGAAGAAGACGTTAAACAAGAAGTTATAATAATTGGTCACGAACATCCAGCTATTAGTTTATCTGACGGCGTTACAACAGAAAAAGTCAAAGCTTTCATTACGGGCAAATGGAAAGACAAAACAATTATCGTTCTGCCGAGCTTTAATCTTATTACTGAAGGAACAAATGTTATATCAGACAAACTTCTATCGCCCTTTTTGAAAGATGTTCAGAATTTTGAAGCGTATGCCGTGCCAGAGTTTGATAAAGTTCTGTATTTCGGCAAGATTAAGGACTTACAAACATAAGCTCTATACTTTGTTTATTCTCAAATTCATCTGAATTTATAGTTACATCACAAACAATATCTATATTTGGAATAGTATCCGCAGTGAATTTCAAATTGTAAAACACAAAATTATCGCTGGTAGATTGTAATGGATTTACATTGTTAAATGTGTTTTTCGTATCGTCATCAGTGAAATAATCCTTAAATGTTACACCTTCCATTTCTTCTCCATCTCTTACAGACGTAAGATCTGTTTTGCAAAGCAAAATAGATGTTATAATATCAGATGATGTCTCTCCAATATTTGATATTTTCGTAGTAACTCTTGCTTCACTTTTAGTTATTTCGAATTTGTTATCTCCTACTTTTGTACAGCCTTCATCAGTGCCGCAAATAAATGTATTTTCTTCAGTCGCCTCTGCCTCTTCAGTTATGTGCGTTATCAAATATGCTGGACATAATCTTCCGCAGTCATTAATGCAAGCAGTTTGTATTAATCCAGGCTCGCATCTTTCTTCGTCTTCGCATTTATCATTGCCGCAACAGTTCACTATAGTTTCATACTCGCAGCTGTTTGTTAAGTCATTAAAGATATCTTTAGTACAAAGATTATCATCGCCACAAGTTGTTTTTATTTCAGTCTTCTCTTCTTTTTTATCTTTGTCTTGAGGTAAGGTCGCTGTATCATCTGAGCCAAAATAGGCGCAGCCAGAAATTACTACAACTGCAATTAACATTAAAGGTAATAGTAAACTATTATTCATAAAATAAGGTCTATATGCGCCTATTTATTAGTTTCTACTGCAGTAGTATAGAAATAATTATAAAGCTATATTATGTCTTTTTTATATGACAGATAGCACTGAACAACCAGCAGAAGAAAAGAAAGTCACTGTTTCCATTTCTAAAGGAACACTGTGGATGATTGTATCTTTGTTATTAGCTATCACACTTATTGGCACTTTATTTTTCACAGGAGTTTTTAGCGGAATAACTGGATTCGGTCCAGCCACTATTCCTGATGACGGCCAGCCAGCATTAGTAAAATATAAACTATCTGCCGATGCGCATATAAAAGGCGAAGCTGATGCACCAATTACGATTATAGAATTTTCAGACTTTGAATGTCCATTTTGCAACCGATTTTATAAAGACACTTTACCAAGCATACAGAAAGATTGGATTGATACAGGCAAAGCAAAATTAGCATATATGCACTATCCATTAAGTTTCCATGTTCAAGCTATGCCTGCAGCAAGAGCTTCTGAATGTGCCGCAGATCAAGGAAAATTCTGGGAATATCACGATAAAATATTTGTAAATCAGGCTTCTTTAGCAACCGAAGGCATTTTTAGCAAATGGGCGGGAGAACTTGGATTAGATACTACGGAATTTGACACTTGTTACGCTTCAAATAAACACGATGCAAAGATAAACAAAGAGCTAGCTGATGGAAATGTTGTTGGTGTAACTGGTACGCCCGCCTTCTTGATTGGAAACGACAAAGACGGCTATCAACTTGTAGTTGGAGCACAACCATACCTAGTATTTAAACAAGTTCTTGAACAACAATAAAGCGTTAATTTTATATCCTTAAGTTATGGACTTGTATTATGAAATTACACATTATACTTCCAATATTACTCATAAGCGTTATACTAACAAGCGGATGTTCTTATCTAGGTATTACTGGTGGTGCAACCGCAGTAGGTCCTGGACAAGATGCGCTATACAATAAATACAATCCTAAACCTTTTTTGGCGGACTGGGAGCTTATCACAGAAAACAAACAACTATCCGATATGCCGACAGATATTAGAAAAGATATGCTAGTAGAAGGTGTAACTGATACAGCATTTTGGGAATTCAAAAAAGATACTAGTGTTCTTAGAATTTGGACAAAACATATTGATGATCCTATATTATTTGAACGGTCACAAGAAAGGAATTACATAAGTACTGGCAGCTGGAGAACTCAAACCAATTTAGTTTATACTGATGTAGGTATAGTAGGTTTAAGAAAAATAGAGCAAGCAAATGATCCTTTAATGATTTACATATCCCGAGGGCAAGATATGATTTACATATACTATTTCAATAGAATAAGCGACATAAACGATTTGCCGGCTTACGATGGTACAAATCAAGGAACAGATCAGTTATTTTTAATTAATTTAACTAAAGATATAGCTAATATAAAAGATAATGTTGTTGAAGACGCACCAGAAATATAAAATTAAAAAAGAAGTAGAGTAATCACTCTACTTTAACTTTCGCTTCTGCATCAACATCTGATTCAGATTCTTTCTCATCGTTTTCTTCTGTCGTATCATCTGTCTTATCTTCAGTCTCGTTCTCGTCTACTGGCTCATCTTCTTTTTCATCTTCTTTATCTAGCTCTGCTGATTTGTCGCTTCTATTCTCTAACTTATTCAGCAAGTGGTTCGCATTTATTGCAATTCTTCCAGCCGCAGTTGCTTGTCCATAAGCTTCGCCGTATTTCTTTTCTTCTAATGCGGCCTTAGCTTTTGCCAAATGTTTCTCTGCATTAAGAATTTCTCTGTTAGCTTTCTCTGACTCGAGACCTTTATCCTTCAGTGTTTGTGCTTTCTCTTTTACTTGTTCTAAGAAATTGCTAACTCGCTCAACTCGCTGTTCAACTTTATCCATTCTATCTTTTGCTATTTCTTTTCTGTCTTCAATCTTGTTGCGCAGTTCGTCTATCTCTTCATCAGTTTTGCTTGTGCGTTCTTTTATCTTAGCT
>Ga0209541_10009974_pt1 | contig 15251 bp, 14 predicted proteins | sample RifCSPlowO2_01_FD_184027 | JGI IMG/M metagenome (GOLD analysis project Ga0209541, IMG submission 184027) | Groundwater microbial communities from Rifle, Colorado - Rifle CSP2_plank lowO2_0.1 (SPAdes) (version 2) | ecosystem: Environmental > Aquatic > Deep subsurface > Groundwater | place...
CCTGCTGGCCGTCACCAATCCGGACAGGGAAAGCCATCTTCAGGCCATTAAAGAATCCTACAGAAAAAAGGATGCGGTAACGAATATGGTTGGACAAGGCCTGCTTGCTGTCAACCCACCGGTTTACCATAATGCCGCACTGCTCTCCTACTCCAAATATAAAGATAAACTGGCAACAGTGGGTATACTCGGTTACGTTTGGGTGGACGATCAGGTATTTAAATAGAAACGACTGATTTTTTTATCCATGGAAGAAAATGATAATAATCACAAGTATTGTTTTCCATTAATCCAGCCAAAAAAAACGACTGAATAACATTATTTGGCAAGAAGACGTCCTGGTTTTCGTTTTCCCTTATAGAATCTTTCAGGTGATCGTGAACTACTGCAAGTACACGACGACGGCGTATGCAATCACTGATTGCTTCTGTGAGCAATCCGGAAATATTCTGATGATATTCATGTGACAACTGCTTGAGGTCTTCCCAAACAGCTTCTTCTACTTTTGAACTGATCTTGATAGTAGCCATACGTCACAAAATAGGTGAGACTCAAGGGACGCGACGCCGGTGAATTCGTCACCGATCCGGGCGAACCGGAATCGCACGGGTGAGATCAGCGAAGATGGGCCTGGATTTGGCTTCGTTAATGAGCACCGGGTTCCACATCAAATACTGTTCGAGCCGATACCCGAGAAGGCCGGTATCCGGTTCCTTGAACAAGAAGAGCACACCATGCAGCGTATTCCGGATGTGGCTGTATTTCGCTGCCAAGTCATGAATGCGCTGCGGGTACTCCGGTCGATCCTCTTGGAACAATCCGAACACTTGCCTTCGATAGCCCTCTTCAACACCGGGGTCGCCGTACGTCGCTAGCTTGCAATCGTTAATGTCAACTGTTCCAAGAACGCTCTCAGTGGCATCGACGACAACGATATTGACCGCATTTGCGTCGGTCGAGAAGAACTTGATCGGTTTACCGTTCTTGTCTTGAACCTTGCCGAGTATCGTGTTCTGTAAGCGCACGACTTCTTTCTGCTCATCGTCGCCTCCCATAAAGAGGTCATAGACACCCCACTTCTGCAACTGCGCGTTGATCGAATCCTTGATCGATTGTGTCTGCTGCAAGAGTCGAAGCTCGAAGTACACGCTGTTGCCATTGGGTATCTCTCGCAGAAAGTCGATGGAATTTCTTTTCTGCATGTCTTGCTGAACCTCATAGACCAAGGTGAGACCTTGCGACTCGAACTGATGAGCGAAGTTGGTTTCAAGCACCAAGGCGAGAAAGTTGCTCTTGTCGTTGGCTTTTGCGAGGCTCGACAGTAATTGCCCGTATCGGTTAGTCTGGTTCAGGAAATTGAGCCTGGGCCACAAGTCGTCCGCTTCAGCCAGCACCCATTGCTTGCCGCCGGATTTGCTTATCGCGTTGATGAGTGTCTGCTTGTTCATATGGGAGAACCCGCCCTGATTCGCCATCTGTAAAGTTGCGTCATCCCCGAATGACTACGAGGGGTTTTTATTTCATAATTAATGTGTATGAACTTGAAGAGTGGAAAAAATTAAGTCAATCTGGAAGCTTTTATTTCTCATTTAATTTATTTTGAATCCCTACCCACTTTTTATCTTTTACCATTACGAATCTGCATTTCCCTTCACTCATCTCTGCCCAAAGTTCGCCGATCATACGATCGGCCTTAACTTTAGGAGTATCCCATCTATCAGCACCTTTATATTCAACAACCAGTATCACACCTGAAGGTAATTTACAGACAAAATCCGGATAGAATTTCCCATCCGCTTTTTGGAAGGAGAAAGAGCATCCTTCTTTTCGCACAAGGTTTCTTACCCAATATTCTATCTTTCCTTTTTCAGCCTGTTGGTCCAGCCAGACTGCACATTCAAATTCTTCTTTAGTATCAAAGTCACCAATACGGCTATAGTAATGATGTCTGAAATCATAAGGACCATATTCACCGTTATAATCATTATTCGGCGCATAGGCGTACTGGTGAAATGAATAAGGAAAGCTGCTATCTACTACTATCCGGTTCTTTGCATCATCACTAAATAATACCTGCTGATACGCTTCATCTATCGCCTTTTGTTGTAATTCCTGAATTCTATTTTCAAGCAATGTGCGAATTTGGAATTTCTGACGATTCACCCGGCCCAAATCAACAACGTCCATTTGCAGCAATCTGCTAAGCCAACCTGAGACAAACGCCAGTTTTTTGTCATGTGTGACTGTTACCTTTGGCAGATTCTTGCAGAGCCATGCAGCAAGTCTTACTTCATTCCAATGTTCCGGTGTGTATGCAAATCCCAAATCACGTTGAAGATCCACAATGAATGTAGTTTTAACTTTGCCAGTTTCCTCATCAATATCAATCTCACCACCGCTACTTATTTTCGTTGTATATTCCAGTGCTTCCAGTTCTTCACGGGAAGGCTGAGCATCATAGGTTGATAAATCCCATGGATAATCCAACACTTCAGGGTCGTCAAATAATTTCAACTCTCCCTGTATTCGAATTGCCATTTGAGGAACATCAAGGCGTTTACCCAGATCCGCTGGTGGCTCAAAAAACTCAATTGCCTTTGTTCTGCTGGCCTCTCCTGCTCTCTTGATTGCTTCTTTTATTGTCTCACAGGAAACTGTTGCTGCTAGTTCTTCTGTTTCTTCCGGAGTTAATGGGGCTGATATCGTCAGCTTATTCTCTTTTTTGTTCCACGAGATTTTATCTTTCGTTGGTTTCGATATTTTCTTGAGTTCTGGTTCTTCCGGTATTTCAATGACAATTAAACGAATTACAGCACGTCCAGCATAATTTTGGTAATCCATCTTTCCTTGTTCAGGTTTCAAAGCTACCACAAACTCTGATACCTCTTTTCTTTCAAAACCGGCCCCTTCCACCAATCGATCTCTCAAGCCACTTGCGGTTGCCTGAAAATCAGAAGACACCACAAAGGCATAGGATTGATTTAACACATTATGTTCGAAATGTTTAGCTCCCGGCTGCCTTAGAATACGGCCCAATAGTTGTTCTACTGCTATAGAGGATCTGATTTCAGCCATGCTCACCAAGACATAGGCAAAGGGGCAATCCCAACCTTCCGCTAATGCCTGCTGCGTAATGACAAATTTTACCGGGCAATCAGAAGATAATATGCCTCCTTTATAGTCAGCCTCTATTTTCTCAAGCCCCTTTTCTTCACCAGTTGCAATAATAATTTCTTCTGCCGGTATCCGGTGATTGTTGATTAATTCTTCTTTGACTTTATCAACATGTAATGTTTCGTGTTTCTGGCTTCTTGCCTGCCCTTGAATCAATACAATCGGTCGTAAATAATCAGCACCTTTACGCATCTCCTGTGCTGCCAGTGTTTGCAATTCATCACGCCGGGCGATGGCGTCAGCCAGACATTGCTGCCAATTCGGCTCGGTTTCCAGCCGGATGGGCAACTTGATCATTTCTTCGCCTTTAAGTTCGGCGGCATAAACACTATGCAAAACATTACTTGGTGTAACTTCCGTATCTGGTGTAGCGGTTAATTCCATAATGCCACTGGGCCGGAAACGGGAGAGCGTTTCAAATGAAAGAGGAGTCCGGCTATTGTGTGCCTCATCTACGATGATAAAAGGCCGCCTTAACCGCAGCACATTGGCCAATGAATAAGGAGTTACCCCATCGTCATTTAATAGCGCTGCCTTTTGTTCAGGTCTCAGATTATCGAAATGATGCATCAGGGCACCGCTAGATTCATAAACTTTGCGCAACTCGGTATCGCCTACCTGAAATGCCTGGCGTGTTGTCACGATGACTGTAGTGCTTGTATCCAAAGTGGCGCACGTGACATTTTTGGCTTCTTCCAGATCCAGCACTGTAATTGGTCCGGCTTCACGTAATGCCAAATGATAAGGGTGGTCACGCTCCTTTAATGCCTTTAATGTTTGCTCACGAATTGCATTGGAAGGCACCAGCCAGAGGATTAAGCTGTATTCACTGCGCAATAAATGAGTATTGACCAGTTGCACAGCTTTAGCCGCCAGCCAGGTTTTGCCCCCGCCCGTGGGAATACGCAAACAAAAATACGGCATCTCTGCAGGGAAGCCAGCAATGGGATTGTATTGAATCCCTTTATTCCATAATTCCAGTGTGGTTTTATAGAAGGCGGTATTGGCATTCCCTTCCTGATAACAGGCGCGAAAGTATTTTTCGATACTTTCTAGTACTGAACTTTGATATTTTTTGGGATTAAATGACGGCATGATTAAACATCAAGAGCGTAAGGTGTTTGTTTAAACACAATGCCTAATTGATTAAGCCGTGCTGTTCCTAACCGACAAGCTGCAGCGTAGATAACTTTTGAACCATTATGACTTGGCAAATCCATCAATACCGGAGTGGTTAATACATTGCCGCCATCTACGGAACGGTCTTTAAGAATCCCGTTATAAAGGAGATATACAGCACGACCTTCATGTATACCAATCAACGGAGAATCTGCTTTACCGGTAAATCCTGTGCCTGTTTCTACAAACCAGACAAATTCCGCCAGCTCGTTGAAGTTGACGTTGGAACGTATCTGACCGCTCATGGTGAATACAGCTTGTTCGGACAAGTGACAGAACTGGAAACCTCCACCAAGGCCCGGAACGGGTGCGCGGGTTTTCCCTGCCAACGGTGTGTACCCATCTATAGCCTTTTTGACTCTCTCACGGGTCTTGGTCTTGGCAACCTCCTCATCCATTTCAACGAGGATAAAACGTATCGGTGTTTTGGAGTGCAAATTGAGCCGCAGGACAGCGTGCGCCGTGGTTCCTGACCCACTGAAGCTGTCCAGTACGATTTCCCCAGGCTCTGCCACCATAGCGATTAAGTCGGCGATGACCTCTGAGTCTTTCGGGAACGGAAATGCGCCAGCACCGAGCATTGACTCAACCTCTAAGGTGGCGGCACGGCCATCCTTGTAGAAGACACTCATCATCGGCTCTTCGTCAATCTCGAACAGATAGCTTTTACGATTGGGGATCGTAGTGTGGTCCTTGCCGAAGTGGATGCGTGGCGGGTCTTCAGCGAGCGCGGACTTGGTGGTGCTCTCTTCCCAGCGCCAACCAGTAGATGGCATTGCGCAGGGTTGGCCGGTGACAAGATGCAGGATTGGGTACCGCGGACGGTTTTCTCGGCCGTCATCGGGGCCAGCGAAGTCTGCAGCAAAGTAGAGCCCACGCTTGTCTGACCAGTTGTAGTGCTTGTGCGCCTTGCGCGGGTCGGTCTTGGGTAGACTGCGGTACCACGCCATCATTTCTTTCCGAATCTTTGCGTGATCATCACCGTGCTTATTACGTAAGCTGTCGTAGTGTTCCAGCACCTCGTCGAAGCCCGGCTTCTTACGCCGCCACGTAATCTTCTTCTCTTTCAGTAATGCTTTGTTACGAGCAAAAGCGACGATGTATTCGTGCGTGACGGATACTAACTTCGAATCCCCCTTCTTGCCCTTCTCCCAGACGATAGTAGCGACTTCGTTAGTTGAACCAAATACCTCACGCATTAAGGCCTGTAAATTGCCGACTTCATTATCGTCGATCGAGACGAAAATTGCGCCGTCCTCGCGCAGAAACTGCTTTAACAGAACTAACCGTGGGTACATCATGCACAGCCAGCGGTCGTGCCGATCCAGTGTTTCTCCTTCCTTACCAACCACCTCACCTAGCCATTTGTGTATTTCAGGGCTGTTGACGTTGTCATTATAAACCCACCCCTCGTTGCCCGTGTTATAGGGCGGGTCGATGTAGATACATTTCACCTTGCCTGCATAGCGTGGAAGCAATGCCTTGAGTGCATGCAGGTTATCTCCCTGCACAATCAGATTGCCACTGTTTGGATCGCCATGAGACAACTCCGGCACTGGTTCCAGCAAACGATACGGCACCTCTTTATGGTGCTTGATAACTGCTTCCTTCCCTATCCAATTCAGCGTCGGCATTATTCATGTTTCCAGAATTTATCAATCTGTTCTTCTACTTTGTCCCACTGCAAGTAACACCCAGCCTGCAGAAGTTTCAAGATATCGCAGATTTCGGTATCAGTGAGTTTCATCATTTCCCTCACTGTTCAGTGAACGTTTCAAAGCCCATTCAGCCAGTTTTCTGCTATAAGCGTCAATAGCATGATCTTTAATACAGTTTTTCCTATTTCTTAATGTTTTATAAAGACGAATTAAATTATCAGGATTAGCCATAACTTTCACATTTTTACAATCATCACATGCAGATAAATAACGCACATCGCCATGATGAGTATATCCACGAAAATCGTTGATAATCTTTTGTAGGTTGTCGTTAGGAATCAGTGCAAGTAAATCAAGAAAAAATGACGGTGGACTGAATGGTACTGGATCATAAGCATTGACGACTCTATATATTGGAGGTTTTATACTGTCACCAAACTCTTCATTACCAACTCGAGGACTACCGTATGTATAGCATGCAGCCAGATTATCCGAATTAAAATATCTAGTCGCAATCAAAGCTAATGCTCCACCGAGAGAATGACCAGTAACATAAAGTGCATATTCTTTATATCTATCAATCTCATCCTGGATAACTTGCTTGACTAATTCAAAAGCCTGTTGAAAACCAGCGTGTATTTTTGAGCTACTTTTATCCACATAGAATTTAGAGTTAAGATCTGTGACGATGTCCTCTGGTGATTCCACCTCAGTACCGCGAAAAGCAAGAACAAGCATAAGATCAGTTTCGCGTTTTGCAAGGAAGGCCTGTGTACCGGAATTATTGAATATTTGAACTAATTCAAAATCTGCTTTCTTGAGTACGGTCACAAGCTCATCTTTATTATTCTCAAACATAATATATGCAGCTCGTGATATTTCAGCTAACATCCAGGCAGTACGATCGCTATATGCTGCCCTTTTCACTGGTGGGAGAATTAAATCTTTATGCACGAAGTAGTCTGATGACATTAAATTACCTCAATTTAAAAAAACATAAATTCAAATTAAAGGACCTGAGTCATATGATGAACATTCTTATTTGACTCCAACCTCTTTTATAAACATAGTGATATTATTGTTCATCAACTATTGACTGAACAATTTTAAAAATATTCTGTAATTCTGTATCGACTCCTAGCCCTCTCTCCTGCATTAGCCGAGTGCCTACCCTGCCAATAACGTTCTTAAGATACTCAATCGAATCTCCTGCACCATGGTCGTGCATGACTTTCTTAAAATCATTTAATCGTTCCTTTCCATTCTTAGTTGAATCAAATGAGTCTGGGGTTACGGTTTTCTGTGGTGATAGTTCTTGATTAATCACTTCCGTGATAATATCTATTGGGTAATAATCTTCGATAGTCCCTTTCGTTAAACAAAATATTTCCCTGATATTAGGCAGGGAAGCTTGCCTTAGTTTTTCAAGATCTTTGGCAACCAGAGCAGCATCATTGTCTAAGACAATTACACATGGGATATCGTAAGCTGATAGAAGTTGCGCAATGTTCCTGGCTTTTTGAAAACCACTGCCGCCCATATTAATTATAGCAATACCCAGCTTAAACTCGCTCATCCCAAGCATTTCCATAAAAATAGGAAATCCGTCTTCTTCAGTGTTTCCTTCCACTAGAATTGCACAATTCCCGCCACCTTTAAGAAGAGCATCTGAAGCCCTCATCCCTAAGTCTGTCCTAATTTGATTAAGTATGCTCGCATCAAATGTTTTAGCAATCGTGTTTCCCTTTGATGTACGCGTTAAAAGTATATTGTGCTCAAACCTGCTTCGATCTATAAATACAGGTGAATGAGTTGTAACAATCACTTGTGACTCTCTGCTTATTTCTTGTATCACAGACAATAGTTGACGTTGTGCTTTTGGGTGGAGACTATTCTCAGGTTCTTCCATCGCGAATATAAAATAGCCACCTATCTTCATATCTGCGATCATACGAAATAGCGCAATAATTAAATTATTTTGAGTTCCTGCTCCTCTGTTTTCAATCAACACGTTATCAACGCGATCATCAGATAGATTTACTTTGAATGAAACTCCCTCAATTGGGTCGATTACAAGCTCGTCGAACCCAAGTACTACTGCATCGTTATGCATTTGTTCTCGAAGGTAGTTTTGAAGAACTTCTTTAGGTTGCACTAATGCGTCTTCCAAAGTCTTTGCAAGGTCTGTTAGTGATTCAGAACCTCCACCTTCTTCAAGTGTTTTTTTCATTTTTGCTCGCAAGGTTTTACCGAACATGGCTGTTTTGTTCATTGAGAACTGTACAGCAAGATCACGACGAACTGGTATGAAGTGAAAATTTTCAGTAGAAAACCATTCTTTTAAAACAGGAGAAGATATTGAAATAGCCGATTGATCATCAAGAATAGCTTTCACAACAGGCGGTTTATCGAATGGAAAAACCTTGCTGATCACAATAGATTTATCACTGCGGATAAAACTGACTAATTCGTCTCTTTCTGGTACATCCATAAATGTTAGAACGATACGGATATCGTTGTTGGTAATCTCTTTGAACCAATCTGTTTGCTCTGTTAGTTTCTTAGCTTCAAAATATTTGTCGAGTGCGTACAAGAAGGAGGTTTTCCCAACGTCATTTTCACCGATTAGAACACTAAATTGGCTTAACGGCACTGACACCGACTGTAATGCCCGGAAATTAGCAATTTCGACATGACTTATGTACACGACTAGCTCCTTCGCTAGATTGGCTAACGATTAAATTGAGAGGTAAAGTTATATAAAATAAGGTAATAGATTAATTTCATTGGCGTTGCATCCGAGAAATTATTCAATGCATAGATGCAAGCAGAATACAGTGTAAGACATATCAGATTGCTGTAAGTAGGTGTTGATGACAAACATAGAAATTATTGCTAATTATTTTATTCATCATGTTGGATGCTTGGCGATTCCAAAGCCATAAGATCAATCCCTTCAATCTCCTGCAATGTCTTTCCAGCAATCCCCTGCAAATCCCCATACATACCAACAGTCGCCTGCATGACACGTTCAATTTGCTCTGTGCGTTTGGCCCATTGTTTGGTTATGGCTTTCTTCTCCTTATCAAGATCATCCTGCATGGAAGAGAATGCCTCAACAATGGCTTGGACACGCTGGCGGAAACGCGGGCCGGTCAGGTATTGATAGACCATTTCCGCCTTAGTCTGCTGACCCTCTGTGGCTTGGCGTGCTGATGCTACTTCTATCAGTGCATGGCGAAGCATCATGGCGACGGGGATAGCGGTTCTTGGATGTGTGACCCATACGCCATCTACCATTTCAAATGTTTCAACACCTTTGGGTAATACCTGGCTTACAATCACGGCAATTTCCGCTTTTGCGGTGCGCTGATCTTCCCGCAATTTGGAAAGCCATGTGTCACTCCAGTTTTTGGTGCGTTTTGATTCCCACAGAATAGTGCCACAGGGCTGGCCACTTGTACCAATAACACGCTGAATCACATCCCCACCATATTCACCTTTGGGCACTGGCTCAATAGCATCAAAAGGAAATTTGGTGCGTAGTATATTCTCCAGTTCCAGTTCCTGTACTTCACCCTGCAATTGCTGGGAACCTTGTTCAGCCCGGCGTTTAAGATCTTCGATTTGTTTCTGCATTGAGGTAATGGTTTGTTCCTTTTCCATCACCTTGAGTTTCATTTGCTCCTCGGCTTCCTTTTTTGCCTGCTCACGTGTAGATGAAAGGCCCTCCTGCACCCGTTTTTCAACGGTTAATTCTAATTCGCGTTTTGCATCATCCAGTTCACGCTGCTTTTTGATGAGTTCAGCCTGGGCTTTTTGTGCTTCCGCGAGTTTTTCCTCACGGCTTTTCAAGACTTCCTGCAAGTCAGCAACTTCACGGGTTTTCTGTTCGAGATCCGTTGCTGCTGCCATTTTAGCTTTTTTTGATTCCTCCGCTGCAATCCTGGCACGATCCTTTTTGAGCTGTTCCTCAACCTGATTGGCAATCTGCTCATCCAGTTTTGTTTTTTCTGCGGCTAGTTGCTTTTCCTTATCACGCATGGCCTGCTCACGCTTGGCAACATCAGCATCCTTCTGAGCAAGTTCCTGCTCGTACTGCTTACGAGTAGACTCAATCAGCGGGGCAGCCAATGATTCAGTGAGCTTGATCTCTGTTCTACACTTGGGGCAAGTGATGGTTGGTTCTGTCATGTACTTCTCCTAAAGAATATCAGTAAATTACCGATCCTTCGAACATAACAATATGAATAATTGGATTTCATTCCTGTATCTAATAAAAACTCTTGTTCTGTATTCAGTTATAGTAAATTTAACTAATTATATTTGGTGCTGGAGTTGAACTAGAGACTGCAATCCCTTTCAATTGTCTATATATACCTAGTGCATATCTGTCAGTCATTCCTGCTATAAAATCAACAACCCTCATAATTTTTTGATAGTTACTATCACTATCTTCAGGATTCATACGCCCCATCAATTTTCTGAGCTTCTTGGATTTTTCTTTTTTTGTTTCAAATATACATGCCTCAATGAAAGCATCTAAAAGTCCAGAAATAATTTCATATGCAGCGATCTCAACAAATTGTTTCTTTTCATGAGCAAAAACCTTTTCTGCTGCAATCTTTTTTGCTTTTTCAACAAATTTTCTTTCCTTAATTACATCAAATAACGAGTTTGAAAATGACCCATCAAGCAATTTTTTTTCGTTTTCAACAAAAGCATCAGCAACCTGTAATAATATTGCCAACATTGCTTTTGAACGAAGATAACTAATTCTTTGAACATTATCATCAAATTTATCATACTCACGTTTATTTGTTTCTCTAGTAATAAACTTGTCATAAAATAAATCGATATATTCTTTAATAGTAAACGAGTTCATTTCTATACCATCTTCGAGGTCTATAAGCGCATAACAAATATCATCTGAAGCTTCTACCAAATATGCCAAAGGGTGTCGATACCAACTGAAATCATTTCTTGGAATTAAACCAACGTTATCTGCGATTTCCTTTGCATATTCTTTTTCTGCTTGAAAAATACTATATTTTCCCTTGCTTTTAGGATCGACCTGCTTTGCCCAATCATATTTAATATAATCACTTCCCCAAGGATATTTCATAAATGTTGCGAGAGTGGCGTATGTAAGCTGCATGCCGCCTGACCACTTATAATTTTCAATTTGAGTAAGAATTCTGAATCCTTGCGCATTTCCTTCGAATAAAGTTAGATCACGAATTTCATCTTCAGTTATATCAATCTTTCTGAGAATATTACTGGAATTATTTACAAACCACTCTCTTATCGCCTGTTCCCCTATATGACCAAATGGTGGATTACCAATATCATGTGCAAAACACGCTGCTTGTACAAGCAATCCAATATCATGCTCATCGAAGTTTTCAATTTTATGTTTCTCTATTATTTTTCTACCAACTTTCGAACCTAATGCATAACCAATTGTTCCTACTTCAATGCTATGAGTTAATCTGGTTCTTACATGATCATTATCTGCTAAAGGATGTACCTGCGTTTTTGCTTGCAAACGCCGGAATGGTTGTGAAAAGAGAATCCTATCTTGATCTTCAAAAAATGGGGAAAGTTCTAGCTCTGGTGGCTTTTTATCTGGATCTCTCCTCAGACGATGGGTATTTAATAACTTACTCCAATTCATTTCCATATATAGAGCCCTACCTTTGCCCATTATTATCACTTTCAGATAAATGCTTTTTTTCAATTCTTTGATAAGAATTACTTATGCGTTTCATGAGAGATAAGTATCGATCTTCACCGCCTGGCGTATTATCAATAAAAGCTCGTTTTACTTTTTCTTCACTACCCCACCAATATATAACTGTGGCAAATAGTGACTTTGTTGCCAAATGAAGCTCCTCACAGTCTTCCATGAATCCTGCTTTCCAAGCCGCCAGATGTTCGACATCTTCTGTACCTCTAACTTCACTAGACTTGATGTTGTTATATAGATTAGCCAAATATGCCCATTGAGATGCAAATCGTGCATAAAGAGCTGTGTAAACTATTACAAATATTGCCCCGAACCAGTGAAATGTCTCTAATATCTGTATTCTTAAACTGTAGAAACTAAATGTCCAAGTCCGTTCTGGATCTATTAAGTTTCTAACAGCTAGAATGAATAAATAGATAATTAAAGTGGTAAGTAATGTTCTTAGAGCTATTATACTCCCCCCATTTGACAACTTTATACGAGTGAGCAGCCATTCCGAAGAAATGAGTTCTATAATAAAATTCCAAAATTTTAGAAACATATTAAAATTACGGCAAAATTGCTGGCTGTGTATAGTATTAGTTAGAACTCAAATTTATACCCATACCACTGTGCCAATATCAAGTCTGGATCTGCACCGCCGCCAGATCTGTCACAGGGTATTTGTCTATCTTCCCATGCCTGCGCTACTTCGCGGTTTATAAATGGACCAAATAGTTGCCAATTACGCATATTTGGATATTTCAGTAACCATTCATTTTTTCTTTCAGTAGGTCTTGTTGTGATCCCAACTCTGCATCCCATGATATATACCTCCATTTATTGATACCTAAGAAATTACCCATGAGGAATGACAATTTACTGTGTACTGATATTTTGTGTAACACAGCTATCAGAGGAAATTGGAGCCAAACTCCTATTTGCCGCCCCTCCCGTTTTATCCTATCAATCATAGTAATTACGCCACTTTTTTCCACCCGAATTACTTCAATTCCTTATAGGTAGGTATTGATTTTCAGGCGATTTTCCTAGCTGGATAACTTCGCCTAGTAAAGGGTATGACCTCTTTTATTGGGTCTTGTCGATGGCTCATTGGCCAACCCACTACCAGCTAGCTCTTCGAATAAAAATCGATTTTAATACATTGGCTTATTTTATGGGCCAATACCAAGTCTGGATGCTGGACTAGGAGGTGGTTCACGGCTTGTCAATTTATCCTCATCAATATTAGGCGTCAGAGGTTCGTTAGCAGCGATTTTCATTTGTATTTCTTTTACTGTCTCTTCAATCGCTACAAATCTTTCTGGAGATGATGGGTGAGCGGCAGCATGATTTTTGTCTATTGACCCAGGGTGCTTAACACCCATTCTTCTCCAGAAATATTGAGCTTCTGATATATCATTTCCTGCTATGGCAAGAATATATAGACCCACATAATCTGCCTCGGCTTCAAATTCCTGGCTATAAGCATTTGCTGCCATTTTAGTGAAAGCTCCTTGGGTATTAACCCCCAAAGCTGCTGCTAAAATATCGAATATTAACCCACCCATGGCGTTAATTCTTTTAGAATCAATATGTCTCATATTGTTATGAGCAAGTTCATGTCCAATAACAAGCGCAAGTTCGTCATCTGTGCGGGCGAAATCCATCATTCCTTGATTAATACCTATTACGTTACCGTCAGCAAAAGCATTTACGTTGGGGTCATCGATCAGCACTATAGGATAGTCACATGTTTCTACTGGATCAATATTAATTATCTCATTATCTCCATTTCTTTTAATTTTAATGGTTAAGTCTTTTCCATCTTTTGTTTCTTCTCTAACAAGCTCGCCTAATCTCTTGGTGGCATCTTTCCCTACAGGAGCATCTTTACCATTAATGGCTATTAACAGGTCTCCCTTCTGTAGCCCCGCTGAATCTGCTGGGGATGATTCATTGACGAAAACAACCTGTAAAACATCGGATACTCCTAATGAAGAAACAGCAACATCTCTTGCGTTATCAGAAAAATCATATTTGTTTATGGCATTGAATCCTGAAGACCAATATTTTCTATCGACACAAAACGGTAGCCCTGCCTTCAATATAGGCCAACCAACGTTTTGTAATCTTTCATGGGATTTGATCAGTTCTTTAATGGCAATTTCCTTTTGCTTATCCGCCTCTAACACGACAGCAGCGTCACTGGGTTTGATTGTTTTTGTGGTGGGACCAGCACACCCACAAAATATCATTGTTATAAATAGAACAGCAATATTGATATTTTTTAACATGTCTCTTCCCCCGTAGACGATCTTAATCTGTGATGATTAAGTAGAGATAAATATTCACGGGCATTATGGACGGTTAATATTATCCTGCGTCTACTCCCTGTTTGTGCAAACAATCCATATTATATGCCTCCATCTTCAAAGAATAGTCTTATAAATTATAGTTTGCACTAAATTTTAAATTAACTGGCCTTGGCTTAGTCCCCCAAAAGCGTACAAAAAGAAGTAGTAAAATCATCTGGTTAGGGGACATACAAATACCCGGAGATTTACTAAACTTATAACCGTTTCATTTCATAAAACAGTGAAGATTTAAAATTTCCCCTATGCTGAGAGATTCATAACAAAGGATGGTCATATGGAAATCAACACAAAAGACATCTGTGAAATACTAGGTTTCAAAGTTACTTACTTTTCTTCAATACATGACGGTGAAGTTATAAATTCCTACTTCGCTATTCGTAATATTTTCGGTGAAATTGTCAGCCAAAAATACAAAAATGTAATTGAACCTATGGAACTCCTTCGAAAAATTGAAAAATTGGTATCTGAACAAAATAAGAATCTACTGTCACAAATGATATGGCAATGAAATGGGAACTAAATTAATGAAGAAAAAGATAAAATATACTGACGACCCTCCCGGTGGAGAACCAGTTGGCGAGCTGGTACCCATACCGGACTTCCTGCCTCCTCCCGACATGCTGGTATTCAAGAAAGACCCTGCTGCAAAGAAGCCCAAGGCTCGCAAAAAAAGCAAACTTAAATAAAACCTCCCTCATAATAATTGGCTTGAGGTGTCAAAATTGCACCTCAAGTTTTCAAAAACTTCATCATTCAATTGTAACAATGGTTTTTAGTGGGAATGAAATCATCTGCTACACAATGCACCTGAACATGTACCAAAATTCATGTCCAGGACAGCAGAGTGACCGGGATTACCCTCAGGCCGAGGAACTCCTTCGGAGATAATAAATGTAACTGAAAAAGATATAGAGTAAGATGTGGTCGTGATGGATTAACTTGCACACTGCGCAAGTTATAAAGAATAACAAGACATGTCAGTCCTGTGTCCGGCTTTTCCGTCGTCTGTTCCATCGTTCCTGCTATCCTTAATACAGTAGTATATGCCTTTATACTTTGATGCTTGGCTGCACAATTGAATGTACAGCCGACCCTTGACATTAGGATAGCAACACTTTACGGATATGAGAAGCC
>Ga0209541_10009975_pt1 | contig 15250 bp, 21 predicted proteins | sample RifCSPlowO2_01_FD_184027 | JGI IMG/M metagenome (GOLD analysis project Ga0209541, IMG submission 184027) | Groundwater microbial communities from Rifle, Colorado - Rifle CSP2_plank lowO2_0.1 (SPAdes) (version 2) | ecosystem: Environmental > Aquatic > Deep subsurface > Groundwater | place...
AGAATGAGATACAATCACTTCAGGCCTCATTCGAGTCTGAAGAGAAAGGCTCCTTCTGAATTATATTTCAGATGGTGACATATGTCATGAGGCTACACAAACAACAAAGCTCAAACAAAAACATTTAAAAACCCAAAATTTAGCCATTAAAACTAATGTTAGCAATAACAGGAAGATAATCCGCGAGGATAAAAATGGCTACAATATACGACGTTGATGCAAGCGAATTAATAAAGAAAGCTGCTTCTGACTTGAAGAAGATTGATTCTATAAAAGAACCTAATTGGGCTAAATTTGTGAAAACAAGTGCTGGAAGAGAAAGGCCTCCTGCTGAAAATGACTGGTGGTTTACAAGGGCTGCTTCTATATTGAGAAAAGTCTATGTTCTTGGCCCTATTGGAGTAAACAAATTAAAGATAAAATATGGTGGGAAGAAAAACAGAGGACATAAGCCTGAAAAATTCTATCCTGGCAGTGGGAATATAATAAGAAAAATATTGCAGCAGCTTGAAAAAGCTGAGCTGATAAAATATGCTGAGAAAGGTGTTCATAAAGGAAGGGTAATAACACCAAAAGGAAAAAAATTTCTTGACAAAATTGCAAACGAGATAGTTGGGATAAAACCAGCTAAAGAAAAAAAAGAAAAAAAACCTGCTAAAATTGAGAAAACTGAAAAACCAAAGGCAGCTGCTGAAAAACCAAATCAAGAAGTTAAAGAAACAAATCCCGATCAAACAGAGAATAAGGAGAGCAAATAATGTCAGCAAGATACAAGCCAAAGGCGAAAAAAAACAGATTAGTAAAAGCGGGCAAGCAGACTAGATGGGCTCCTTTTTGGACAGTGCCGAAGATTTACGGCAAAGGAAAGAAAGTTCATCCTGGAAGGCATACAAAAGTGAAAAGGAACTGGAGGAGAAACAGGACAGATGCCTAAAGATTATAGTCACTTAGATGGAAAAACCCCAGAGCAGAGAAAGAGGATTATCCAAAAAGAAACTGATGACATTAGGGAGATTATCAGAGAAGAATACTGGAGAAATATTTATTCAAGATGGATAGTTATCGGCCCGTATTTTCATATTAGAAGCAGGAGAGCTTGCTTAAATTAAAATGGCAGAAGAAAAAATCTATACAATCCCATTAAGGAGAGAATGGCAGAAAGTTCCTATTTACAAAAGATCAGGGAAGGCAATTAGGGCTACCAAGCAGTTTTTATCCAAGCATTTAAAACAGGAAGTAAGATTGGGGGTTTATCTAAACGAATATATCTGGAAGCAGGGAAACAGGCATCCACCTGCAAGAGTCAAAGTAAGAATTGAAGAGGAAGACAAAAAACTGACTGCTGAGCTGATCAATGCCCCAAGAAAAGAAAAGAAGAAAGAAAAAGAAGAGACTATTACAATAAAGAAGCCCGAGTTCTTGAAGAAAAAAGAAGACAAACAAAAAGAGAAAGCAGAGGAAGAAAAGAAAGAGCTTGACAAAAAAGCCATTGAAAACATTCCCGAAGATAAATTGTTGGAGAAAGAAGAAAAAGAAATTGTAAAAACTCCAAGCGTTAAAACAGCCTCGCAGAAAAAAGAGAAAGTAATACCTAAAAATTAATTTTTTACAAATCTTTTATTTCTTAATTCATCATAGATTTTTCCCCATCCTTGAGAATCTTCTGACCTTTCATTTATTCCATATTGATTTCCATCAGATGTAACAGATATACTATCTAAAGTGCCGTCGATAGAATCATCAAAAAAACATACCATCCTTTATGATCTGAATCAATTACTCTTGTGTTAATTCCATGTAGATCTACGATTGGGTTTATGAACGTTAAAGATTCTATTAACTTAAAGAATAATAGATTTATAAAGATTAATTCTAAAAATAATTTATGAACAAGCTGCCATATGAAAGAGAGAGAAGTGTAATTACAAGAGAAGAAGCTGAAACTGACAAGAAATTCGGGAAGAGGCCTGAAGAGAGGACGATTGAAGAAAATTTGGATTTTGGAATTTTGAATTTGAACAAGCCACAAGGACCTACTTCGCATCAAGTCTCTGATTATGTTAAAAAAATCCTTGAAGTAAAAAGAGCTGGGCATTCCGGAACACTAGACCCAAATGTAACCGGGGTTTTGCCTATTGCATTAAACAGAGGAACAAGAATATTGAAATTATTATTGAAAACTGGAAAGGAGTATGTCTGCTTGATGCATCTGCATGATGATGTTTCTGAAGAAAAAATAAAAAAAACAATGAAAAAATTTATTGGAAAAGTAATTCAAAAACCTCCTGTGAGAAGCGCTGTTAAAAGAGTTGAAAGGGAGAGGATGATTTATTACATTGAAATTTTGGAGATTAATAAAAGAGATGTTTTGTTTAGGATTGGATGCGAAGCTGGCACATACATAAGAACTATCTGCACTGCTGTTGGGAAACAGCTTGGCACTGGAGCGCATATGGCTGAACTTGTAAGAACAAAAGTTGCTATGTTTAACGATGCTAACTGGGTTTCACTTCATGATTTGAAAGATGCTTATGAGTTCCATCAGGAAAACGACAATAAAGACATTAAAAAAATAATTTATCCTATTGAAAAAGCTGTTCAACATCTGCCAAAGGTATGGGTTTTCGACTCTGCAGTTGATTCTCTATGCCATGGAGCTGACTTAAATATTCCTGGGATTTCTAAATTAAATGAAAGCATTGAGAAAAATGAATTGGTTGCTGTGATGACCTTGAAAGATGAGCTGATTTGTATTGGGAACTCTGAGATGGATTCTAAAGATATTTTAAAGAAGAAAAAAGGAACTGTGATAAAAGAAAAAAAAGTTTTTATGGAAAGGGGAGTTTATCCTAAAAGAAAATTTTAAGGAACTAATATATCTGAATCTCTACTAACTGGTTTTTCTTCATCTAAAATTTTTTCAGCAATTGTATCCAATGTCTCTCTTAACGGCTCTACTGAAGCATCTGTTAAAGCTGCTTGAGTAATATGTCCTAAGGAACTACTAATTACATATCCTACTCCGGCATAAACTGCCCTTTTAACATCGGGTTTGTCACCAACAACATTAGCAATACCATATAAAAGAGAAGTATATTTCCCAATATCCACAACGACTTTCGAAAGCAGACTCTCTCTTAAACATCTTTTAGATTCTGATGGTCTAATCATATTATTTTAGTATTAAAACTCTATTTATAAATCTTTCGGTTATTTACTACTTTGAAGTTAATATTTATATGCTTAAATTCTAAAGTCAAAATTCTTTGGATTTTGTCCTGATGAGAGACATAATATGAATCATGGAAATTGGAGTTTATCCTAAAAGAGAGAATTAAGCAGAAACTTTCTTCAAACTTTCCAAAACTTTTACCTTGAGAGATTTCTTTGCTCTTTCAATTTCTTTTTTAGTATATACTTCTTGACGACTTACTCGAACTACAAAATCTAATCGACTCTTCATTGTGGGTCCACATACTGAACAATTAATTGCCAAGTCGAGTTTGCTTCCTTTTCTATGGAAAAAAGATAAAGTAACATGGTATTGTGCGAAATCAGCTTTTGGACCAGAACCCCTAGGATCTTCATAAATAATTTTAAAAATTCAGGCAACTTCTTTAGAATTCATCGTGTTAAAGAAATTAGAAAGCTATTGCATATAGGAAGATATATTATGCTATATAAACTTTTTAGTAGTTCCAAACTTTTATATATATTCAAATAATTGTTTTGTATAACAAATTTTTACAAGGAGGTGTTTTAAGTGGCCAAGAAAGGTGGTAAAGGTTTAGGTTGGTGGGCATTTGCAGTCGGCTTAGTTCTTGCAGTCATCTTCGGATACTCAGGAAATATAGGATTAATATGGCTGTTGGTGCTACTAGGTTTGGTTGTAGGATTTCTAAATGTTACTGAAAAAGAAGCAACTACTTTCCTTATTGCTGCAATTGCATTAATTTCAGCAGGGTCTGCTGCTAATTTAACAGTTCTATGGGGTCCTCTTGGTGGGATATTAAGCAGCGTTGTAGTGTTTGTTGCCCCTGCAGCTGTTATTGTCGCAATCAAGGCTATTTATGAAACAGCTAGATAAGCTGTTTTATTTTTTTTATTTTTTTTATTTTTTATATTCTAAATATAATCCGAGATTTTATGCTTTAATTCTTCATGAACCAACCATGCTACTAAGATAATTGCATCAAGCCCTGCGAAGAAAGTTCCTTCAAAGTATCCCAATGGAATCAGATTTAATCCTATTGAAAAGTTTGACAATGGATAGAAGATGGAAACGTTTCCTGAGAAAGAAAAATCCAAAATTATATGTATTAATATCCCAAAAGCTACTGCTAAAAAGATGTAATTTAATTTTAATTTTTGCTTCTTTATGAATCTTGGATTGTATTTTCCAACAATAAAAAATAATATTAAAAATAATAAAGGGAAGAACAATGAATGCGTTAGGGTCCTGTGCAATTCTGAGACTGAGACATTTGAAAATAATCTTAAAAACCAAACTAATGCGATATCAATATCCGGAAGCAGCCCTGCTAATCCTGCGATTAAAACATATCTAATATTAAATTTTCTTTTGGCAATGTAATCCCGGTATATATCTGCCAGAATTAAAGGGATGATTATGTGAGTTACTGCTTGAGGCATAAAATAACAGATTTCTGAGGATATATAAAATATACTATCATATACAAATCTTTATATACCATTAATGATAACCATATATGGTGAGCGTATATGGTAAATAATCTAGAGAGGATAAGAAGATTGTTAAGAGATAATAAGGAAGGGTTTATTGTTTCAGAGATAGCGAAAAAAATGGATTTATCAAGAAATACTGCGAGAACATATATCGAAAGATTAATAGGAGAAGGTAAGGTCAATGTCAGGAAAGTGGGTCCTTCAAAACTTATAACTTACAAATGTGATTAAAATGTTTTGTATAACTGAAAAGGACATTTTAAATGTCTATAAGGAACAAGGAAAATTAAAAGAATATCAATACTGTATAGAGTATCTTAGGTTTATGAGGGGTGATAAGAGTAAGCTCATTACTGAGATATCTCATGAGTTCAATGTTACTTATTTAATTTTACTAAAATGGAAAAATGGAAAGAGTTCTCCCTATGGAATTAAATGTTTGAATTTTTTGAAAGAGAGGGATTTATTACCATACTATCCAAATGAAAGAACTTCTAGAATTGTAGGATTTTTGCATGGAGATGGTTTTCTTCTCAAAAGCCTATTAGGATTTGGTTTTGTTTCAAAGGATAAAAATTATGTTTTAACAAAAGACGTGGAAGAAGACTTAAAAATTTCTAAAGAGTTGGTTAATAGTTGGATGTTATATCTCTATAAAAATAATTTTGTAATTAGAAAAAGAAGAAAAGATAGGTGGTTTGAATATTGTCCAAGGGTAAATAATATAAATAGAGTTTTGAAAAATCCATTGAAATTAGAGGAGCTTCCAAAATTAAAGATATAAAGATGGTAACAATAAACAAACAAAAGGACTTATTTTGGGCAGACAATATTGCACTGGAGGTTATAGAAAGAGTGGAGAAAGATAAGTTTTTGAAGAAGACTGTAAAGAAAACCGGCTACTTTGTTTATGATGAAAAGACCCCTTCAGGGATAATCCATATTGGCTCTGGTAGGGGATGGATCATTCATGATGCAATTGCAAAAGCCCTAAGAGACAAAGGGGTTAAAGCAAAGTTTGTATTAAGTAGCGATGATATGGATCCTCTTGACAAGCCATCAAAAGAGTTAAGTAAAAGACAGAATGAAAAATATATAGGGGTTCCTTTTAGATATATTCCAAGTCCTGTTAATGGATATGAAAGTTTTGGAGATTATTATTTCTCGCAGTGTACTGAATTATTCCCTGAGTTCGGAATAGATGCTGAGCTTGAAAGTACTGGCGAAAATTATGAAAATGGTTCTTTTAACAAGACTATCAAGATCGTTTTAGACAATGCAGATAAAATAAGGGATATTTATACAAAATTTTATGGAGAGGATAATACTTTTGCAGATAGACTTCCATTTAATGTTCTATGTCCTAAATGCAGGAAAATTGCAACAACAAAAGCCTTGAAATGGAATAAAGAAAAAGAGGAGATATATTTTGAATGCTCTGATGGTGTTGTGAAATGGGCTAAAGGTTGTGACTATAAAGGCTGGATTTCACCTTATAATGGCAATGGAAAGTTTCCATGGAAAGTAGAATGGGCTGCTAAATGGCCTACCAAGTCTGTGATTGTTGAAACTGCAGGAAAAGATCATTTTACTAAAAATGGTTCAAGAACAATTGCATGCAAGATTGCTGTTGATGTGTTTAACTATCCCCCACCATACCCTTCAGAAGGATATAAAACAGGAAATGGTTATGAGTTCTTTAATGTTGGAGGTAAGAAGATGTCCACATCTAAAGGAAGAGGGATGGGATTTGCCGAATCTATTAATTATGCTCCAGCTAAAATGTTAAGATTTTTACTTGTACGAACCAGGCCAAATACAGTTATTGACTTTGATCCTTATAGACCTCACGACATGATCCTGCTTTATGAAAGATACGACGAAGCTGAGAGGGTTTATTTTGACAGATTGGACCTTGGTAAAAAAGAAAATTTAAGGCAGAAAAGAATTTATGAATTAAGCCATATTGAAAAAACTCCTTCTAGAATCCCCCCGCAAATAAGCTTATCGCATTGTGCCATGCTAGTTCAAACCTTTAACGATAAAAATCTGATACTAAATTCATTAAAGAAAACAGGTCACATCCCTAGGAATGCAACAAAAAAAGAAATAGATTATGTTATGGAAAGAATAGAGTTTGCAAAAAAGTGGGTAAATGAGTTTGCCCCCGAAGAAATGAGGTTCAAGTTGCATGATAAGATTCCAAATGAGATCTTACACAAATTAAGTACAAAACACAAAGAATCCCTTAAATTATTAACAAAAAGTTTAGAGAGTAATGATTATACAGAGCAGGAATTGTTCAATGAATTTTATAATATTTGCAAGAAGGTTGAAATAAACAATATTGAATTCTTCAAAGGCGCTTATCTTGCCTTGATTGGAAAAGAAAAAGGACCTAGACTTGCAAGCTTTATTCTAGCTATTGGAAAAGAAAAAGTTTTGAAATTGTTAAAAGAGGTAAAATGAGCAATACTCTACTATTTATACTTGCTTTGATTGGGATTGGCGCAATTTGGTTTGTCTTGTTCGGGCAGAAAAGATACAACGAGTATATGAAGAAATAAGAAGTTTAAATCTATAAAAAATAACTTGTATATATCATATATAGATAATATTTATAATCTACAATAATGGCTCTGAAAAGTATAGAAAGGTTTATAATTGTTATTAATGGAAAATAAAATATTATGAATGATACTATGATAGAGGAAAGACCAGATACTGAACATGGAGAGGAGAGAATAATTATTAGTAAACCTCCTGAGAAAAACGGTCCAGGTAGAAATGGCTATCTTAAAATAGTAGAGTTATATAGCTCTCCTTCCGGATTACCCTCAGCTATTGATATAATAAATAATCAACTAATACGCAGAGCACCAGGATGCGTCACTGTAGAAGCAACTGGTGTACCTAAAGCAGGCAGATCACAGCGCTTTAGAGATGCTGCTGAAAAACTAATTGCTGATGAAAAGCTAGAAGAAATATTGGGGAGAAAACCTGTGGTTACAATCTTTAAACCAAATAGCATAGCAAAAAATATTCTTGAAAAAGAACCTGATACAAGAGCTGATTTTCACGAATATATCTGCAATTTACACCGCAATGTCTTATTAGAGCTAAAGCAACCCCCAAGACATAATGTAAAATCAAATTATACAGACATAGTTTTACTAGACAGGGGACCTTATGATGATCTTTTTTGGTCTTATGCCTTAAATGAATACAGCAAAGACCTGCTTTCTGATGTTAGGATGAATGATGCTCTGGAAATTTCAGCAAGGACAGTAAGAGATGGATTGGTAAATATTGTAATTGGAATAAATGTGCCTCCTGCTGTTTCGCTTGAAAGAGAGGGCAAAAGAGGAGATGGAGAAGGGAGAGTTATGAACCCTGAATTTTTATCTGCCCTCTATCACTTTTATATGAAAGCAGAATCAGAAGAAAGGATAAGAAAAGAATTATATTCTTTATATAAAAGAGAACAGATAACCGAAGGAGATTATAAAGAACAGACAAATGATTTCCTAATAAGAAATGCTAGGTACATCGGCATTGATGGAACTCATCCTAAAGAAACAAACTCCGACAAAATTTATTATCCCATAAGGAACCAACTTCTCTATAATCACGGAGTTTCTGAAGAACTTGAGCACACAGTTGAACAATCATAAATTTTATATTCTAATTCTTTCTATTTTTCCTGATGTCGAAATCTAAAGGAAGCAGATTAGAAAGAGAACTTATTAAAAAATTCTATGACACTGGCGACTTTATCCCATTGCGAGCTGCTGGCTCTGGAAGCACACCTCTGCCTTGTCCTGATCTGCTTGTCGGCGGGAAAGGAAGAGTGCTTGCTATCGAATGCAAAGGAGGAAAGGGTGCAAGATACATAAGCAAGGAACAGATTTCCGAACTGAAAGAATTTTCTGATAAATTTGGAGCTGAAGCGTGGGTTGGAGCTCGATTCAATAATACCGAATGGCTTTTCTTAAAAATCGAAGACCTGAAAGAAAGCAAAACAGGAAACAACTTCGTGGTCGATGTTAATTTCGCCAAGGAAAAAGGATTGAGATTTGATGCCCTGATAAATATTTCCTAATATCCGAATATCTGATTTGCTCTTTAGAAAATTTAAAATAATTCACCCTCTATCAGATATTATGCAAAAGTTGTGGCTAATCTTAATTTTTTTGGCTTCAGTTAACTATGTTTTAGCGGATATACAAATAAATGAGGTCATGGCAAACCCTTCATGCTCTGAAAGCTATTGCGAGTATATTGAATTATACAACAATGGAACGAACACAGTTAATATGACTAGTTGGAAAATAAATGACAGCGACGACGAAGACAGCTTTGAAAGCTTTAATGGAAATGATATTTTAATTTCCGGAAACAGCTTCGCGTTGATTGTTGATTCTGACTCAAGAGTTTATAGCAACTTCGATGTTGGAAATGCTACATGGATTTATGTCGACGATGCTGCTATTGGCGGGAATGGGTTGAGCAATTCAGCAGAGGAGATAAACTTAAAAGATGAGGATGGAAACCTGATTGATTCAACCGGCTATAGTAGCTCTATCGACGGCAAAAGTTTCAGCTTGATTAATGATGGATGGGTTGATACCGAGCCAAGCCCTGGAAAAGACAACATAGAAAATGTTAGTTATTCTCCTGACTACTCTGTTGTTTCTATTTCTGAATTTCTTCCTGATCCTGCTGGCGACGATGAACAGGCCATGGAAGATGGAGAATGGATTGAGATCTATAATCCCGGAGATGAAGACCTGGACCTGCTTGGATTTTACCTGCAAGACAATGTTGGGAGCGATGCAGATGTTTACATAACTAACTTAACTACAAAAGACGGGACCACTATCAAAAATGAAAATTACCTGATTGTTTATATGAACGGTGTTTCTGGATTTTTAAACAATAACGGATATGACAAAATAAATTTATATGACTTAAATGGAAACTTGATTGATTCTGTAAGCTATGAAGGAAGTGATGAAGGAGTGAGCTGGTCATTATCCGATGGAGAATGGGAAAAATCTGCTCCGACACCGAAAAGCGGGAACTTGGACAACAGCAGCTCTGTTTTGTCCGAAATAAAGATAGACGAGATTTATGACCTTGGCGATGGGAAAGCTGAATGGGGCGATATAATCCGAGCTAAGCTGTTTGTTTACAAGGGCAACACTGAAAAATATACGGTTTGGATCTGGGTTGAAGACAGCGAAGGAAATAGAGTAACTAAAAAAAGCAAATTTTCTGTGTATGAAAAATTTCAAAACTATACATTCACATACCCGATATTCCTTCCTGAAAATTGCGACGATGGATTTTCAAGCGGGAATGGAAAGATAATTATAGAAGGTCTCGATGAAAGAGATGAAAAAATTTTAGAGATTAGAGAAAAACCCTTGTGCAAGAAAGGGGTAAAAACTGCAAGAACAAAAGACTTTGAATATGAATTAGTTGAATTCCCGCAAATTATTAATGACAATGACGAGTTTGACTTGAAATTGAAATTGAAAAGCAATAATGAAGACCTAAATGCAGAGATTTCGAGTTATGTATTCAGCGGGAAGAAGCAGTACAGCAGCGACAACAAAAAAATTGTCGAGCTCAAGCAGGGAGAGGAAAAGATTGTCGAACTAAAGACAAATGTCAACGGCGCGGCTGAAGCTAATTCTCCGAGGCTGAAAGTCAAGATTTTGAAAGATGGCAGACAAACACCTTATGACATCACTGAGGAAATAAAAGTCGAGCCTGCTGGAAATGAAAATAAAAACAGAAACGAAAACATTAAAAATAGCCTTGATGGTATAACTGGCAATGTTGTTTATGAGGGGAAATCAATTCTTGCTGAGAGAACAGGGATTTATTTCTTTTCTGGACTGATGACAGCTTTAGGAATATATGGGTTTTTTAGAGGGAGAAGGATATGGATGTAAAATCGAGGATAATAATTGAAATCTTGGGAAGCCCGGAAGAGCATGTAAAGAAAGTAATAAATGAGGTGATGGCTGAACTCGAGAAAAGAGACATCAAGATTTTGAATAAAGAGGTAAGCGAACCTAAAAAAGTTGAGAGATTCTACAGCACTTTTGCAGAAGTTGAATTCAAATGCAAAAATCTGGAAAGATTGCTTGACATCTGCTTTGATTTCATGCCAAGTGTTGTCGAGATAATTGAGCCGAGAGAATTTAAATTTGAACCTAAGATTTTGGAAGATTTTTTGAATGATTTGCTTGCAAGACTACACAAGCAGAGCATGGTGATGAGGAACCTGCATGCTGAAAATGTTTTCATGAAGAAAGAATTGAAGAGAAATTAAAAAAATAAAATTTAATAATTGATTTTTAGCTTTTCAATAATTTTTCCAGGTCTTCTATTGACTTGTCGAGCTCTTTATCTAAAAACTTTTGAACTGGATGCTTTTTTTGCTTCATTCTCGGCTGATAGGCTTCTTGATGGAATTCCCTTGGAAGCTTCATCCTCGGCTGATATTCCGGAGCAGCTTTCTTTTTGAATTTTATCAGCCCCTTCTTCCATGCAATATATGAACCCCCGACTAAAGCCATTAATGCTGCTATAACCATCAGCAACCAGAATAACGCGCTTGATCCTTCTTCTTTTCCTGTTGTTTTAGAATCTGCATCTTCTTTTGTATCTGCTGTTGCTGCCTCTTCTTCAAGATCATCTGCAATGTCTTCTGCCGGGCAATTATCCCCTTGAATATCCTGGCATCTCCCAAAAGAATCGTATTGGCCTTCGCACCCGCTTATTGTAAAGCAGAGCTCACCTAATCTCGAATCATCAGTTGTATCTTCAGGACCACCGCAATTATCTCCTTTTTCTATAAGCCTGTTTTTACACTCTGACTGGCAAACACATCCCTGATTATCCAAGCACGGGGCATCGCAATCATCTAACCCTATTCTGCTTGGAGCTGGAGTCGCAGTTGCATTACTTGTTGCATTGCCTGCTGCTGGGCTGCTTGCACTTGTTGCATTTGTTGATGCGCCTAATGCATATAGTGTTGATGCTGTCGACTTTAAATTGCAGAGATTCAAAGGCTTTGGCCAGCATCCTTCTTCTGCTTTTTGTCCTTGTATCCATGCTAATGCTCTTTTCGCCTGAGCTGAATCTGCCGGAATGAAAGAATAAACCAAGCTTGTTGTTTCTATATCAATTGGCTGCCAGTAACCTGCCTGGGCTTGAGAAGATTCCAAGCTTGACAGGTACTGATTATTATTTGTTATTCTGTATAGTATTGAAGCCTGCAAAGGTGTTAATAACTGTTGCTGCTGCAGCCATGCTGGATCCGGGCTTTTTCCATTTTTAAACAATGCCAATAAAACAATAGATGTTATCTCCTGGTTACATGTTGACCTGTAAGTTGGGCCCCAACATGGAATCCCTAACTGCAGCTCGACAACTTTATCATTTTTTACTTCCTCTTTTATGAAGTAATTAACTATTCCCGAGATAGTTATCCTCTTTATCAATGAAATAGAATCTACTGACTGAAGCGACTGGCAATCAATTATTAATTCTTTTGTATTTTGAGTTATAAGAGCATTTACATTCTCCCATGGGGTGTAACCCTGCTGAACATTGAAACTTCTCTGCTGCTGTGATTCTGTATTGTTGACAATGCAGCTTCCTGCTGAATTTGAAACAGCTTGAATTAGCCAGTCTGCATTTGGATCATATTCTGAAGTAAACATGGTTCTTGAATTTATCAGCCAATTAACTGCCTTGTCCAAAGTTGCAGAATTATCTCCTGACTCTTTCAATGCCCATACTATAAAAGCTGCATCCCTGTTATTGCAATTGTTTGCTACTGCGCATGCTTCCAAATATTCTTTTAATTTTTCTGATTCTGCTGACAAAGATGATGCTGTTCCTAATTGCTTTTTCAATGCTAGAATAGATAAAGAAGTTTCTTCAAAATCTCTCGGCCTTTTATTGTATTCCTGAAGAAGCCAGTCAGTTTCTTGAGATGCATATGTAACAGAGATTAAAAGTACTAAAAACAGAAAGATTATCTTCTTATTGATAGCTATCACCCTTTTCAATTATTTTAGGGAAAGTGATTTATATATGTTTCTAAACAAAATACCTATGAGAATTGAGAATTTAATATTTCTTGCGAAAGGTAAAAGGAGCGAAGTTTATACTGGAAAATTAAACGGAAAAAAAGTTGCTGTGAAGATAAGCAAGAGAGCTAAAATCGAGAGTAAATGGCTAAGATTATTGAATAAACATAAGATAGGGCCTAAATTAATTAAAACTGAAAAAAATAAAATGATTTATGAATTCGTCGAAGGAAAAAGAATTGGTGAATGCCTGAAAAATAAAAACATCAAAGAAATAATTAGAAAAGTTTTGGAGCAGTGTAGGATTCTGGATAAGTTAAAAATTGACAAGAAAGAATTGGTTAATCCGTATAAGCATATTTTAGTAAATAAAAAGAAAGTTGTGATGATTGATTTTGAGAGATGCCATAAAGTCAAAAAGGGAAAGAATGTTACACAGTTTGGAGAGTATTTGATGAGGAATAAATTAGTTGATAGGAAGAAATTTACCAAACTATTAAAAGATTACAAGAAAAATCAAATTGGAAAAAATTTTAAGAAGATTTTACTTTTCTTTTCTTAGGCTTGTTTTTCATATTTGCAAAAAATCTTCTTTTTGTGAAATTAACAGGATTCTTGCAAGATGAGCAGACTTCATCAGGACACTTTACCCCCAATTCCTTGTAATATGAAAGGTTTGAGCAGTTTGGCGGGAGAATTTTTTCCGACTGCCTTTTATGCCAGCTTAATTGAGACAACAGATAATTTTCCTGCAACAGCTGATAATTTTTTTCATTCCATTTCTTTATCATGCTTTCAACTTCCTGCATTGAATATCCTATACTCCTTAGAAAGTTGATCAAGATAAACAAAGCCCGCTTTCTTCCGTCGGTTTTCACTCCTTTCAAAAGCAATTGTATGCATGGCGGGAAAAATTCCTCTGGTATTGAAGCCTTCAACTCATCATACTGTTTTTTGGGAGCTTCTTGCCCTTGGATATAAACTTGAGGCCTTTTATTGACCGCATCCAATGCCTGCATTACTAATTGAGTTGCTTCCCTTTCTTTTACAGCTACAGCTGGCAAAAAATTTCTTGTCGATTTTATATTTTCCATCCTTGCTTTTTTCAGATCAAAATTTTTCAGCTCATCTAACTCCATGGGTATTGAAACCAGACCGCGCTTTTCATTTATTGAGTAAGGAGCTCGATACATATGCCTATTTGAAATCAAAATGGTATCTATCTCTATGATTGAAAATGGATTGAAAATGTTTTTTTCCATTAATTCTCCTTTTGCTTTTCCAGTTGAGCTCGAAATTTCCAGCAAGGTGCTAATATCAAGAATCTTTTCCCTTAACTTAGATTTTATCATCTCCTTCAAGTAAGCCGCAATTGCCCTTGGAGCTTCGGGAAATAGATCTTTGATAAGAACATTATTGACTTGTGTTGGGAGGTATGCAAACGGAATGCCAATGTGGAATCCTGTCCCTCCGGAAAACTTCAATCCTATATTTTTAATATCGTGGAACTTTAAAGCATCAATGAGGAGCTGAGCAGTTATTTTTGCATACTCTATAAATTTTGTATCAATATCTATCAACAAATCCCAGCCGCTCCTTAAATTATCTAATTGCGATTTTGTCATTCCCGGCTTTAACAATAAAGGATTTTTCCAGTGCTCTTCTGAAATATGAAATGAAGTAGCTCCCTGCTTTGCCAATTCAAAAACATCATTCTCAAAGCTTATAATATCTGGACGCTTTCCATAGCTACCTGTTGCATACTTTATAGCTACTTCTTTATTTTTAGCAGCTTCCAAAATAGCCCTTTGAATATCTTTCCTTGCATAAAATTCCAAATAATCTGCCATGGAAAGATAGAACTAATAATGGATTTATAAGAACTATTGAAGTTTAATATATATCGGCACGTTTCCAAAAAGAGATTATTGCATATTTATTTGCAATTCTTGCTGCAGGGAATTAACGTAGCTTGCGAGCCTTTCTGTCTCTGATTTTAATTGTGCTGTCATCAAGGTTATCTGCTTCTCCTGCTCTTGTATAGATTCTATTGCCTCTTTTATTGATTTTTTGACGAGAACATTTGCCCCAACTGCCATCAAAACTTTATCCTTCTCCTGCAAGCTGGTTTTTACCAGGACTCCGGAACTTAAAGGACTTAAAAACTGGTCTCCTTTTTTTAATTTTGAAATCTCTTCCAATGATGACAACAAATTAGCTAGATTTTGCTTCTGCTTCTGAAAATTAGTTAACTGCTCTTGATACTGCTCCAGCTGGCTGTATAAAATCTGGAACTCCAATGCTTTTTTCTGCTGTTCTTCCTGATTCATTTTTAACCTTTAAATTTTTATAATGGCTGCTTTAAAAACCCTAGCGTCTCATCTATTCTCTGCGCTTCCGGGCCTGTTGTCTCTCCCCCTACAACGTAG
>Ga0209541_10009976_pt1 | contig 15250 bp, 18 predicted proteins | sample RifCSPlowO2_01_FD_184027 | JGI IMG/M metagenome (GOLD analysis project Ga0209541, IMG submission 184027) | Groundwater microbial communities from Rifle, Colorado - Rifle CSP2_plank lowO2_0.1 (SPAdes) (version 2) | ecosystem: Environmental > Aquatic > Deep subsurface > Groundwater | place...
GCAGAAATTTCTCTTCAAGAAGAAATTTCTTGCATCCAAAAATCGAGCACCTTTTCAAACCACGACTTTTAAGTCGTGGTGGTGCATCGATTTTTTGATAAACTTATTTTGTTTGAATATGTCATGCATGCAACTTTGCGAAAAGGAAGGGTAATCAATGATTATCAGACATCTAAATTAGTAGGGGATTATTTTGTAGAGGATGCTGAGAAAGATTTAGAGAATAAACTCTACAAGAAAGCTTCAACTGATTATAGGAGTGCTGCTAAGAGTTATAATGCTGCTTTGGAAAGTTTAGAACCAAGTTCTCATGAGGAAAGAATTTATCAACATAAGCTAGAACGACTAGCTAAGAATGCTATTATTTCGGGAAAGAAAGCACATAGAATGGCTGCATTATATAGGGCTACGGAAAAAACCATACCCCCTATAAGGAGATTATTAAGAAGGATAAAAGGAAGGCATGTTCTGAGCTTATTCATTTTTTCCTTGCTTTTTTTAGTTCCAAATATAACTGGTAGAGTTATTGGTCTGAAGAGTTCTTTATTTTCTATTTTTGGAGTTATTTTTTTCTTTTTAGGAATATTTTTGGCTTACTTTTTAGTTAAGAAACATATTTTGATTAACCAGTTTTTGAAATAATCTTTGCGATTTTTGCGGGTTATTAAATACTAAAAATAATTGCCTCAGTTAGTGTGAGGCGCGAAGCGCCGAACTGCGCCGGATAAGTTTATAAATTTGATTCATTTTGTAAAAAGTGAGAGTTACATGAATAAAAAAAAAGATCTTGTTCTAATGAAAATTCCCCTATATTATAGTATTCCTTTGCTTCTCGTATGCATATCCGCATTTTTGATTTTGCTTTCTTTGTTTCATGTTGAGGTTTCTTCTTTTTCGCTCCAACCAGTTTACTCAAATATAACTTCTAACGAAAGTTCTCCTGAAAATTTACCAGGGAATGCACAAGTTATTTCTCAAATCAAATCTAAATTTTTATTTAAAAATATGGCTTATTGGCTTATTATTGCAGTTATATCTATCTTAATTCTTATCTTAATCCTATTAATTGTAAGATCTCTTATGTCTCGTCTTGCTCAGGATAATTCTCCTCCCAATAGGCTATATTCTAATTTAAGGTAATATATGGCAGAAGCATTAAATAATCGTATGCTTCCGCGTAATAGTCAACGCACAAAACTATCAAAAAAACAAGCACCAGTCACCCTTTAGGTGGTGCATCGATTTTTTGATTTAGAAAAGAGTTTTTTGTTGAGAGTTTGTAATCTCTTTAATTGAAGTGTTAAAAAATAAAAGTATTGTATCTGCTATTGGAGTAATCTGTTTTTCTATATAGTGTCTATAGTTTATTTTGTGTTTATGTTTTTGTATTGGTTCTGGACCATTTTCAGTTATGTAATATTCAATCATATTAGATTCTACCTTGTCTAGAAGGCGTGCTGCTTTTACATGAGGGGGCGTGATCTTAGTATATTTATCTAAGTCTTTTCTTATTGACTTTCTGTATATTAATTTGTTATCTATTTTTCCTTGCCTTATCTTTTTTATGTAGTCTTTTATGAATCTGATTGGGTCTTCTTCGTGAAATACTTTTTTTAGTAGCTCTATCTGGAAATCTTTTGCTGCCTCTGTCCAATCTCCGCGAATTGCTTCTAAACCTACAATTTCAAGAGATTCTTTTCCGTCTTTTTCTATGAGTCCAGCATATCTTTTTTTGGAGCCTGTTTCTAATTTAACGTTGCGTATTTTTGGAAGCATAAATGCACTATAATACTTTTTGAATTCAAGTTCCAAATACGATTTTCGATTATACTTTTCTTTAATATACTTTTCATAAAAGCTGTTTATATATTTTTGAATTTCTTCTCCAAGATGTATCTCTTTTTCTTTTTCAACTTCTATAAAAATTGAGTCCGTATCCGAATAGATTACTCTAAATCCTCTTTCTTCAATTTTCTTTGCAGTTAACTGAATTATCTCTTGGCCTGAATGTGTTATTGCGTTTGCCAAATCTAAACTAAAATATCTACAATTCGGTGAAGCGAGAACCCCAAAGAATGATTGCCCTACAAAGTTTAATTTTGTTTTTCTTCCTGCAAGAATTGTATGGTATGGTGGGACTTCAATGCAAAGGACATTTCCATCAAAATTTTCAGTTGAAATGTTTCTTTTTGGAGTAATGTACGGTCTTATTCCTCTTTTTCTATTAATTTGCACCCTATACCTAGTGTAATCCATTCCTTTGTACTTAAATTTGTCTGAATAAACAAATCCATAAATTCCAAGGTGGTGGATTAGTTGAAGAAAGTCTCTTGCTAAAGATTCACATTTTGTTGAGTATCTATCTCCTTTGCTATCTCCATCACCGAGCATCATAGAATTAAACAATCTTTCTAATAAAATTGGATCTAATGAATAGACCCAGTTAGGGATTTTTTTAGAATTGCTCCCTATACCACATTCTTTTTCAAGAATATTGGCTAAGATGTGGTTGTTTACGCTTAATCCATTAAACTGTCTACAATATTTTAGATCCATTCTAGTCAATAATTCTTCTATCTTTTTTCTATTTTTCTCTATTTTTTGACTAATCATAATTACTTTAGTGACGCCTCTCCAAGAAACTTTGTTTTCGTATTTTTTAATTTTAGATGTATAAATACATCCTTCTGAAAGATACCATCCTAAAAACTCCAACCAATCTCCCATATCATAAATTTTATTGATTGAGCTGTGCTTTGGTCCGGCTTGAAGTTTTTCATCTTTTATTCTATAAGATATACTATATTTCTTACATAGATCTTCCAAATTGATATTATTGATTCTGTTCCCGTTAATTTTTGTGTGTTCTGGAAGCCAGAAATCTTTTTTATTTTTTATTAATTCTTTTGCTTCTTTCCATTCATATCCATTTCCAAAGTCTACTAAAAATCTGTGATTTGGAGTTACTAGATAATCGACTACATTACTCTTTATTCTTATCATTTCTCCATTATATGGATAGAAAAACTTTTTTGCAACAGGATGCAATTCTATATTATTATTATGAGGGTTTATTGAATATACTTTTTCTCCAACTTCTATCATTTCTATATTTTTTAAGCCATTTTCTGTTAAGACTTCCGTATCTGGAGAGAAGCAATTCATTATTATCTTTATAGCATAACTTGACAATTCTCTTGATTCTTTCTTTGCCCTTTCTCTTTCATTATGTAATTTTTCAATTATTTGAGGGAGTATTCCTTCTGTGTTTTCAAAGTATACTTTATTTGGGGTTTCTATTGCTCCCTTCTCTTTTTTAGATAACATCGATATTGGATCTATATTGAATGTTTTAATTATAGAAGGATATAGTGATTTAAAGTCTAAAACAAGAACATTATGGTATATCCCTGGTTTAGGATCCATAACATATCCTCCTTTAATTCTTTCTTCTTTTTTTGTGTAATGCAAGGTTGGAGATACTAGTCCTCTTTTTCTTGCTTCTCTTATATAAAGAGAGTCAAAAGCGACTATTGAACCTGCTAATTTGTTCAAGGGAAGACCTGTTAGGGCAGATCTTTCAATTGCTAAATCTAGTATTTTTGTTTTGATTAAGAGATTGTAGGCTAGTTTACAATCTTGAATGTTATATTCTACTAACTTTTCTTTATTTGTATTATAGAGATTTTCTATTTCTTCATGCCTGTTTTTACCACTTATTATCTTCCATTCTCCAAGCATCTCTCGAGAAACATTTTCAAGAGTATACGACTCAAATTCTTTGTTTTTTATAGATGGAGCTTCCTTTATGAAAGGATCTTTTATGAGATTTAGGCCATCAAGAACTTGTCTTCCCGGTATGTTTGCTGTTGAATTTCTAAAGAAATTATTTTCGATTTTTAGCCTAATATTCTCATTTGTTCTCCCAAAGTTAAACAAGATATTGTTCTCTTCAAATTTCTTTTTCAAATAATTTAAATCAAAATCGATTACATGCCAGCCCGTTATTATGTCTGGGTCAAATTTGATTATCTCATTTTTGAATTTACTTAATAACTCTTGTTCTGTTTTACAGGCTATTGCTCCTTCTACTGGTTTATCACTTTTTATAAAATTCTTTTCATAATTATGGCTGTATAGTCCTATACAAAATAATTCTTCAGTATCTTTGTTTGTTTCTATATCTATGGATAAAACCTTTAGTGGAATATTTGCCTGTGCTGGTTTGATTATTGCGTCTTTAAATATTGTGTCTACTAATTCTGACGGTTCTGTTTCTCCTGTTATTTGGATTGTGTTGTACAAGTCGTTATCTATTATATAACGCATTGTTGGGTTTAAATCGGACTCATATGTTAGTAATTCTTTTCGATGAATTTCTTTAGATATTTTGATTAATTCTGTTCTATTTTGGTGGGATATTTTTATTACATTTTCTTTTGATTTGTTTGTAAACTTTGTTTTTTCTACTATTGCGTCTTCGAGGAGATTTTTTACTTTTTTTAAGTCTGATTCTCTGATATAGAAATAAGGTGTAAATGGAATTATTGTGGCAAATGACTTTTGATTTTCTAAACGGCCAAAAATTCGGATAAATGTTCTTTCTTCCTCTACAGATGAAGAAATATTTGTGATATATGCTTTCATATAATTCTTAGATTTTTAATGTTTTTAAGGTTTTAAAAAAATTATCTTGATTTTTGTTACTGTTTAGTTGAGTAAATAGCAAGATTTAAATAATGTCAAATTTCCTGTTTTTTATGGAAGATTATGATAATGGATTTAATAGGCTGGAAAAAATGAAGAGAATGGCGTCTATGAGAGGAGATGCTGTAGGATATACAATGACCTGCGATGATTTAGGAATTCCTTATGGCGCTCGTGATCCTCATCTTGACACACATTTTGTACTTGGTTTATTTGTCGAGGATGTTACTTGTAAGGTTAATCCCCGGAATAAAGAACCATCTAAACGGTCTCCGAAAGCTAGAAGGATTAGATATAGTCATAATACTCCTTCTGAAAGAGTAGGTCGTATGGGCTATAGGGATTAAACTATAGGACCTTAATTTTTATTAACTCTTGATACTGTTATTTATTTATGGGTTTGCAGATTGGAGATTTAGTTTCTAGAAAAGAGATTTCTTTTTCGGAGTTAAAAGGAAAAACAATTGCAATTGATGCATTTAATGTGATATATCAGTTTTTGACTTCTGTTCGCCAACCTGATGGGACTCCTTTAATGGATTCTTCTGGAAATGTTACGAGTCATTTATCTGGATTGCTTTATAGGAATATAGCTTTACTTTCTGAAGGGATAAATTTGATTTATGTTTTTGATGGAGATTATCATGTCTTGAAAGGCAAGACTCATGAATTGAGACAAGCGACTAGAGATGAAATGGCTTCTAAATATGAAGATGCGGCAGAAAAAGAAGATATTGATGCAATGGGTAAATATTCTAAGGGTTTCACTAGACTTGATGATGAAATGATTCGTGAAAGCAAGGAGTTACTTGAAGCGATGGGAATTGCTATTGTTCAAGCCCCTGGGGAGGGAGAGATGCAGGCTGCTGAATTAGTTAAGAGTGGACAAGCATGGGCTGTTGGTTCACAAGATTATGATGCTCTTGTAGTAGGAGGAACTAGGCTAATTCAAAATTTAACTTTATCTAGAAAAAGGAAAACTGTTTCTGGTTTTGTTTATATTGCCCCTGAGATTATAGAATTTGAAGGTGTTATTAACCAATTAGGAATTACTTGGGATCAGCTTATTTGTTTAGCTATTCTTGTTGGAACAGACTTTAATCCAGGAGGTATTAAAGGGATAGGTCCTAAGAAGGCTTTGGCTCTTGTTAGACAGAAGAAGTATCCTGTTTTGATATTTGAGGATATTATTGAAAGATATGGCGATGTGGGATTTAATTGGAGAGAGATATTTGAGATTTTTAAGAAACCAAATGTTTCAAAACATAAAGTAACTTTTCCCAAAGTAGATGAAGATAAGATTCGTGAACTCCTTGTTAAGAAACATGAGTTTTCTGCTGAAAGAATTGAGAATCAGATTGTTAAGTTGAAAGCCATTCGTGCGAAGAGTGCTCAGAAGAGTTTGTTTTAAGTCAGGTGTCTTAATTTGATTAAGTCAAATGTCTTAAAATGTCTGGGAAATTTCTTGAAGCATATTGTTTGGTGAATTGGTAGATTTTTATTAATTCTCTATTATATTTATTTTTTTTAGGTATCTTATTATGTCAAAGTGTTTCCCTAAAACCACATTCTTAGAAAATCTCAATTTTCTAATCCATTCAACTTTTACAAGTTGAAGTCTTTAGAATGTGGTCTACACTTTGAGCATCCAAATCTCGCAATGCACCGACATTGCGATGACATTCAAAAACAAGTATGTTTTTGATGAATCGAGCACCTTTTCAAACCACGACTTTTAAGTCGTGGTGGTGCATCGATTTTTTGATAATCTCCTCTGCTTCTTGAACCGTAAATGACTATTGCGTTAATTTTATTTTTATTTATATTTTTGAAAACTTCTTTCTTTATTAAAGATAGATTCTCCACTCTTTATTGTGGTTATTTTAGTATAAATTCTTTTGCATTTTTTGAATAGAAATTGATAAATACCTAAAGGGTTTGAGTTTTTGATGGTTTATGTAGAACGAGGAGTAGGAGACAGAAATATTTTAGATAAGTTTGCTTTAGAGTTTTGTGCTATTGTTGAAAAATATGTTAAATATATTATTGTTTCTGGCTTTGTTGCAATTTCTCATGGAAGGAGAAGAACTACAGAAGATATAGATATGATTATTGAAAAAATTTCTTTTGATAAATTTAAAGATTTTCATGAAGAGCTACTTAGAAATGGATTTCATTGTATGCAATCAACTAAAACAGACGATATTTATGATTATTTGATTAACAAAGATAGTGTTCGATATGTTCGACAAGGAAGCCTTATGCCTCCTGAAATGGAGGTAAAATTTGTTAAGGATGAGATAGATGAACTGCAAATGGCTACGCGGAAAAAATTTGAGTTTACAGGATTAGACTTATGGTTTTCTTCTATTGAATTTAATATCGCCTTTAAAGAGGAATTACTAAAAGCACCTAAAGATATGGAAGATGCAAGACATTTAAGAATAATTTATAAAAATGAGATTGATGAGCATTTTATTAATGAGGTAAAAAAAATGATTAGAAAATTGAGGTTGAAGAAGAATGATTAGAGATAAATCTCATATGGAATCTGTTGAGAAGTGGGCTGAATTTGTCAGGACGGCTCCGAGGAATGAATGGAAGAAAGTGATGGATGTTTTTATTGATGCAGTTTATGAGAAGGCAGATGAATTTTATAAGAGGCTTGAAGAGACTGAAAAAGGTCGTGAAGCTTTGGATAGGCTGATGAAAGAGCGAATGAGGGTTGGGAGCTGATTTGATTTTTAGAGGGTTTAGATATATAGGGTTTGAAGTGTTAGTTTTAGAAATGATTGTTTCTTGAGAGTTATAGTTGGAGATGGTTTTGATTGGTGATAGTGAGGGGTTTGCGGGTTTTTCTGGTTTTCAAGATGTGGGAAGAGCGAGGGTTTTGTTGTGAGATTTGCTTCTGTTAGACAGTTCGCTTTAAGACTATTAAAATTACTTTTTCTTTAATAATAGCCTTAAATGAAAAGATTTATTAGAAATTATGAGGTTTAGCTGATTTTTGATATGACTTTATCAATTTCTTTGATAAATGGAATTGCTATATTTTCAATAAAGTTTTTTGCTCGGTTTCTATCTAAATCAACCGTCTTCATATTCCCTAAATAGTTGACTTCTAGCCTGTTTTCATAAGCCCTAGATAATGTTTCAGCCAAATCTCTTCTTTCAATTACTCTGCTTAAACCTTTGATTGCACATACATGACTTGTTACTTTGAGCCCATTTAAAGCAAGAATTTCATAGGTTTTGTGTTCCATTGCAAAGTATGCCATTAATATTGAGAGTAAAGGCGAGTTACTGTGAAGCATGTGTTTGGCTCCACTTAAAAAGTAAGCACTAAGTATCGAGGTTGATTTAGCCAAATTTGCAATTTGGAGCGGGTTAGTGATTTCTATTACAGATGGCTCTATTTCTTTTGTTCTTTTTTTCATACACATTTCTTCAAATTCTTTATCCATTATATTAATCTTAACCCTTCTTTGTATAGATTTTCATAATAATCTGAGCCTTTTGACCTTGCTAATTCAATTTCTTTTTGAGTTACAAAGGTTGGGCTTATTTTATTTTTTATTTTAGCATCTCCACATAATTTTCTTATTTTAGTCTCTTCTTGAAATTCATTTTCTATTATAATAATCAAATCTATATCACTATTAATTCTAAATTCTCCCCTGGCTAAGCTACCGTACAGGATTATATCTTTTATGCTTCTTGATTTATGATTAAATCTATTCTTTAATTTAGAGCATAAAGTTTCTAATTTGTTCCATATGTGAACTGGAATGTTTCGTCTCTCGTTTTTTTCGTAATCAAAGATAGTTGCCAGATTATTAAAATACTTATTTTCTATATTTATTTGATAGTATTTTTGTTTTCCTTTACCTTTTTTTTCAATTATTAAATTTTCTTTTAACAATAAGTTTTTAACTTTATGAATTGCTCCTATGCTTAGACCACTCAATTCTTTTATATCTGCAAGCGAATAGGCTATTTTAGTTTCTAAAAGTACTCTTAATATCTTAACTTTCTCTTGCGAGCCAATTATAGTTTCAATGAACATAAATTGTTAAGAATTTATAGATTTATAAATCTTTCTATATTTTCATAGTTATGAATAATTGATTAATTTGTTCTATATTAATTATGATTATATTCATATGCATGAATTTAACTTAATATACATTCTTTAGTTTATGCTTAAATTTCATAGATATGAATAACTGCTTTCTTTTGGGTTTTTTATTGACTGTAGAAACTATTGTTTTGGAAAGGTTGTTTTTTGATATAGAGAATTCCGATGACTTCATTTTCAGTTGGCTACATTTTGTAGCCAACTCACTATCTTCTGCCTTTAAACGTGTTTTTAACACACTCCAGTATTTTCTTGGGTTAATACTGTCAGTTAAAACTTTAATTATATCAATTATTGAAAAATACCATTTTTCTTTCTGTGAGTCCCATTGAACTCTTACCCTTTTATCTTCAAATAGTTTTATAGAATTATTTTGCTCCATTATGGTGTATAGTGTTACATTCTTTGTTTAATTTAAATATTGTGATTTGATGTTTATTTTGAGATTTTGATTGGAGAGGGTTTTGATTGATGACAGTGAGGGGTTTGTGGGTTTTTGAGAGCGCCGTCTTCAAGGACGAAGTCCCATTATGTTAAAACATCAAGGGGGAGGGGAACTTTCTTCATAGTCACTCAATAGTGGTTAATTTACGAAATATTTATAAATGGATTAAGTATTATTAAATTATATGATAGATGAATTTAGGAGAATGGATGAAGAAGAGGCAGTTAGACTGCTAAATCTCGATACAATTAGTGCCATCACTCGTAGTAGGGCTTCATCTGGCATTGAATCACTGTTTGTTGATGGTGTTTCAGCAACAGCCTCTAAAAGATTAGGATCAGGTGGAAGTAAAGAAGTTTATGAGGTAACTATTAAAAATAAACAATATGCACTTGCATTACCTGGAACAGTTGGTCATCCACAAGTTGTTATTGAAAAATGGACAAAAGTATTGCAAGAACCTAAAAATACAGACAGATTAAGAGGTCTTGGATTTTACGTGAATGATCTATGCCAACTTGTTCCAACCAATGTTAATGGATATGAATTTCCTGGATTAATCATGAGAAGATATTCAGATCATGATTTTCCAATTTATGACTCCAAAAATCCTGGAGGAAGACACAGTAAATTAATCAAAGCAGAAGAACAAGTTACTGATGAAACTGCTTTAGATTTATTTGCTCCAATTGGTGATGAGGTTGCAAAATTAGTTAAAAATGGTGCACGTTTGGGGCGTGATAGTGTTAATTTATGTGACATTAATGATGTGCCACATCTGTATCTGAATGATTTAGGTGTAGCATCATTTGGTAAAATTTCCCCAGATGATTTTGAAAAATATGTAGAACATTATGTCAGTTCTGCTATAGGCGCATTCGTGAATACAGTTAGTGAAAGAGTTTATAGAGGAAATCCATATGTTCATTCAATGGCAGATTTAGGAAGTGCCTTACAACCAAAGTTAGTTCAGCGAGTGATGGCAACATTAAAAGAAAGTTCCCCCTCTCCACATTCTTAGGCGTTCTCAAAAATTGAGCATAATATCGCGATTAACCGAAGTCAGATTTCCGAGTAAAATTACTGTTAATGCCTGTTAGGCGAGGGTAAGCGAAGCGAAAGGGTGCAACCCATCCAGAGGATTTTTTCTTGAAAAGAAAAAAACAGCAGAGTTTCTGAAAGTGTTTTGTTTTACTCTTTTAGTTTTAACATGACTGTTGTAGAGATTACAAAGATTTTTAACTCTCATTTACTGATTATTTTTATGAATGAGGCTGTATTAAAGATTAATAAGATTGTCTCTGAATTATCAGAGATTCTAGATGTTTCTGCGATATTCATTTTTGGAAGTCGTGCTACTGGAAAAGCGAGAAAAGATTCAGATTATGATTTGGCTGTATTGACAAAAAATTCATCTGAAGAAACAGATTTGGAAATAATGAGCTATGGAGATGAGATGATAGATATATCTTTATTTTCTAGATTGCCGTTGATTATACAATTCAATGTTTTGAAAGAAGGCAAGTTAATTTATTGTCGTGATAAGAAAGAAATTTATGATTTGAAGGTTAAAATTTTAAGAAGTTATCTTGATTTTTCATCTTTTATGAAAAGATTTTATACGAGGTTAATAAATAATGTATGACGTTCAAAGAATAGGCAAGATTATTGCAGATTTGCAGAGATACATGAATGATGCCAGAAGCTATAAAATTGAGAAGGTTTCTGATTTGGAGGATAAAAGGAATTATTATGCTTTGTCAATGGTTATTTTTGCCATACTTAATCGTCTTCTGGATTTGGGCAATGAGATAATTTCTGCAGAGGAGCTTGGCGCTCCAGAGGCTTACGATAGGACGATGTCTATATTGGCAAAGGCTAATGTGATAAATAATGAAAAAGCTGATAGTCTAAATAAATTAATTGCAAGAAGAAATGTTCTTGCTCATTTTTATGAAGATATTACTGAAAAAGATTTATTTGCTGTTTTTAAAGAACTTTATCAAATAGAGGATTTTATCAAGACGATTAAGAAAAGAGTTAAGATTTAGTTTTTGAGAATTATAATTAGCGAGGGTTTTGATTGATGACAGTGAGGGGTTTGTGGGTTTTTCTGGTTTTCAAGATGTGGGAAGAGCGAGGGTTTTTTGTTTTGTGAATGTTGTCCGTTAGTGGTAGGGAGGAATAGAGGTTTTTGATGGGGAGGGGTTTTAGAGGGTTTTCTAAAGTTGAGAAATATTTAAATACTGAAACTCATTTGCTGTAACATGTTTAATAAAAAGAGTATTGGTTTGATTTTTGTTTCTCTTATCCTATTTAGTTTTGTTGCTGGTATTGTTAGTGCTCAAAGTTCTTGGTGGCAAAATCTTTTTGGTGGAGGAAGTTCAGCCCAGTCAGGTGTTTTTGAACCTGTAAAAGATCTTTTTACTAATTGGGAAAAAGGAAATTTAGATGTTAATATAGCAAAATATCTCTTTTGGTTGATTGTTACTTTATTTGTTTATAGTGTTGTTGGGTTTATTCCCGTTCTTAATGATAAGTTACATGGTAGTGTTAAGTTTATTTTAGCTCTTATTGTTGGATTTCTTTCTACAGCATATATAACTCCTAGTGATGTTTATACGACTCTTGCGGGATATAGTGCTCTTGGATTTGTTTTAAGTGCTTTGTTGCCTTTGATAGTCTTATTGTTTTTCAGTATAGAGATTAGCAAGGGCGACGGTGTTGGTGGACTTATGATATCTAAGTTCATGTGGTTTGCATTGATTATATTTTGGGTGTGGAAATTAGTTGATGGTATGTTTGGATTTACAACTGGTGGAACAAGAGTAATTAATTTAACCCAAGGCTGGATTTATATTGGAGTAATCGCATTTGCCGTAATATGGCTTTTGTTCTTGGAGAAACAATTTTTGAAGGTGTTGTTCAAGGCTGAAGGTAAGAGTTATATTGATGAACTTAATGCTAATACTATTGCTTCTTTGGAAGGTCAGCTTGCAGTAGAAACTGACAGAATTGCAGCTATTACTGGAGATACAAATGAAGCTAGAGTAGCTAGAAGTAGAATTGATAGGAAGATTACTCAAATTAAAGAGAAAATTTTAAAGTATAAACGTACTTAATTTTTATATTTTCCAAAAGGTTTTAAACTTGTTTGATTTATTTTTCATATGAATAAGTTTTATGCTTGCTTGATTTTGCTTATTTTGTCTCTTGCTTTTGTATCTGCGCAGCTTGCTGGTGTTGAAGATCAGATTGAAGGGGTGGTTGATAATTTAGAAAATAATATTACTAAGATAAAAGGATTTACTGAACGAGATAAGTGGGATTTTATTGGTTCTCAGTGGAAAGAGTTTTTACTTAAGAATAAAGCAATTGCGGGAGTAGATGCCTTTTTTACCAAGATAAATATTGTTTTTGTTGTTCTTTTTGCTCACGACTGGGCGATCTCTCTTGAGATGTTATTTATATTTCTACTTTGGGTGTTTACAGCCATTTCTCTTTATGGCTATACTAATTGTTTTCTAATAAAATCTAGTTTTCAGAAGTTTTTTATTGCTTTGGCTCTGACAATTGTTCTTGCTCAAGCTCGTTTGTTTTATTTTATATCAACTGGTTTAATTAAAGTTATTTTGTTTAAATCATCTCCTTGGTGGAAATCTTTGACTCTTGTCGTAGTTCTTGGAGGACTTGTTGTTTATTTAATGGTAAATAAATCTATAAGTAAGAGTTTGATAAAGGCAAGGGAGAAAAGAGATAAAGAGCTACTTGAGGAGAAGGTTAAAAAGACTGAAAAGTTTCAAGAGAATATGGTTAAAGTTGCTGAACAGGTTCAGAAGTAATCTTTTTATTAAGGTCCACTTACTTTACTTCCCCAACCAAACATTTTTCTAAGATTTCCTATAAATCCAAGATTTACGCCTAATTTTGTGCTTTCTTCTTCCGCTTTCATTATTTCTTCTTTTCTTCTTATAAATTTCATTGCTTTTCCTAAGACTAAGAAGATGATTATAACTAAAATTATTGAGGCGATTAGTGCTCCTGTGGTCCATTCTTCAAGGAATTTGAATATGCTTCCTGTTTCAAGGAATACTTTTGTTAAGAATTTCATTCCTCCAGAGAGGGCGATTAGAAGATTTACTACTATTGCCATTAGCCAGGAAATTCCTCCTTTAAAGAAAGGAGTTAATATCATTATATTTCTTAAAAAAATTAACATCATTATCCAAATTAATAAGATCATTATTGCAAAGGATAGTGTTACGGGACCTTTAACTCCGAATAAGATTTTTATAGGTATTGCTAAATTTTCATTTATTAGGATTTCTTTTTCTACTAAGCCATCTGTTGCATCTCCTATTTTCTTGATTGCAGTAAGACTGTTGTTAGTTGTGTTTGTTTGAGCTATTACTATTTGAATCAATAAAAATGTTATTAAAATTATTGCAAAACTCTTTTTCATATGTTGTTTTATTCAATATTCCATATAAATGTTTGTTTTGACTAAACTTTTGCGAAATCCCTCGTGGTGAGAGGTCACTCTAATTTTTGATTAAAAAGCAAAAAGTTTAAATACTTAGGATATCTATGGATATCCATGAGAAAGATAGAAGTTTTGGACAAAAAGATAAAGTTGAGTGATGAAGTTGAGGTCTTTTATGAGAAGACAATAACTGCTTTTGGCAACAGTGCAAAACTGGATGCCCCAAAGAAGTACATAGGAAAAAGAGCATATGTAATTGTGCTCAAGAAATAAAATGTCTCTTCCTATAATTGAAAAGCCACATCAATTAATGGCGAATCTAGATATATATGGGCGAATGTTTACCAAACCACAATTTGACCATTTTCGAAGATTGATTACTGGATTGATAATTTCTGATAATAAAACTGTTCAAGAAATTAATGACTGTTTTAATGAATGTGACCAAAGCAGTCTAAACAAATTTCTTAATTTATCTTCGTGGGACAGGGAAGAAGTTGAGAAAATTAGAATGAAACAAGTAAAAAAACTCAATCTTTCAGAGGGAATATTGATTATAGACCCAACACTCTTGCATAAAACAGGAAAGCATATGGAAAAAGCAAACTATCATTATGATGGTTTAACCAAAGGAAAAGAATGGGGGCACCAGTTAGTTCATACTATTTTTACCGATGGTAAAAATGAATTTCCGTTAAGAGGAGATATTTATGTAAGAGAAATTGATGCAGACAAAAAATGCTCTTTCAAAACTACTCGAGAAATTGGAATGGAACATTTAGATTTTGCCGTCGATAATAACATTCCTTTTTGGTTAGTAATGGCTGATGCAGGTTTGTATGCCGATTTTTTTCTGAATAAAATAAAGGTATTAAAGAAAAAATATATTGTTGGAGTTAGAACTTCTAATAAAATTAGCATTGATAAAAGAAAAAGAATAAGCATTGAAAATTATATTAATACCATCTCAGACTTGGATTTCAGCACACATATTTATGAAGATGGAATTTACCATCTTCACGTAAAGGAAGTTTATACTCGTGGAGTTGGAAAAGAAAAACTTTTGATTTCATATAAAGAAGGCTGTGAAGACTGCATAAAAATATATACAACTAACATTCTTGATAAAGATGATGAAGAGTTAATGTATTTTCTTCTGCAAAGATGGGATATTGAAGTCCTTCATCGTGATGCAAAACAAAACTTAGGGCTGGAGGACTATCAAGTCCGCAAGTTCGGTGCAATACAGAAAGTCGTATGCGCTGTTCATGTGGCATACACTCAACTAGCCCTAAGCAGGCATCACAGGATTTTAGAGCCATTAAAAAGAGGATTGAAAACAATAGGTGAGGGATGCAGATTCTTTCGGCTTATTGCATTGAAAGGATGGAGATGGTTAAAGAGAAAAGCAAGAAGTTTAGAAAAATTAAAGGAGGTAATGAATTCTTTTGTATTTGTTAAAAACGCAAAAGTTTAG
>Ga0209541_10009977_pt1 | contig 15249 bp, 13 predicted proteins | sample RifCSPlowO2_01_FD_184027 | JGI IMG/M metagenome (GOLD analysis project Ga0209541, IMG submission 184027) | Groundwater microbial communities from Rifle, Colorado - Rifle CSP2_plank lowO2_0.1 (SPAdes) (version 2) | ecosystem: Environmental > Aquatic > Deep subsurface > Groundwater | place...
TGAGTTAGATCAATTAAGAAGTTCTAGGAATAATTTATCTGAAGAAATTAATAAGTTAAAGAAGGTTGGAAAGGATATTTCTCAGGTTATTAAGAAAGTTAAATCATTACCTGAAGAGATTAAAAGGAAAGAAGAAGAGTATAATTCTGTTGAATTAAGGATTAATGAGTTAATGTTAATATTACCTAATTTAATCCATGAAAAGGTTTCATATGGGGATTCTGAGAAAGATAATGTGCAATTGAAAAAGAATGGAAAATTGCCAAAGTTTGATTTTCCTGTGAGGAATCATGTTGAAATACTTGAAAACTTAGGATTAGTTGATTTTGATGCTTCAGCAAAAGTTATTGGGAATGGATTTTATTATTTGAAAGGGGATCTTGCTTTATTGAATCAAGCATTGATACGATTTGTTGTTGATTATATGGTTGAGAAAGGTTATGAATATATTGAACCACCATTAATGTTGAAGAAAGAAATATTGATGGGTGCAATTGATAAGAATGTTTTTGAGAATAGTGTTTATCAAATTGAAGGACAGAACGCTGCGTTGATCGGGACGAGTGAGTTTGCTATTTTGGGTATGCATGCTAATGAAGTTATAAATGTACCAAAGAAATATTTTGCTTATTCAATGTGTTTTAGACAAGAGATTGGTGCGCATGGTATTAATGAGAAAGGATTATGGAGGACACATCAGTTCAATAAAGTTGAGCAGTTTATTTTTTGTTCTAAAGAACAGTCCTGGAAATTTTATGAGGAATTATTGAAGAATACTGAAGGAATCTTTCAAGCTTTGGAATTGCCGTATAGAGTGATTGAGATTTGTACTGGTGATTTGGCTGTGTGGAAAGCTAGAAGTGCGGATGTGGAAGTCTGGAGACCAACATTGAATGCTTATGGTGAAGTTGCTTCATTATCTAATTGTACTGATTATCAAGCTAGGAACTTGAATATTCGTTATGAAGGGAAAGAAGGAAGAGAAGTTGTGCATACTTTGAATAATACTGCTTTGGCTACTTCGCGTGCTTTGGTGGGTATAATTGAAAATAATCAGCAGAAAGATGGGACTGTTAAAATTCCTAAAGTTCTTTGGAAGTATATGGGTGGAAAGAAAGTGTTGAAGGCTCTGTAGAAAACATAAGAATTCCTAAGCCGTAAGGCTTAAGAATTTTGTTTACACCTTAATATTGTTAAATTATCGAGGTGAAAACATGGTAAGTAATACAAACAAATTTTTAAAGATTCTGGATTTTTCTCAAGTTTTGCTTGAACGTCTTCAGGTACCATTATATTCAAAACAACATTCTGGTAAAACTTTTAACAATCACCAATTATTCAAATTAATTGTTTTGAAGAGTTATTTAGGTAAGGATTATCGTCGATTTATTGAATTTTTAGAAGTTTCTGAGATCCCTAAATTTATTGGTTTAAAACGCCTCCCTCATTTTACAACATTACAAAAGTTTTCTGCAAGGCAGAAAATTCAAGAATTGGAAAAACTAATTCTTGAAAGTTGTAATTTAGCAAAGAAAAAATGCAAAAATGTTGGTATTGATGCAACTGGAATGAGTTTAGATTTTGCATCAAAACATTATGCTCAAAGGATTGAAAAAACAATTCTTCGACGAGATTTTCTCAAATTAAACATGTTTATGGATTTAGATAATCTAATGATTCTCTCTGCAAAAATTCGAAAAAAAGCTAGGCATGATACCAGAGATGTAAAAGCATTATGGAATAAAATAAAACATTTGTTTTTCAAAAAAGTATTTGCAGATAAAGGTTATGATGCCAATTTTTTTCATGAAATTGTCTATAAATCCGGAAGAAAATCTGTGATTTTTATCAAAAATCCAAAAATCCCTATCTGGAGAACCAAAGGATTTTTTAGAAAATTAGCTAAAAAGGATGCAAGAAATCATCAAAAAGGAAAAAGAAGTTTGACTGAAACAATAAATTCGATTCTAAAAAGAGTTTATGGTGAAACTATCGCTGCAAAAAAACTTCTTACACAGAAAATAGAATTACTTTTTAAAATTTTAACTCTAAATTTGGAGAGATTATCAATACAAATAGAAAAAATCTTTATGCTCATTTTCATTTCATTCGAAAAATGAAGATTGGTGCAAAAAGCACCAAACAAATTCTTTACTTTTAGCTTTCAGAGTCTAAGAATACAAAAGTGTTCTACAGAGCCTATTATAACAAAGTTTTATAAATAGCTCTTCTTAGAATTGGACGATGGAAAATTTAGAAGATAATTTAGATAAACTTATTGGAAGATTAGGTCAGTCAAATTTTCGTGAAAGAAAGAGTAATAATTCTATTGGTGCTTATGCTAAAGGACATTTTGAAACAAGAAGAAGATTTGTTGAATTAGCTGTTACAGGAGATATTTTAGGTTATGATAAAAATGGAATTTTAGCAGAATTAAAAAATGTTTCTGGTAAATATGCTAGGATGTACTTTTTGTTGTTAAAAACAGGACACTATTGGGATAGTTTACCTGAGGATAGTTCCAGTAAACATATTGGTGTTAGATTGATTGAAGATGAAGGAAGATATTTTTGGGTTTTAAATTTTATTAAAATTTGATTAATTTTTATTTCCTAAATTCTTTTAAATGAAATATTGATTCTTTTTGAGATGGATCCGGAGAATTTGACGCCAGCTATGAGGCAGTTTGTTGAATTAAAAAAAGAGTATGGAGATTGCATAATTATGTTTAGAATGGGTGATTTTTATGAAATGTTTTATGAGGATGCTGAGATTGCTGCAAAAGAATTAGAAATAACTTTGACTTCGAGAGGGAAAGGTGAGAAGAAAGCACCATTAGCTGGAATTCCGCATCATGCTTTGGACCCATATTTGATTAAGTTAGTAAAAAAAGGTTATAAGGTTGCTATTTGTGAACAGTTAGAAGATCCGAAGAAAGCTAAGGGATTAGTTAAGAGAGGAATTGTTAGGATTGTAACTCCAGGTACTTTGTATGAACAGGATTCCAAATTAAATTCTTTTATTTTGAGTTTGTTTGCGTTTAATGATAATTATTATTCTGCTATGTGTGATTTGTCTACAGGTGAATTTTTTGTTTCTGAAGGAATTGATTTTGGAATTGCAGATGAGTGTTTGATACCAGAAAGTTTGTTTGTGAATAAAGAATTAATTGAACAATTGAAATCAAGAGGGTTGTTTATTTCTAAACTTGAAGATAAATATTTTTCTTTTGAAGTTGCGTATAAGAATTTATTGGACCATTTTAACTTATTATCATTAGAAGGTTTTGGACTTTATAGAGATGATATTAGAATTCGTGCGGCTGGAGCATTAATGTATTATTTGAAAGACATGCAAATGAATTCAATTTCGCATATTAAAAAAATTTCATTGAGAGAAAATAATGATTATATGGTTTTGGATTCTGTTGCTTTGCGTAACTTAGAAATATTTGAAAATTTGAGGGATGGAAGTTTAAGAGGGAGTTTGCTTTCTGTTTTGGATAAAACACAAACTGCTATGGGGTCTAGGTTATTGAGAAGATGGTTGAGTGAACCTTTATTTGATATTAATACTATTAAAGATAGACAAGATAAAGTTGAATATTTGGCTAAAAATTTAATGTTAAGAGAAAATCTAAAAAAAATATTAAAAGGAATTGCGGATATTGAAAGGTTAATTGCGCGTTCAAACTTGAATAAGATTAATGCTAGAGATTTGCTTGCGTTGAAAAATTCTTTACTCAGGATACAACAGATTGATTTAGATTTTGGAGAATTGAGTAAGTTCGAAGGGTTTGAGAAATTAATGATTTTATTAGAGAAAGCTATTCGGGAAGATGCGTCTGCGATGTTGAAAGAAGGTGGTATAATTAAATGGGATTTTGATTCGATGTTGAAAGAGTTGCATGAAATAAGGTCTGATAGTAAACATTATCTGTCTTCATTAGAAGCCAAAGAAAGGGAAAAGAGTGGGATTAGGAATCTAAGAATTAGTTATAATAAAGTCTTTGGTTATTATTTTGAAGTGTCTGTCGGAAACTTAAGTTCAGTGCCGGATTATTTTATTAGAAAACAAACTTTAGCAAATTGTGAAAGATTTATTACGCAAGAATTGAAAGAAGAAGAAGAAAAAATATTGACTGCTCAAGAAAAGATTGGAGAATTAGAGTATGATTTATTTTTGAAAGTTTTGGATGAAGTAAAGTTTTATACTGAAAGAATTCAAGAAGCGGCATTGAAGGTTGCTCAGATTGATATATTATGTTCATTTGCACAAGTAGGTGAAGAAAATAATTATACAAGACCATTGATAGATGATTCTGATGTAATACAAATTATTGATGGGAGGCATCCTGTTGTTGAGTTGAATGAAGATTTTATTGCAAATGATACAATGTTTAATGAATTTGAGATTATGATTATTACTGGACCTAATTTTGCTGGAAAAAGTTGTTATATGAAACAAGTTGCGTTGATTGTGATTATGGCTCAAGTTGGGTGTTTTGTTCCTGCGAAGAATGCTAGAATGGGGTTGATTGATAGAATCTTTACGCGAATTGGTGCTTATGATGATTTGATTTCGGGACAAAGCACTTTTATGGTTGAGATGAATGAGACTGCGAATATTTTGAATAATGCTACTTCAAGAAGTTTAATCTTGTTAGATGAAATTGGTCGTGGTACAAGTACTTATGATGGAGTTTCTATTGCTTGGGCGGTTGTTGAACATATTTATAATCATGTTAAAGCAAAGACTATGTTTGCTACACATTATCATGTGTTGAATAAATTATCTGCGTCTTTTTCTAAAATTAAAAATTATAATATTGCTGTTAAAGAAGATAAAGATGAAATTATTTTTTTGAGAAAGTTGTTAGAAGGAGGTACTGATAAAAGTTTTGGGGTTTATGTTGCTAAGCTTGCTGGGTTGCCTGAAAGTGTGATTAATCGTGCGAAAGAAGTGCAGTCAGAATTAGAGGATAAAGATAAATTAGATAGGATTAGTGCCAAGAAACTTGAAGAGCAGAAGAGATTATTTTAGTTTAGATAATTTTATTAATAGGTTTAGTATTATTTATTATGAGGTGATTTAATGGGAAGGATAATAACTAAAAATGTTTTATTGGGTTTTAATAATGGTGGTGGGATTGATTTAAAGGTAAAAATTGGTAAAAATGTTACTTTAAGTAGAAAAGATGAAATGTTTGATGTGTCAATTTTTAAAATGCCTAATAGTGGTTTTAAGTTAGATTGGAAACGAAATTTTCCAAACTTGGATAGTAGATTTATGGATAGTTTAATTAGGTTTATTGGGAATAATAAACGTCCTCTTATTTTGGGTTTTAATAATGATTCTTCTGGGGATGGAATGAAAATTGAGTCTTGTGTTATTTTTGTTGATTTCCTTATCAGTAAAGGGTTTAGTTTTTTAAGGCGATAATTTCTATTTTTTTATGATTATATTAGAGTTGATATATTCTTTTAAAGCATATTTTGATATTCATGAGTATGATTAATATCTTAGACCAGAAGCTTGTTAATAGGATTGCTGCAGGAGAGGTAATTGAGAGACCTATAAATGTGGTTAAAGAGTTGGTTGAGAATGCAATTGATGCTGATGCAAAACATATTACTATTGAAGTTACTGATCATTTAATTAGTGTTTCTGATGATGGCGATGGAATGACCAAGGAAGATTTGGAGAAGTGTGTTTTGAGGCATGCAACAAGTAAAATTTTGAATTATGAGGATTTAGAAAAAGTGAATAGTTTTGGTTTTAGAGGAGAAGCACTTTCTAGTATTGCTGCGGTTTCTCAGATGACTATAACTACAAAATTTAAAGGAGATATTGAGGGTTATGAATTGCAAATCGATGGGGGGATTGTTACTTCGTTAAAGCCTACAGCGTGTTCTCAAGGTGTAAATGTTGAGATTAGGGATTTATTTTTTAATACTCCTGTAAGAAAGAAATTTTTGGATATTAATGAAAATGAAAGGATTGTTGAGTTCTTAGAAAAATTTGCTTTAGGGACTAATGTTGCAATAAGATTAAAATTTAAGGATTGGGTAGTATTAGATGTTTATGCTCAGGATCTATTAGATCGGATTTCACAAGTTTATGGAATAGAATTACCAAAGAATTTAGTAAAAATTGAGTATGAAAATGAGGATGTTAAAATCAATGGGTATGTTTCAAAACCTTCATTAGTTCGAAAAGATAAAAGTATGCAAGCATTATTTGTTAATGGGCGATTAGTTGAAAATGAAGAAATTAGTTTGGGGTTATATGAAGCTTACAAAAGTTTATTGTTTGTAAATAAACATCCAATTGTTGCTTTGAATCTGGAAGTTAGTGATGTTGATGTGAATGTGCATCCAACGAAGAAAATTGTTAAGTTTACTGATTCTATGAAAGTTACTAAAGCTATTTATGAAGCTATACGTACTGCATTTAGAGAAGAAAGATTAGAGTTTCAAGTGCAGGATAATGTTTTAGTACGTGAGTTCTTACCACGTGAGATTAGAACTTATCCCAAAGAAGAAAATAAAAGGTTTGTAAGAGAAATTCAAAAAAGTTTGAGTCCTCAAAAAGTTGATGATAAAAAATATAATCATTTTCCTGAGATGAAAATTTTAGGACAAATTGCAAAAACTTTTTTCTTGGCAGAAACTGATGAGGGGTTGTTAATTATTGATCAGCATGTTGTTGAAGAAAGAATTAATTATGAAAAATTTATGAAACAGTATATGGGGAATAATGTTGCTGTACAGGATTTAATTATGCCTGAAGTGATTGAATTAAAAGCTAGTGAATCTATGGCTTTGAAAAAGAATATTAGTAAATTAAAAGAATATGGATTTTATGTTGAGGAATTTGGGGATAATACTTTTAGGATTATAAAAGTGCCAGTTATTTTTAGTAAAGTTAAAGGTTCAGAATTATTGAAAGATTTGATGGTTGATTTTAAGGATACTGAGAGAGAAGATATTATTACAAGAATGTCATGTAAGCGTTCAATAAAAGCGGGTGATACTGTTAGTAATTTTGAGATGATGAATTTAATTAAAGAACTTGATAAATGTGATTATCCATTTACTTGTCCGCATGGTCGTCCTACAATTGTTAAATTTCCACTTTCGGATTTGGAAAAATTATTTAGAAGGAAAGGATTCTAAAATGGGTTTGCAAATGTTGCTTTATGATTCTAATACTAAGCTATGTGTTGGTGAAGAAGCTTCTTTTTCTGAAAGTGGGGATTACCCTTCACTCTAACCTTATAGTATCTGGGAACAAAATTATGGGGTTGTTGTAGGAATGGCTTATGATTTAGAATTAATAGGTGTTGATACTACAGATAGAATCATGTTTCCTGTTGGAGAAAGAAAAATAGTTTGGAAAGCAAATTATTTTGGTGGTTATGCTTGCTTTTCTTTAAATAAATTATCTTCTTCTAGACAAATGTGAATTAATGTTCATGAATTTTTCAATTAATTTTTCAATGATTGGGATTTTGTTTTTTCTTTTTAGGTAGAAGTAAGTTATAATTGAAAGAACTAATGCGCTAATTGCGTCTGTGATTAGGTCCCACATTGTATCAACTAATCCACTTTTTTGCATATTAAAACCAAATATTTGGTCCATTCCAAATTCGAATATTTCCCATGAAGCACCTATTGCTAGAGCAAATGTGAACATAAATAGTGCTACAAATTTAGGTGTAGTTTTGATTCTTTTTTCTGTGTATAAAATATACGGAATTAGTAAACCTACAAAACTTAATAATATTGCTGAAAAACTATGGAGAAAAATATCCCACCACCAAAAGACTGCATAGAATCCTCTTAGTTCTCCTAGTGTTAATGATAATGAAATGAATAATACAAATAGGAATTCCATTTCTGTAGGTAAAGTAATTTTATAATTCTTTTTTAATAATGAAGGCATAAATGTTAAAATTAAAATTCCCAAGCTTGTGAATAATGTTAATAAATCTTTTTGCCAGGCTGCGCTAACTGCTTCTATTAATATGATAAATCGGAATAAGTATGATAACCAAAATAGAATTTTTTGGATTTTGTCTTTTTTCATTAATTGTTCTATAGCAAAAGTATTTTTAATTGTTTCTGAAAAATTGTTAGAATTAAATTGCTCTTAAAAGAGCTTGATAATATGGATTGTTTTTTACTGAGTTTACGAATGCTTCTAATTCATTTTGTCCTTCTGATTGTGTAAAGAGTTGTTGATCATCATTTAATAAATTTCTTATTTTTGTAATAGCTGTTTTTAGTTTTTTAGTTTCACCATCACCCATTTGGATTAATTCTATTAATTCAGGTTGAATAAATTTGTCTTGTAATAATGCTAAGTGTAAATCTCGTCTTTTGACTCGTTTTTGTGCTGCTCTATATAGTTCTACAAATATTTTATCTTCTCCTAATTGATTTGCGATATTATGACCTTTTTCTAACAGAGTTCTTAAATCACTTGAGAAAGTTTCTTCTGCAACTCTTTTTGGAGAAATATCTATTTGAAAATTTAATCTATAATTTCTGGAAATCAAATTGTGTATTAATATTTTCGGTGGTTCGTATATTCTTAAGTATCTTCTCTTTGTTAAATCTAAGGCTTCACGTAATGCTCTTATTTTATTAGTTGAATCTGAGAGATGTTCTTTTAAGTCCATGAGTTCTAAAAGCTTTCCAAGATTAACTTCTAAATCTAAATTTACTCTTAATAGATGTTCATTAATATCTGGAGCGCCATGTACTCTTAATATGCCTCCTTCTTTTTGAATGCCACCTTCTTTTGTGCTGAATGGCCAATATTTTGAGGGATTGGGATTATGATTAAATTCTTTAGTTCTTGAAGTATGATTAAAATCATTTTCAGTTAAACCAACTTCTATTAGTTCTAAATCTCCTCTAATTGCAAGAACTCTCCATGCATCTCCTTTAGGGAACCATCTATTTCCCAATATTGGAGGGTTTTCGCTTCTTGCAATAAAAAATGAATATGGAACTCCATTTGTTTTATATACTCTTTCTAATCGAGAAGAAAGTGCTTCACTTAAAATATAGCATTTTTCATTTAGAATATCTGAAATTAAATTATCATGATCAGCTGTTTGAAAATAATTTCCATAATTTTCACCGTGTTTTGAGGATATCATTCATTTATTTTTTTATTTATTATATTTAAGCTTTATCTAACAAAATTGTATGTGACAAAAGAATTATAAAAGGATATTTTTTCTTTGGTTGTATGAGAAATGTATTATTATTAAGTTTAGGATTATTGGTATCTGATGCTGAAGCTAGTATGTTTGATGATTTGTCAAAACCTGAAAATTATAAAGGTTTTACTGTGACTGTGGAGTATGATCCAAATGAAGATACTAAAGTTATTAGAAAATTCTATGAGGAGATTATGAATTCTAGAGCTAATTTTAATTATTATAAAGTAAATGATTCTGCTTTAGATAAAGATAAACTTCCTGCAGTGATTGTACGTTGTGAGAATAATATAGTCTATGATTCATATGGGAGAACACCTCCAAGTTTGCTTTGGAATTTAGCTATTAATTATTTTACTGGTGTTTTAGACAAGAAAAGCAAGAAATGTTCTTGAGTTAGAAACTTTTAAATAGCCCTCTTTTTTTCTTTGAAGGTATGACAACTTTGATTATAGCAGAGAAACCTTCGGCAGCACAAAAAATAGCGGAAGCTTTAGCTGATAAGGGTGCAAAGAAATCTGTGTACTTAAAAAAAATTCCTTTTTATGAATTAACTCATAATGGTGAAGAAATTAAAGTTGTGTGTGCTGTTGGTCATTTATTTACAGTCTCTGAAAAAGATAAGAAAGGATGGAAATATCCTATTTTTAGTATGGAATGGAAACCTTCTTATGAAGTTTCTAAAGGGGCTGCATTTACAAAACCTTATGTTGCATTGATTAAAAGTGCGTGTAAGGGAATTAAAAATATTATTGTTGCAACTGATTATGATATAGAGGGAGAAGTTATTGGATTTAATATTGTTAGATTTGTTTGTGGAAAAAAAGATGCTTATAGAATGAAGTTTTCAACGACTACTAAAGAAGATTTGAGAGAGGCTTATGATAAGGTTATGAAACATATGGATCATGGGCAAGTTGAAGCTGGAATTACTAGACATGAATTAGATTGGTTGTTTGGTATTAATCTTTCTCGGGCGTTAACACTTTCTGTAAAGAATGCTACTGGAATGTTTAAGATTTTAAGTTCTGGGCGTGTACAAGGGCCTGCATTAAAAATACTTGCTGGAAGAGAATTAGATATCCAAAAATTTATTCCTGTACCTTATTGGGAATTAGCATTAGATACTAAGGAATTAGATGCGTTGCATGAACATGGAAAGTTTGATGATAGAAAAGAAGTTGAAAAAATTTATGAGAAATGTAAAGGGCATAAAGCCATTGTTAAAAAAATTGATAGGGATAGGTTTAATCAGGATGCGCCACATCCATTCGATTTAACTGCATTACAAGTTGAAGCGTATAAAGTTCTGAGGATACAACCTTCTGAAACTTTAGAGATTGCGCAAATTTTGTATACTAATTCTTATATTTCATATCCGCGTACATCATCTAATCAGTTGCCAGAAAGTATTGGATACAAAAAAATTATGGATAAGCTGAAAGCGCAGCCTCATTACAAAGTTTTTTGTGAAGAATTAATGAAGGGGCCTTTGAAACCGAATAATGGGAAGAAGACTGATGAAGCGCACCCTGCGATTTATCCTACTGGAGAAGTGCCTGAAGATTTAGATGAAAGAGAAAGGAAACTTTATGATTTGATTGTTAAAAGATTTTTAGCTACTTTTGCTAAAGCTGCTGTTAGAGAAACTGTTAATATTACTATTGATGTGAATAAAGAAAATTTTATTGCTAAAGGTACAAGAACTATTGAAGCAAATTGGCATAAATATTATCATCCATATGTAAAACTTCAAGAAGAAGAAATTAATGTTGATGAAAAACAAGAATTGAAAGTGAATTCTTTGGATATTTTGGATAAGCAAACTGCGCCGTCTAGACGATATACTCCTGCTTCTATTATCAAGGAACTTGAGAAGAGAAAACTTGGAACAAAATGCCTTTTAGGCAAAACACCTATTTGGATTTATGATAATAATCAATATAAAAAGATTTTTATTGAATCATTATTTAATGGAGTAGCAACTGATTATGATAATTCTGAATTAATATTTAATCATAAACTAGAATGTTTAAGTAAATCAACTGATAAAAAATTTAATTCTTTATTTATGTTAGTAAGTCGTAGAAAATTAGATGAAGATGAAGATTTGTATAGGGTAACATATGCTGATGGTTCTATTATTGAAGGTACTGGTAATCATCCATTATTATTATATAATGAAGGAGTGGAAGAATATGTTCCTATCTCTGAATTAAGGCCAAGTCAAACTTCTGTTGCAACTTTTTTAAATCTTAATAAAATAGGTTCTGAAATTGTTAGTTGGGAATCTTTTGTTAAGTTAAATTCTTTACAAATTTATGGTTTTTATCCTAATTTATATGAAAAAAGAGGAGATTTAAGTCAATTACAATTTTCAAAATTATTTGGTGCAACTCAGTGTTTTATACAAAAAAATGAAAAAAAAGTTTTTATTTCAATCAAATTTTGGAATAAATTAGACATTCCTTGTCCGAATTATATTTCAGATAAAAATGGGTTTATTATAAAAAATCCTTTCCCTTTAAAATTAAGTAGTAATTTATCTAGAATTTTTGCTAAACTTGTTGGTGATGGTTCAATTGACAGAAAAAAAATTGTAAGAGAGAATTGTTTTGATTTTAGATATCATAATACAAATATTGTTCTGATTAATCAATTTATTGATGATATTTATGAAGTTTTTGGTGTGAAATTAATTAGTAAAAAAACTAAATCTAATAAATATTATATTAATATTCCTTCTCTGCTTGGTAGAATTTTATTTTTAATTGCTCCAGAAATTCTTAAAAAAGATGTGGCTAAGATTGTTACTTCAGAATTTTATTCTGAATTTATTGGAGGATTATTTGATGATGAAGGTTGTGTACATAAAGATGAACCTAAATTATTTATTTCAAATACTAATTTTAATTTGCTTTATAAGGTTAAATCTATGCTTTTGACTTTGGGTATTACTTCTTCTTTAGAAAAAAAATCTTTTAAATTATTTATAAGGGGTAAAGTTAATTTACAATTATTTTTAGAAAAAATACCTATTAAATCTTTAAATAAAAAAACTAGTTTAATAAATATATTCTCCAGGCATTATAAATATGGTTCCGCTTTATCTCAATCGGTTTTAGAAAAGAAAATTTTATTTTTTATTACTAATGAGCCAAAAACTAAAAAAGAAATATGTAATTTTTTGAATATTAATAATTCTGTTTTGACTACTTGTTTGAATAATCTAAGAAGAAATGGAGTTGTTAAAAAAAATCTTGTGGGCATTAGTGAAAGACCAAGAAAAATTATCAAATATGCTTCACAAATAACTCTTGAAGAAAGTTTTTATTCTTTTATTGATGAAAAAGTTATTAATTCTTCATTTTATACTAAAACAATAGTTTCTGTTGAAAAGATTGATAAAAAAGATTGTTATGTTTATGATTTAACAAATATTGAAGATTGTCCTAATTTTATTTTGGGAAATGGGATTGTTGTTCATAATTCTACTAGAAGTGAGATAATAGAGAATTTATTTGATAGAAATTATTTGAAGAAAGGGGATTCAATTGAAGTTACTGGTTTAGGGTTGAAGGCCATTGAAGTGCTTGATAAATATTGTCCTGATATTTTAGATGAGAAACTTACTCGTGATTTTGAAAGAGATATGGAAAAGATTAGAAAGGGGAAGAGTAATGAAAAAGAAACTTTGGAGCATGCCGAGAAATTCTTAACTAAAGTTTTAGGTGAGTTCAAAGAAAAAGAAATTGAAATTGGTAAAGAGTTAGCTGGTTCGTATCAAGAGACTATGAAACTGGATAGTTTTGTTGAGAAGTGTACTTGTGGTGGTGATTTACAAATTCGTTATACTCCTAAATTCAAAAGTTATTTTATTGCGTGTTCAAAATATCCTGAATGTAAGATTACGCGTTCTTTGCCTCGAGGATTTTTAGCTAAAGGTACTGGTGGTAAACGATGTGATGCTTGTGGTGCACCAGAAATTCTTTTGATTAAGAAAGGAAAGAGGCCTTGGCAGTTTTGTATTAATCCTGATTGTCCAAAGAAGGAGGAGTATAAGAAAAAAACGGTTAAAAAGAATACTTATGAAGGTGATGATGATTCCAAGCCTTCAGCTTTTGATCAGCCTTTTACTTCTATGCCTTAATGTGTTAGGCCTTCATTTGTTATTATGTAAGGAATTTCTAAATCTGTTTGTTCTATCTTTAGAATTTTATTTTTAAGTTTGATTGTATATTTAGAAAAGTGTTTGAATAATTCTTCTGCTATTGGATGAATATTTCCTTTCATATCTGTATATATCTGCGAAGTTAATATTATTGGTATTTCTAAGTCTCTAAGCATTTGGAACATTTTGATTGTTGCTGGTTTAATATTTATTTTCTCTTGGATTTTTCGTCTGTGAAAGTGTGTGAATGAGTCTACTATAACTAAAGAAATATTTTTTGTATCTTTGAGATTTCTTATTGCTTTGAATTGTTCTGAATAACGTTTTGCTCGGATTACTATGATTTTATCTAGGTCTATATTTGAGTCTATTTGTTTTAAACGATCTAAATTAAATGAGTTTTCTGTATCAATGTAAATTATTTTTCCTTTTGTTTTTGTTATTAGTTGTAAACAGATTGTAGTTTTACCTGAAGCTGGTGGACCATAAATTAGGGTAATATTTTTTGGGAAATTAAGTTGTTTGAGCATGATTAATTGTTATTTATTCTATTTATAAGAATTATTGGGCTGTTTTTGAAAATTTTTCATAAAGTTTATTATTGTTGATTTTGAAAAGAATTCATTTGATGTAATTTTTAATTAAAATAAAAAATAAAATAATTATACTACACATCCAGCAGCTGTTGCTGAACCTCCTTGAGTCTCAAATCCGAAACCTGGTGCAGGAGTGCCAAATGAACTCATATCTGTGTCACATTCTGATGGAGCAGTTGTGAAAGTTCCACAAATTGTATTAAGAAGGCTTGTTGCATCTCTTCCAGAGTTTACTTGTTCTCCATTTATTACTAGTGTTGGTGAACCTCTAATTCCATATTTTTGATTTTCAACATTATGTATCATAAATGGGGGAAATCTTCCATTATACCAAGAGGACTCATCTTCTAGATTTTTTGTGATATCAAATTCTTTGTCTGTTTCTTCTTCACAATCTTTTAGGTCTGTTTCACTAAGTCCAGCTGCATTAAGAGCATCTTCGTAATTATTATCTTCTAAGAATTTACCTAGATAAGTTAAGTATTTTTCTTTGTAATCTTTTTGTATGCAGTATTCTCTCAAATTTTCCTCTACTTCTCCTACTGAAGGATGCATTGCATAATTGACAAATTTGATTTCAAAATCTATATTGTTTCCTAAAGCTTTTATTACAGGTATGATTCCTTTTTCTATTTGTGTTCCATAAGGGCAGTAGGACATTATAAATAATTCTACATTAGGTTTGTCTGTTTTTGTAATCTCCTGGGATGGTGTTTGTTCTGGTGTAGAGTCAGCAACTACGTTTCCAGTTATGCTTTCATCTGTTCCAAATCTAAATCCGCTTGTAATTACTGCTGCTATTAATAATATCGCTAATATTCCTGTTGATATTTGCCATATCTTTAATTTATTTGTTTTATTCTTTGATAGGTATTCGTTTTCTTCCATTTTTGCCTCACTTTTAATTTTTTTATTTCTAAAGTTGTTTGTTTATTAATAATCTAGCCCTTAAACCGTTGATAAAAATAAGGCTTAAAATCCAGAATTTAGGCTTTAGACGGTTTATTTCTCATTATCAGTTTCATTAAGATTGACTTTTAGATATACTTGATTAGTCTTACCCTTTTTTTCTCTTTTTACAAGTCCTTTTTGTTCAAGCATACCAACTATAATACTTAATTTGGATTTATGCATGTTTGTTCTTAATCCTAATGTATGTTGTGTGATTCCATCTTGATCTTTTACTGCTGTAAGTATGTTTTTTTCATCTTCATTCAATCCTAATAGTATAAGATTGAATTTTTCAC
>Ga0209541_10009980_pt1 | contig 15247 bp, 13 predicted proteins | sample RifCSPlowO2_01_FD_184027 | JGI IMG/M metagenome (GOLD analysis project Ga0209541, IMG submission 184027) | Groundwater microbial communities from Rifle, Colorado - Rifle CSP2_plank lowO2_0.1 (SPAdes) (version 2) | ecosystem: Environmental > Aquatic > Deep subsurface > Groundwater | place...
ATTTTCTCCCACATCCACATTTTGAGCGCGCACCTCTACTTTTTTTTCTTGCGGGTTAATATGGAAGGTTACATCTGACAACTTACCCACAAACACACCTGCCACGCGAAGCAGATCAAGAAGGGTATCTTTTGATAAGGTAAATTCCGTTGTGAACGCGGTGGGTATTATACGCTGGTAATCAGGGAAAAATCCTTCCACAATCCGGGAAACCATACGAAACCTCTTTGTTTGAAAAACTACCTGCCCTGTCCCTAAAGAAACAATAACATCACCATCCTCATTCTCAAGAAGGCGTATAAGCTCTTGCGCGGAGCGTATGGGCAACAAAAAAGACTGTGACCAACCTTTTGAGCCGAATGTACCACTTACTTGTTGTTCCGCGAGCCGAAAACTGTCGGTTGCGGCAAAAACAGCTTTTTGGTTTGTAAGAGACATATACACACTCGCGATTTCAGGTTTTATGTCCGACACTGATGAAGCAGTTACCACATTCCGCAAAGATGTTTGCAGTGAAGATCCGTGAATAGTAAAACTCTCTGAATCTTTTTGTTGCGGCACCAATGGAAAATCATCCGCTGATTGCCCATGAATGACTGTGCGACCAGTGGAAGAAATTAATTCCACATTCCCATTTTTTACGGAACAAGTAATGTGTTCTCCTCCCACCAAAGATATGTAAGAACTCAATACACGCGCGGGAATGGCAACGCGCCCCTCTTGTTCAATCTTCCCTCCCACCCACACTTCCACCGCGGTTTCCAAATTAGTCGCGGTAAGAGTAATTTTTCCTTTTTCCGCAGAACAAAGAATACTTGAGAGAATGGGTAATGTTGTTTTTCTTCCTGTATTCTTTTCAACAAGTAGAATACTGTCTTTTAGATTTTCTTTTAAAGCAATAAATTTCATATCTTATATTATTACTAATTATTTTTTTATATAAAAATAGAACTAGTAGTAGAGGGTGTGTGTAGGTGGAGTACTCTAATATATCATTATATAATAAAGAATTTATAGATTTATGTATGTGTAAAACTAGGTACTTATTGGGGAAGAACTTGTAGACAAAACTACTTTTTTATTTCCACATACTTTTTATACACACAAATCCACTGGTTTTACACACTTTATAAATTATTAAATCTCATAAATATGCTCTCGTAGTAGTTGTATTTCATCCGCAAATTGAGCGCTGTCCTTTATGTCCTTTATAATTTTTTCATACGCATGAATTGCGGTGGTGTGGTCTCTTCCCCCGAATTTTTGCCCTATGTAAGGGAATGATCCATGAAAATCTTCACGCAGAAAATACATGGCAATTTGGCGAGGTTTTACAACTTCCCGGCGCCTACTTCGTTCAAATAACTGTCGCTCATTAATATCATAAAAAACACAAACCTCTTTTATTATGTTTGCCGCGGTAATAACGCGTTTTTGGCGCGATGTTATTTGTAGTAATAATTCTTTTGTTTCTTCCATACTCGGTGCCGCGCCGGTCATGCGCACCCGCGCGTTAATTATATTTAAAGCGCCTTCCAACTCTCGAATGTTTTTTTCCACCACAGATGCTATATATTCCATAATTTCAGCCGGTAGTTCTTCTTTTTTTGTTGCAAGTTTTGTTTTAAGAATAGCAAGCCGTGTTTCATAGTCTGGTTGTGATATATCAGCTATTAATCCTGCTTCAAAACGCGAACGGAGACGTTCTTCAAGATCCGCAATGGATTTAGGAGGGCGGTCGGAAGAAAATATGATTTGCTTATTGTTTTCATATAATGTGTTGAATGTGTGAAAAAACTCCTCTTGAGTGCGTACTTTACCAGCAATAAATTGAATATCATCAATAATAAGAACATCAAATTGACGGTAACGGTCTTTAAATCGCTGTGGTTCATGGTTTTGAATGGCAGCCACCAGTTCATTTGTGAAATACTCTGATGTAGTGTAATAAACCCTCAAAGCGGGATTCTGTTGTTTTATAGCATTACCAGTTGCTTGTAATAGATGTGTTTTTCCAAGCCCCACACCACCATATATGAATAAGGGGTTATAAAGAGACGCTATGTTTTTTACTACCGATTGAGCCGCCGCGTATGCAAGTTCATTAAAAGAACCAACAATAAATGTTTCAAAAACATAACGAGGATTTAGATTTGTATTTTTGTCAATCTTAAGCTCTTGGAACTCCATTTGTTCCTCAATGGGTTTTATTGGTTTGGTTACTTGTAAAGGGGTTATTTGTTGTAAATTTTCTTGTGGTATCGCTGTTGATACTATATATTCCACACTTCGCACCTCCGGACAGGTTGTTCGGATCGCGCGCATGATAAGTTTGTGATATTTATTTTCGAGCCACTCTTTAGTAAAGCCATTTGGGACTGAAACGGTAATAACCCCTTGATCATTATGACTTATAAAGGTGTGTTTAAACCATGTAATAAAATTTGCTCGCGATATAGAAAGTTCTGTCTCATTGAGCACTATCTGCCATAATTCTTCATTTTTCATATTTTTAGTATATCAGATTGTCAAAAAACAAGATATTTTATATATAATACTTTGATTTATGCACATACTGTGTATAACTTGTGAATTAGGTGTGGGCTATTGAGTAAGTTGTTTTTACTTGGTATAGTGTTGGTATGTCTGTAACATATAAACCAAAAAAGAAAAAACGCAGGAAAACTCACGGTTTTTTGGCGCGTTCTCGCACGCCAGGCGGCAGAAATGTTGTCCAAAGGCGCCGTCGGAAGGGTAGAAAGCGCCTAACAGTATAATGTGATGCTTCCAAAAAAAAATCGTCTTACTACGCGGGGAGATTTTAAAGGGGTGTTTCAAGGGCGTTTACGCGCGCGTTCAGGACCTTTCCAATTGGTGTGCCGGAGAAATGATTTGTCTGACGCTTTGTTTGGGTTCGTGGTTTCCCTTTCTGTTTCAAAAAAAGCCGTGCGCCGTAATAAACTCCGGCGGCAGTTGCATGAAATAATACAAGCAAAAATTCTTTCAAGGGCTTCCGGGTATAGTTGTGTGATGCGAGCGTTTCCAGAAGCTGATGAGTTGAGATATCAGGATATTGAAAAACACATTATCTCTATGTTTAATAAAATAAAGGTTGGCGTGTGATTTATTTATGTTTCGCAACATAAGCATCTTTCTCATTCATATCTACCAACTCTTATTTTCTCCCGATCAGAGTGTTTTGTTTTCCAAAAAAGCGCGAATATGCCGGTTTTTTCCATCATGCTCGGCATATATCATAGAAGCGTTACAAACTCATGGTTTTTTGAGTGGGTGGTGGCGCGGAATAAAGCGTATAGCTCGGTGTCACCCGTGGCGGGAAGGGGGGTATGATCCCGTAAAAAGATAAAAATATGTCTTTTTTTGCAACAATATTTAATGAAGTCTTCTTTCGTCCTCTTTTGAATGCATTAGTGTTTCTTACGGGTGTTTTGCCGTCTCATGATTTGGGGTTTGCGGTTATTATCCTTACCATTTTGGTGCGGTTTGTGTTGTTCCCTTTTACGCACCATTCCATAAAAGCGCAAACCAAAATGCGTTCCTTAGAGCCGGAGATTGCCCGTATCCGCGACGAACACAAGAATAATCAAGAGGAGCAGGCGCGCCGCACCATGGCATTATATAAAGAACATGGTGTAAATCCTTTTTCCGGCTGTGTGATGCTGATTATACAACTTCCCCTTTTAATAGCGCTGTATCAGGTTTTTTTGGTTGGTGTGGGAGATATGAACAAATATTTATACCCCTTTGTTTCTTTACCAAGTTCCTTAGATACTATATTCCTGGGTGTGATAAATCTTACAGAAGCAAGTATTTTTTTGGCGGCTCTATCAGGGCTTACTCAATTTATCCAAATGAAACTTGCTGTTCCCACTTTGGTTGCTAAACTCGCTTTGCCGGCGAGCACTCAACAAAAACCGGATATTTCCCGTATGATGACTGCCCAGATGACATATGTAATGCCCGGTATTATTTTTGTGATAGGCATACAGTTTCCGGCGGCGGTTTCTTTATATTGGACAACTATGAATTTGTTTGCTATTGTGCACGAAATGATAGTGCGTAAAAAAGCGGAAACAATCCGCGTGACATATGAACATGAGCAAAAACCAGAACTCAAAAACATATGATGATGTTTATAAAGTTCTTGAAGATATATTACAAAAAATGAACATACAAGCAACTGTTGTGCGGATGGATTTTTTGGATGCTCCTTATTTTCAAATTGAAACAAGAGACAGTAATCTGCTTGTGGGTGAAGGTGGTCAGCATTTATACGCGCTTCAAACTTTTGTAAGACGTGCGGCAGAACAAAAAAATAGTGGACTCTGCCCGCCATTTCTTATTGATGTGAATGATTATCAACGCCATCACATTGAAGAAATTAAAGAGCGCGCGCGCATGGGAGCGCAACGCGTTCGTTATTTCAAAAAAGATGTTGTGTTACAACCAATGAATAGTTACGAGCGCCGCATTATTCACACCACTCTTATGGAAGATCCCGACGTTGAGACGGAAAGTATGGGTGAAGGAGAAAATCGGCGAGTGGTTATCAAGCCTGTTCAAAGCTAAGCTTGGCACATGTATGTGCCAAGCTTAGCTTTGAACAGGAACCAACACTTACTTCAGGCGGAGGCTCCACAAAGTGCCATCCTTTTTGTTAGTAAAGAACAGAAATGATTCATCTTTTGAGAGAAAAAGATTTATAGCGTCAAGTTGGTAGGCGGGAAGCAGTTGTGTCTGTTCGCCTGTTTCTATGTTGATGCGCCATAGGGCATCACTGAATGACACTGCCCCTTGCCACCATTCGTCGGGAAGATTCGCGCCGTGGGGTATTGAATCGGGAATGGCGCAAAATAGAGTGTTTTTTTCAGCTGGAGCCCACGCGCATTTTTCCGAAAGAGTGGCAAACGGCAAGGCGATGACATTGTTATCTTTTAACGAAACAACCCCAAGAATTATTTGAGTTCCTTCCTTCCTTGTTTCCAGGGAGAGAAATCTACTTCCATCAGGCGACCACAATACATCAAGTCCTTCTTTTTGGGCGAGTACGCGCGTGAGAAGTTTTGAAGAAGGGTTGAGAGTAAAAAGGAAACTTGACGCATAAGCGGAGCTTTTTTGTTTTAATGCGATAGTGTTTGCGGCGGGCCAGGAAAGTTCAAAATCGGGTGCGGGGATCGCGAGAATTTTTCTTATAGTGGTATTGTCGGGCCGCGCGACAAAAAGAATTTGTTCCCCATTTGTTAAAATTGTGTAGGCGATCATATCGTCTGCCAGAGATGTGGTTATATTTTGAATGTCTGACGGGAGAAACGCGGATGATACGGTGCTAGTGCCGCTGTAATGTGAATAGAGCCGCCGGATTTCTCCATCCGCGTAATAGCTGATGATGGCGTATGCCTTCGAGCGTGTCCACTTCACCTCAAGTATTGCGGGGATTGTTATATTTGATACGCGGATTTCTTTTGCGCCCGCAAATTCATTCTCATAGAGGTGGCCGCTCGCGTGTTTGAAGTAGCGAACACGCGAGCCGTCTGGAGAAAGGGCCGCTCCCACAACGGGCTCTGCTGAAATTTGATAAAGCATCATTTCTTCCCCTTCCTCCGCGCTATCCTCCCCTACAATTACCCCACCTCGCAGAGGGTCGCTGATGGTAGGCGCTTTTTCATCATTGAATAAAATTCCAAAAAACGAGTCAGAATTTTCCCCGTCCCCATCAGCATCTCCCCAAAACATAACAACCAAAACAACAGTAATAATGATCCCTAACATAACGAGGGAGCTGATGATAATGTGGGAGCGATGAACTTCTGTTTTATTTATCTCCATAATTACATATTACTTTATGGGTCCGGGAGCAAGAGGTAACAAGGCAGGCGTAAGAGAATATGTAGTAGGCGCTTCAGTACTTACACCTGGAATTGGTGGCACCGTAAAACCAGAATCAACCAAATCGGGGTTGATGAGGTTTAATATGAGCCACGAGGAAAGTGCCAAAAGAAGCCCCAAAAGAGCGTTCAACATGCGACCCTTTGCATCCCCCAACAAACTCGTGTTTCCCGCGGATCCCACATATTCCACCCCGCCGATTATAAGCATCACCAGTGCGAGGATTACCGCCGCGCTTAACAAAAACCAAAAGAGTTCCGCGGCGTATAGGGAAAACCCGGTATCCACCGGCACCTCCGCGCTTCCTCCTGGCAGGGGCGCTAATAGTTTATATGTTGTCTCCGCGTTTGCTTCCAAATTAACATGCAAAAACAAAACTAATACAAACACTCCTATAAAACTTACCGTTTTACTCCACATACATGCGAAATGATTTACGTATTTGCTCCAATATATTAAACGGGTTAGTAATTTCAAGAGCTATTAGTTGTTGGGCTTTACTTCCTGCTTCCGTAAGATAGGAAAGGATTTCTGGACGATTGGTGTCGGAAGCAATGTTGGCATTATCTATGTTCCATTGATAATGGAGAAATGATGACTTACCGCTTGCATAGTAGGGTTCTGCTAAAATACGCGTTTCTCCTCCCGATCCAACACGAAATGTGTCCCCTAGCGCATGTCGGTATAAAGGCCCTTGTAGAGGGTGCAGTTCATAAAAGAGAAGTTCTGGCTCGCGAACGGCCAGGGATATGTGTTTTTCTTGCGTTACGGTTTTGTTTTCATTATACACCAGTACTGATACTTCCGGCGGCACGTTTTTACTTTTTGTTACGGGTACCGAGAGTGTGTTTTTTCCTCTGCCGGATTGGGTTTTTTGCAGTGTGTCATCAATGTGCCATTCATACAAAAGCGTTTTTGGGTCGTAGTAACCGGTTTCCGCCGCCATCAATGGAAGCGCGGTATATGTTATGGTTGATCCGCGTACCGGAAGAGCTTTTCCTCTGTATCCGGGCGGGGTGTAGGTATTGGCGTGCCATAGCACCTCAAGATCTGATGGCCATAAGGTGAGAGTTTTATCATAGCGCGTGCCTGTGGGCGGGCTTGCTGTTACTTGAATAGTGGTGGGTATGCCGATGGCGCCAGTGGTTACTGTTATTTCGGTTATTCCCTTCCCGCTCGTAACTAGCTTCCCATTTACATACCATGAAAGGGAAACTGTGTTTACATCAAAACTATATGTTTTTGCCGATATATGCACTTCTTCGCGCGGCCCGGGATACGCGGGCGAGAGAGAAAGTAAAATGTCTTTGCTTACCAGCGCGTCGTCTTGCTGTGCGTATGTAGAAAACGGGAACACAAATATCCCTCCCCAAAAGAGAAGCAGTATGTATAATTTTTTTATAGTTTGTTTCATTTGTGGTTTTTGATGTGCCGAGCCGAGCTATCTTCCGGTTACACCGGAATAAAGCTCGGCTAGCCACGGTGGCGTGTTTCAAAATCATATTATTTTTTCTCCCCGGGAGATATTATTTGTTGCATATGCGCCTTAAAAAATAACCACAAAAAGAATCCACTCCATGCCGGCAACCAGTTTACAATCGCGTTTCCAAACACCGCGCCGCCAAGAACCAAGAAAACACGAAGGCCTGTAGGATTAAACGGTGTTACGCGTTTCATAAGAAGCCATAGTCCCACTACTAAGAATATTATACCACTCATAATGGCTCCTACGATACTGCTTGCGCCCGCAAGCGGCAGTCCCACAATAGGAATGGCGGCGAGCGCCTGCCCAAAAAACTCAAATGTGTCAATCGCCATCGCGGGAAACAGCCACAACCCGACTTCAATGGGGCTTATGGGAAATTTTTTTGGCGGGTTTTTCTTTGATTTTTTGCCGGGCGGTTTGGAAGGATCCTCTGTTTGCGCGTCGCTTTCTTTGTTTGTTTCTTCCGCGTTCGCGCGCTGTTCCCGCTGGCGCGTACGCAAGAGTTCCGCTTGATATTGTTGTTCGGTTGGGGTAGACATACTTATTTGTCATCCCGCACTTGATGCGGGATCCATTTCCTAAAACTATATAAATGTTTTTTGTACTGGATCCCGTGTCGGGCACGGGACGGCGACTATGTCGCCGTTTCCTCCTTTGCTTTCTTAATTGCCAATAATTGTTGGGGATCGGAGGTAATGATTTGATCTTCCGTGTAAGACGCGATGATTTTAATCGCTACATGTTTTAATCCCGCAAAAAATATTCCCTCCCCCACATCGGATTCCAAAAGCATAAATTTTTCTTCGTCCGTTAAATTAAACACTTCCTGCATAACATTAATGGTGGTGGGAGATTGTTTCAACAAAATCTGAATGGATGAATTTGTGATGAGTGGCTTTCCGTAGGGGGAGCCCATGAAGTCGCCAATGTCTTGGGTAACGGTGGTAACCCCTAAAAAGTACTTACGCGCGCGCTTGGTAATGCCAAATAAAAACGACGCGCCGTCTTCATATTTCATCATCCACCATGCTTCATCTATTATTAAAATCCGCTTTTTAAGTTCAGATCGCACTACGTTCCATATATAGTGCGTAACAATATACATGCCGATGGGGCGCAAATCATCTTCCATGTCCCGCAAGGAGAACACCACCATGTTTTTATCAATGTTGATATTGGTGGGCTGGTTCAAAAATCCGGATGATGTCCCTTCAATATATTTATATAAGCGCGTTGCGATTGAGTCGCCCCCTCGTATATTGGAGAGCACCAAATGCAAGTCTGAAAGAATGGGGGGAGAAACGTGTGAAAGATCCGCATCGGGTGTTATGTCTTTTGCCGCGTAGGTTTCGGTTAGCGCCCGGTCCATAATGGCGTCTTCTTCGGGGGTAAGACCTCCCAACATGATGCGGAAAAGTCCGACAAGGTTTATGATGTTCGACCGGAGAACATCCGCAGTTGATTCATCTTCCCGCGGAATGGGAAGGTCGAACGGGTTTAGATGATGGGGTGAATTAATTGAAATGTTGAAATAGCGCCCGCCCACCGTTTCCGCGAGGTATTCATATTCGCGTTCCGGATCAATTACAATAACATCGGCGTCAAACATCAACGAACGCAAAATTTCCAGCTTGGTAAGATATGATTTGCCGCCTCCCGCTTTTCCAAAAATAACGGTATTGTAATTTTCAAGGGTGAAACGGTCAAAGAGGATCAAACTGTTGTTGTGCCGGTTTATGCCGTATAAGATTCCACGGTTTGATGTAAGGTCGAACGAAATAAATGGAAAAATGCTCGAAAGCGGCGAGGAATTCATGTAGGTATGCACTTCTAATTTGTCGAGAAGCAAAGGAAGGGTGGTTGTAAATCCCTCTCTCTGCTGGAAGAGCGCCGGTTTTGCGTAGATAAGCTTTGCCTCCAATAAAGAGCGCACCTCCGTTTCCGTACTGGTAAGTTCTTTTTCGGTGTCGGCATACACGGTGATATACAGCCCCACACTAAATAGTTTTTCTGTTGCCTGCTGGAGCTTGTCGCGCAATGCTTCCAAGTCTTGGTAAGCGGTATCAAGCACGGGGTCGCGCACGAGCCCCTTTTCTTCGCGCAGAGAAATTTGCGACTGCACTTCCGCAACTTTTTTTCGGAGATCTCGCAGAATAACGGAAGTATCAACCGGATGCACATATACAGCTATGTCAAATATTTTATCAAGATTGATGATGGGCGCAAACCAGCTCGTGGAAAGGAAGCGCGGATAGGCAAACACATACAGCGTGCGCGTGAATTTTTCTCCCAGCCGCAGGCTCGACGGGTTTATTTGGAGCGCGGCGGGAGCGATGGCATCTTCCAGTTCCAAAAGACCGTGGGCGTAAATGTCCTGCGGAAAAATAGGAGCAATCTCATTTTCCCCCTCGCCTTCTTTTTTACCGAATATGTTTGATAAGAATACCATTTCTTTGTCATTCCGGACTTGATCCGGAATCCATTTCTTTAATCTTAGTTTTAAATGTTTTTATAACATGGATCCCGCATCAAGTGCGGGATGACGGCTACGCCATCACCTCCGGCATCTTTCCTTTCTCTAACTCACCCGGATTATAAAGTCCATAAAATAATTCTATCAATTCTTCCGTGTTTAAAGGAACCAGCCGCACACCGATGCGCGCGAGACCCTGCCGCACAACTTCCACGCGCTGATACAATTGCACTTTATATTCTTCGAACTGTGTTTGACGGACGCCCTGTTGTTCTATGTCCTTTTCAAGTTTTTTTTGGCGGCCCGACATGTTGGGCAAAAATGAAAGTATACCCCGCCGCATAGTCTCTTTTTCCAACATGCGCGCGGGCGTAAACGGAACTACCACATAGAAGTTGTGTGTCATAATATTCGCGCTTTCCACGAACGATTTTACGAATTCAATGTATTCGGATATTTGGATTTTCATAAGCTCGTTGTATTCACGGGTGAGGCGTTCACGCAGTGTTTCAATATATGGTTCAATGTTGAGTTGGCGCGATTGCACGAACGATTCCACTGAAAAATCGAGCGAATTAAGGTAATTTTGGTATTGGAGAATGATAGCATCCTGTTCGTCTTGCGATTTCAAGGCAAAGTTCAAAGAAGAGGCAATCATAACCACGCGCAAAGTTCCGTCTTTCAGCACCAAAACGCCATCGCGGATTTCTTTGATTTCTACTAATTGTTGCGCGGGTAAAGGTTTTGCCATAAAATGTGACTAGCCGAGCTCTATTCCGGTTATACCGGAAGATAGCTTGGCTTGGCACATTTTGACAATGAGTTAAGCCATAGATCTTGTTTTGCGTATTTCCCCTCTTGCATATAAGAAAAATGTTCTTTATGGCCGACAGATATTTACGATAGAAGGACATCGTAGAACATTTTTCTTATATGCAAGAGGGGTGGGTGGTTTCATAATTCATGATTCACTTTTCTTTCTCCCGGATATTCTGCATAACATCCAATGACCACGCGAGATCGTTTAGTTTGCTTTTAGTTACTTTTGGTATGATAAGGCCTGTGCGTATGAGTTTGTCATTTTCAGGTATATGTTGTCTTTCTTCTTTTGATTTTTGCCATATATAGAGGCGCGGTTTTAGGATATATGTCACGGAGTTGGAGAGAAGATCTATAAACGGCCGGCCGTTTATTTTCATGAACGCGAGCGCCGCCGAAAGCGCTATGATGGGGGAGGCCAGAAGCAGGGTGAAGAAGTAGTTGTTCAAAAAAAACCAAATAAGAAACGTGAGCCCGCCACCGCCCAAGAGATAAAAGAATTGTTTGGTGGTAAGCGGCCCAAAAATTTTGTCTTCTACCTCAATAAATTGTGGAACTTGAAATTGCTGCATGGTAGGATTTACTTTAAATTACAAAACACGCTTTTGTCATTGCGAGGCCGTAGGCCGTGGCAATCCCATTACTATGCAATATGAAATGAGATTGCTTCGCTACGCTCGCAATGACAGAACTTTCCCTTGTTTCGTAATTCAAAGTATTTTACATAATCGATTCCTTTTGATTATCTTTTTTCTCTTCATTTTGATCATTATTCATCTTAAATCCTCGAAATGGAGACAATACACCAGTCGGCTTTGCGGGTTCATGGTACGGATCAGTTCCTTGAACCTGAAGCGGAGAGGAAATTTTGGAAGTGTCCGAAATTCCTTGTTGATTTGCGTGTGGTTGCAAGGGCGTTGGTTTTTGCTCGCCGAGGGGTGTAAACGGCGAATTTTCATCTAGTGGAGTGTTGAATATGGAACGCGGAATACTGGGAGTTGCCAACCCTTCGGGGCGAATTTGACTTGATTTCACCGGATGGGAAAGTTGGGCATTTGTTGTTGGTTTTGTGCCAAAAGCAGATGGTCTTGATCCAGAAAATCCCCCTCTACCCCCCTTTAGAAAAGGGGGAACTCCTCTCCCAGCTATACCGGGATTGGAAGGGACTTGTTCTTTCGTTTGGTTCTGTGCCGTAGGCACATACGCTTTCCCGCGCATATTTGGCAGGTCTTCCCCAGCTTGTTCACGGTAGGGATCAGCGCCTTTATAGCCCGATTTTGCCTGGGTTATTGGTTTTTGGGTTGGAACAGATTCTTTAACCACACTCAAGGGTTGAATTCCCTTTTCTTCCACAAGCGCCCGTTCCAGTTCCGCTTCAAGATCCTCTAAGGAAGCAGGGCTTCCCTCCTGAAGCTTGGAACCTGAAATTTGAAGCGGAGAGGGAATTTCGGAAGTGAGTCTTCCGGTTTTTGGAAGTCTCTCTTCCGAAATTGTGCTTGGAGAAATTTTGGAGGTGAGTCCTCCGCTTGGAGGTTTCTCCTCCGAAATTTCTTTTTGCGACGCCACACCAAATTGTGAACGCAAGTGTTCGCGCACGGGAGCAAAAATTTCACGGTTGATATCATCCGCGATTTTACTCGCTTTTTGGCGATCCACTTGCAAGCGTTCGGCAAGGTTGCCCACAAATTCATCGGGGTGCGTAACGCCAAGCATCAAGAGACCTGTTTGGGCGGCGAGTTCTCCGGTTTTGTCCATAAGAAGGCCGTGTTTTTTCCCAATTTCAAAAATAGCATCCGCATTTGCTGACGAACTTATGGCTTTACGTAATTCTGGCGGTATTTTTCTAAATCGTTCCGCCAATTGTTCTTGAGATGGTTTATGGATCATTTGTATTTTATTGTTTTATATTTCTATTTTACGCGCTCCTTTGCGAGCTTGAGCTTCCTCTACCGCAGATGGCGCGCCGCCTCCACGCCTTGCTTCACGAGCCACCAATGCGTCTACTGCTTCTTGTTCCGCCGCATCGTTCATGACTTTTACGCCGGTTCTGATGGTATCCGCCAAATTCAGCATTCCTGGCGCCGCCGGTTCCATGTTAATTGTTTGGCTGCGGTTTACAAATTTAAGAACATCCGGATTTTCTTTGTTTAGTTGTTTGATAGCTTCATCGTAAGCGTTTCGATTGTCATCCGCTGTTGCGGTGGCACGCGTTCTTCCGGTGCCTTCTAGTATCTTATCAAGGTTTTTCTCTCGTAAGCGTTCAAAGGCGCCCCGCAACGCCGGAGCAAGCCGTTCGCCAGATGTTTCAGCAACTGCTTCCAGTTTTTGCATGCCATATTTAAGGATCATTGCATCTGCGACAAGCTCGTTTTCAACCGCATTCGCATTTTGTTTAGTTCGGATATCATCAGCGGAAGTTCCTTCAACAGCGCGTGAAACAGCTGCTGCCTGCTGGGCTGGTGTTTCTTCGCCTTCTGCTGCCAAACTGGGGTCAACCGCATAAATTTTACGGAGTTTTCCAAGATCCACTTCGCGCTTAAAGTATTGTACGAGATTCCGAAGATCTCCTTGAGGTATAATACGCGCTTGCCCTTTATCAATAATTGCCTCTTCTGCCGCTCTTCGAGCTCCGGGGGCGGTTAGAGTGCGAAGAGTTGCTTGATTGGCAGATGCAGACTCACCAACTCGTTTTTTAATATCTTCATACCCCTTTTCTCGGACTCCAGCTCCTGCACGCTGCATGGCGGCAAACGGTTTTGCTAGGAGGCGGACAGGTGCTCCAACAAATGGTATACGCCCAAATTGTTGTAGAGGCCATCCTACAAGAGCACCCGCAGGCCCCACACCATAGCGCAAGCTTTGTCTCCCCGCATACCCCCGCACGCTTTTTGCAATACCCAACCCAATGTCGATTGCCGCGGCCGCTCCCACAATGCCCATTTGTTTTGCCACAATCAGCGAGCCGATAAGAATGGCAACCGTCGCGAAATAATTAAAGAGCATACCCATGTTGACCACCTGGTTTCCTTGGAAGTATTGCGACATCTGCGCGCCGTAAGCTACCGCCAAGTAAATCATGAAGGCGGACGCAGGAAAGAAAAATGACCACTGAAATAGTTTATGCCACCACTGGTTGGCGTATCCTCGGGTAGCCGGAAGAATTGCCGCTAAAAACCCCAGAGGGGCGAGCACAAAAATAATAATCAATGCCACACTCCGCACCAAGAGCATCACACTTAGCGCCACGAACACAAATATAAGGGTAAGTTGCAAAATAAGAATAGTTGCCTGCCAGAAGAATTGTATCACTTGTTCACTTGGTTTGTTTTGCAACACAGGTGTTGCGTTCATAACTTCTTCGTCGGTGGTAAATTTTTGGTTAATTTTAATAAGACCATTGCCCCATCCACCGGAAGCTACGGTTTGCCAGTCGATGTCTTCGGCGCTTGGCGTTACGCTATTCTCACTAGTATCAGTAATTTTGTTTATTTGGAGAATTTTGGCAAGTTTATCGGGTACGGGCGTGATGCGGCTAATGAATGTAAGGGCTAAGATGTTAGACGCGTCTACAATAGTGGTGGCTATCACCAAACTGAAATTAATAAGGAGCGCTACGATAATAAGTTTTGGCAGAAGCTGTTTTGCGCCGTATGATTCAAGCCGCAAGATGGTGGCGATCGCGATGATAAGAAGAATAAAAATGAAGAAGATGTTCGCGACATCTCGCGTAATGCCCCAGCCGATGGTGATTGCGTCTATGCCGCTTAAACCCGCGAGCGACATTAGAACAGCGGAGTCTAGGAGCCGCGCGACCCAGCCGACAAGCAACCGGAGCATGTTGTTGATGAATTCTAGAATCCAGATGAGAGCATCGAGAAGCCCTTCCATTACCACGCCGCCGATTGTCAACCCTTTATCATTTCCTTCTTTATCCTTAAATCCTGTGCCAGGGCCGATTGTATCTCCACATGCCACATCTGCTGGTGGTGATATACACGTTGCTGTAGTAACCCCTGGAACGCTTTTACACTTCTCTTTACAAGAAGCAATATCTGAATAAGGCTTTCCAGTAATTGCGTCACATTGGTATTCTATGTCTCCTGTTGAAAGTAATAATTCTCTACACATAAACTGTGCTCCCGCGTTTTGTGAAAAAACCGGAGAAAATACAGCAAACGCCACAACACAAAACACTGCCGCGAGGAGGAGTGGTTTTAGTATGGTGTTTGTAGTTGTGGTATGGCGCGGCATTATATGATTTATTTTAGTTAAAGTGATGGGGCGTTTAGCTCAGTGGTGTCAGTTGGGCCGGTGCATCCCGGATCGGCAAGGTCTATGAGGCCATCACCGTCATTGTCTTTACCGTCGGAGCATTCGACTGGTGGATCGATGATGTTTTCCTCGCTGTTGTCGCTTGAACTAGCGCATCCCGGATCGGCGAGGTCTATGAGCCCATCACCATCATTGTCTTTACCGTCAGCGCATTGGGGTGATGTCGGGGGTGGCTCGCCTCCACCCTTTAATTCAGTATCAAGCAGACCCCCCCCTCCGCTTCCGCCGCC
>Ga0209541_10009981_pt1 | contig 15246 bp, 15 predicted proteins | sample RifCSPlowO2_01_FD_184027 | JGI IMG/M metagenome (GOLD analysis project Ga0209541, IMG submission 184027) | Groundwater microbial communities from Rifle, Colorado - Rifle CSP2_plank lowO2_0.1 (SPAdes) (version 2) | ecosystem: Environmental > Aquatic > Deep subsurface > Groundwater | place...
TCCAGCGTGGAAACACGACATTGAATTAGAGAAAAAAACTGCAAAAGAGTTCAAACAAGATGAAGGCGTCAAACTTGTTGATTCATTCGCAGAATTATCAATAAAACAAAAAGAAACAGAAGACAAACTTGAAGAAATACGAAACAATTTGATATTATTCGCACAACAACAAGGAATCACAATAGTTTATGGTTCAAACAAAAAAGCGTCAGTAAAAGAATTTGTTAAAGTAGTGTATCCTGAAGACAAAGAAAAATTGATTAAACTATTAAAAGAAAAAGGAATGTATGAAGAACTATCAATGCTAAACTATATGAAACTAAACTCACAGATAACAAAAGACAATATTGACAAAGAAGTAATTAAATTAATAAAGAAAGAAAAAGATTACAGAGTCAGTTTGAGCAAGAGGAAAGAGGAAGAATGAAATGTTAAAAATAAATTCTAATAGTGCAAATCTTGGTTTTGAAGCTAAATTATGGACAACAGCAGATAAATTAAGAAATAATATGGACGCAGCAGAATACAAGCACGTTGTTCTTGGCTTAATATTCCTCAAATATATCTCTGATGCTTTTACTGAGCTGTATGACAGATTTGCAAAAGATAAAGCGCAAGGAGCAGACCCTGAAGACCAAGACGAGTATCGTGCAGAGAATGTTTTCTGGGTTCCTAAAAAAGCAAGATGGGAATATTTGCAAAAAAATGCTAAACTGCCAGAAATAGGGAAAATACTTGATAACGCAATGGATGATATTGAAAAAGACAATCCTTCTCTTAAAGGGGTTCTTCCAAAAAATTATGCACGTCCTGCGCTTGATAAGCAAAGACTTGGAGAGCTTATTGATTTAATCGGAACAATTGGTTTAGGAGATAAAGAAAGCAAAGGTAAGGATATTTTAGGAAGAGTATACGAATACTTTTTAGGACAATTTGCAGACGCAGAAGGAAAGAAAGGCGGACAGTTCTACACACCAAAAAGTATAGTTAAAATTCTTGTTGGAATGCTTGAACCATACAAAGGCAGAATATACGACCCTTGCTGTGGTTCAGGTGGAATGTTCGTTCAAAGTGAAAAATTCGTGGAGGTTCGCGGAGGAAATGTGGGAGACATTTCTGTTTATGGTCAAGAAAGCAATCAAACAACGTGGCGCTTGTGCGTAATGAATCTTGCTATCAGAGCTATAGAAGCTAATATTCAATGGGGAGATACTTTTCTTAATGATGCGCATAAAGATTTGAAAGCAGACTTCATCATCGCTAATCCTCCATTTAATGTTAGCGATTGGAAAGGTGAGTTATTGAGAGAAGATGCTCGTTGGAAATATGGTGTTCCTCCTGTTAACAATGCAAATTTTGCGTGGGTTCAGCACTTTATACATCACTTGTCACCAACAGGAATTGCAGGTTTTGTTTTAGCTAATGGTTCTATGTCATCAAATACTTCCGGTGAAGGCGAAATAAGAAAGAATATAGTTGAAGCAGATTTAATTGATTGTATGGTTGCTTTGCCAGGACAATTATTCTATAACACTATGATTCCTGCTTGTCTTTGGTTTGTTGCACGCGACAAGAAAAACCACAAATTTAGAGACAGAAGAGGGGAAGTTCTGTTCATTGATGCACGTAATATGGGTGTAATGGCGGACAGAAGGCATAAAGAAATAACTGATGAAGAAATAAACAAAATATGTGATACTTATCACGCTTGGCGCGGGGAAAGTGGAAAGTACGCAGATGTCAAAGGATTCTGCAAAGCAGTAAAATTAGATGAAATCAGAAAACACGAACACATCTTAACACCAGGCAGATATGTAGGGGCAGAAGAAGTAGAAGAAGACGCAGAAGCATTTGAAGAAAAAATGAAACGATTGACTGCCGAATTATCTTCGCAGATGAAAGAAGGGCAGAAATTAGACCGAGAAATAAAGAAGAACTTGGAAGGAATTGGGTATGAAGTTAGATAAAAAAGGGCGTGGTGATTTAGAAAAAGGAATAACTTTAGTTGGTGGGATTTCAATAATAATCTTTTTTGTTTATACTCTATTTTCAGCAGGTATTGCTTCAGAGATAATTAAAGCGTTTAGTTCTGCGTTCTCCCCATTTGGCTTTGGTGCTTTAGGGGGATTTCTTGGATTTTTGTTTATTATCATGGTTATTATTGCAATGTTTGCGAACTTGAGAAAAAAACTTTAGAAGAAAATGAACAAAAAAAAGTTTAACACAGAATGTATTTTAGTGGCAGAATCATTAGAAGTAAAAGCTGAGACATTTTCATTGCTTTATACAATTTGTATACTTATTGGAATAATTTTAGGGATATTCACATTAGGTGAGTGGGGATTAAGTAAACACTTTCTTTTTATCGTTGGTGCAATAGGGTTGCTCTCAACATTACTACCTTTAGTTTTTAAGAATACCATTGAAAAGATACAAGGATATAGAGAACTTGCTTCTGAATTCAAGAATTTGGCACAAGATTTTTCTAATAAAGGCAACTCTAAAAATAACCTTAAAAAAATAAAAGCACTAAGAAAAAAGTTAACAAATTATCCTATTGGGAGTTTTTGCGAGTTTTTAGCAAGAAGAAGAGTAAAAGATGAAAATAAAACAAAAATTCAAACAAACTGAAATAGGAATGATTCCTGAAAAGCCAGAGTGCTTTAATGAGATTAGGTGAAGTGATGACGACACATGAACTTATTGCTTTGATACTCTCTTGCACGGCAATTTTATTTACCGCTCTAAGAGATTTTATTATTCCTTTATTTTTCAGACCTAAAATTTTTATCCGTGTCAATAATGATGACTGTGTAGAAGAAACAGAAGGTGTGATTATGCGGAATGTTGGACCAGTATATTCTCCTAAATCGAGATGGTTGCACTTGAAAATATCAAATAAAAAAGGAATTTATAACAAATCTGCTAAAAACTGCCGTGTTAAATTATTTGAAATACTCGATTCTAGTGGTAAGAATTTAAATCCAAGCCCTTTCCTTCTTAAGTGGGGTGTTTATGAAAATTATAAAAACGACCTCGCCCCAGGAGAATATCATTATGTTGATTTAGTGAGTGAAAATATTAATATCCGAAATTTACTTTTGCAAGGTCCATTACCAAAAAGAACTGGCGATAAATTAGTGCCGGGAGAATACACTTTCAAAGTGGGGGTTTTTGGAGATAATTTTAGTCCTTTATTCAAAAACTTTAAAATAGAATTTACTGAAAACTTTGGAGAGCTGAAATTCATAAAATAATATGACTAAACAACAAACCAAATTCAAACAAACTGAAATAGGCATGATTCCTGAAGATTGGGAAGTAAAAGATATACAGCAGGTTGTAACTAAACTCGGTGATGGATTACACGGAACTCCTAAATATGATGATTCAGGCACATACTATTTTGTCAACGGAAATAACTTAGCTAATGGTAAAATTAAAGTCAATAAAGATACTAAAAAATGCTCAAAAGAAGAATTTGAAAAGTATAAAAAGGAATTGACTAATAGAACCATTTTAGTTTCAATAAATGGAACATTGGGTAATATTGCAATATATAACGATGAAAAAATTATTTTAGGTAAGAGCGCTTGTTATCTGACTGTAAAAGACGAATATAATCTTCAATTTATCAAATACGTGTTAAGAAATACGGCGTTTCAAAATCATATTCAAAATAATGCAACAGGAACAACAATCAAGAATGTCTCTCTAAAGCAAATGAGGGAATATAAATTTGGAATACCAATGAATGCCAAAGAGCAATTTCTTATCTCAAAAATATTGGCAGACTTAGATTTCAAAATCGAGCTAAACCAGCAAATGAACAAAACTCTTGAAGCCATTGGTCAAGTTATTTTCAAGCATTGGTTTGTTGATTTTGAATTTCCGAACGAGGAAGGCAAGCCGTATAAAAGCTCAGGTGGAGAGATGGTTGAGAGTGAGCTTGGAGAGATACCGAAGGGGTGGAAAGTTTCAAAGATAGAAAAAGAATTTGAAACTATTCTTGGTGGAACACCAAGCACAACAAATAAGTCATATTGGGAAAATGGAACTGTCGCATGGATTAATTCTGGAGAAATAAATAAGTTTAGAATCACTGAACCAACAGCATACATAACGAAAGATGCAGTTAATAATTCAGCTACAAAATTAATGCCTAAAGGAACAACAGTTTTAGCGATTACAGGTGCAACTTTAGGACAAGTTAGTAGGATTGAGATTGATACTTGTGCAAATCAATCTGTAATAGGAATTATAGAAAATAAAGATATACCTTCTGAATATATTTACTTATGGATAAAACACACAATTATTGGTTTAATTTCACATCAAACAGGAGGAGCACAACAACACATAAACAAAAATAATGTTAATGAATTGAATATTTTATTGCCTGATGATTCTCTAATGTTGAAATTTAAGGAAATGATTAAACCTATTTTTAATAACATATCTACAAATTGTTTTGAATCTCAAAGTTTATCTCAAATCCGCGACTCTATTTTACCAAGATTAATGTCTGGCAAGATTAGAGTTGTTGTTGAGGCGAAATAAGATGTTGGATGCAAAATTCAATATTAGGATAATTATTGTTGAAATAATCATTACACTCGCTGGCGTCTTATTTTGGTTTAGTTCATCATTTGCTAACAATTTAGGAGTTTCAGGTTTTTTTACACGACTGTTTGCAGGAATAGTATGTTTTATAATAACGATTGTGCTTCACTTTGTTGGCACAAGAGGGTGAAAATATGAAAAGTAAAAAAGAAGAAACAGAAGATAATGGTGAAGAGTTGATTAAGCTGATCAAAGATTTAGGTGTTTCACTTGGTCCTCTACTACTGAAAAATAAAGAACTTGACGCACCCATCATAAAAAGACAGCAGTGGATGAATTTTATTATCATGATCACTATTTGCGCAGGCGTCATTATATTGGCATATGACAAAGTAATTGATGGCTCAGCAGCCACAGGATTGATTGGCGCAGTCATAGGATACATATTTGGTCACATCTATTCGAAAAGTGAAAGATAAGGTTATTAAAAATGGAAAATGAATATAAGATGATTAATAGTGAACTCGTAAAGATTAACAAATTTACTCAAGAAGAGATTAAATCTATTTTTGGCAGCAATGATTGGGATAGGACATTTAATAATCCTGATTTTATGAAATCTGTCGGTTTAACTGCCCCACTAACCACTTTTTTAGTTGCAGGAAGTTATTCTTCAATACCAACTGATGATGGTAAAATAGCAGGTATCTGTATTTTAAGAACTGATAAAAAAGACCACTCAAAAGGTTTTCCAGTAAACTGGAATCACTGGGATTTTTATTTAATTGAAGACAACAAGGTAATGATGGTTCCAGATAATCAGAAACGACCAGATCATTGGTTTAAAACAGAAGAAGAATGGAAAGATCGAATCAAAAGAAATCCACCACACAAGGATAAAATAAATTTAGAGTCACAAAATGCCAAAAATAATAACTGAACAGGAAATTGAAGAAGCTGCTTTGGAGATTTTGAAAGAGTTAGATTACACCATAATTGGGGGTATTGATATTGCTCCTGATGGAATAAGTCCTGAAAGAGAGAAGTGGAGTGATGTTGTTCTTGTTCAAAGATTAAAAGATGCTATTGATAGGATAGATGCAAATAAGCACATTCCAAGAGAAGCTAAGGAAGAAGCAGTTAAGAAAGTGTTAAGGATTGCAAGTCCGCAGTTAATACAAGACAACAAAAGTTTTCATAATATGCTAGTAAATGGTGTGGATGTAGAATACAAAAAGGGAGATAGAATCATAAATGATTACGTTTGGATTTTTGATTTTGACAAGCCAAACAACAATGAGTTTGTTGCTGTAAATCAATTCACGATTATTGAAGATAGAAGTAACAGGAGACCAGATATAATTTTGTTTGTAAATGGTTTGCCTTTAGCAGTTATTGAATTAAAGAATCCTGCTGAAGAAAAAGCAACTTGGCAGTCTGCATACAATCAATTCCAGACGTATATGAAAGATATTCCTTCTTTATTCAGGTTTAATGAAATTCTTGTAGCAAGTGATGGTATGGAAGCAAGAGCAGGAACAATAACTGCTGAAAAAGAATGGTTCCAATTATGGAGAACTATTGACGGCTCAAAAATAAAATCAGAAATCAAAAGCAAAACAATGGACGTTCTATTAAGAGGGATGTTTGATAAAAAGATTTTTACAGACTTAATAAGGCATTTTATAGTTTTTGAAACTGGAAAAAAGAAAATAACAAAAAAATTAGCAGGATACCATCAATATTATGCCGTTAACAAAGCAATAGAAGCTACAATAAAAGCATCAAAAGGAGATAAGCGAATTGGCGTGGTTTGGCACACGCAAGGTGCAGGTAAAAGTTTGAGTATGGTTTTCTATGCGGGAAAATTAGTTTTGACCTTAGACAATCCTACAATTGTTGTATTGACTGACAGGAATGATTTGGATGACCAGTTGTTTGGCACATTCAGTAAATGTCACGGGTTGTTAAGACAAGACCCTGTTCAAGCAGAATCAAGAGAAAAAATGCAAGAATATCTCAAAGTTGCATCAGGAGGAGTTGTTTTTACTACAATTCAAAAATTCCATCCTGAAGAAAAAGGAAAATCACATTTAATATTGTCAGATAGAAGCAACATTATAGTTATAGCTGATGAAGCGCACAGAAGCCAATACGGGTTTAGCGCAAAGATACAGAAAGAAGACCCTTCACTAACAAGGTATGGTTATGCAAAATATTTGAGAGACGCCTTGCCAAACGCATCATTTATAGGATTCACTGGAACACCAATAGAAAAAGCAGATAAAAGCACGATAGCAGTATTTGGAAACTATATTGATAAATATGATATTGAAAGAGCAGTTGATGATGGTGCAACTGTTAGAATATTCTATGAAAGCAGATTAGCAAAATTAGAATTGAAAGACAAAGAAAAACCTAAGATTGACCCTGAGTTTGAAGAATTAACAGAAGGAGAAGAAGTAGAAAAGAAAGAAAAACTAAAAAGCAAATGGGCAAGATTAGAAGCAGTTGTGGGCGCAAATAAGAGAATAAAACAAATCGCTAAGGACATAGTGAATCATTGGGAAGAAAGGCTCAAAGTAATTGACGGCAAAGCAATGATTGTCTGTATGAGTAGACGTATTTGTGTAGAACTCCATAACGAAATCGTGAAATTAAGGCCAGGATGGTATAATAAAGAAGATAACAAAGGAATTATTAAAATAATAATGACAGGTTCTGCAGCAGACAAATTAGATTGGCAAGAGCACATTAGAACAAAACAAAAAAGAAGAGATTTAGGAGATAGAATGAAAGATGATGCAGACAAATTAAAAATAACAATAGTGAGAGATATGTGGCTCACTGGATTTGATGTTCCAAGCCTGCACACGATGTATTTAGACAAACCAATGCATAGTCACGGCTTGATGCAGGCAATAGCGAGAGTTAATCGTGTATTCAAAGACAAGAAAGGTGGTTTAGTTGTAGATTATTTGGGGATAGCTGATGAATTAAAAAAAGCATTATCAGAATACACAGAAAGTGGTGGAGAAGGCAAGCCAGTGTTTGAACAACAAGAAGCTATAGCATTAATGCTTGAGAAATATGAAATACTAACAGGATTGCTTCACGGATTCAATTACAAAAAATTCTTCACAGCAAAATCAACAGAAAAAACATTCATTATCGCGGGATCAATGGAACATATTTTAAAACAGAAAGATGGCAAAGAAAGATTTGTCAAATACGTTAATGAATTATTGCACGCCTTTGCATTATCAATTCCTAATGAAGACGCGATAAAGATAAGAGAAGATGTGGGATTTTTCCAATTGCTAAAAGCGCAATTTGGTAAAACAAGCACAGGCACAGGAAAAACAACAGAAGATTTAGACACCGCAATAAAACAAATTGTTTCTAAAGCAATATCTTCTACGGAAGTTATTGACATATTTGCATCAATCGGATTAAAGAAGCCAGATATTTCAATACTGTCTGAAGAGTTCTTAGAAGAAGTCAAAGGAATGCCTCAAAAAAACTTGGCATTTGAATTATTGAAAAAACTTCTTAATGATGAGATTAAAACAAAATCACGAAAGAACATTTTGCAAGCAAGGTCATTTAGTGAAATGTTAGAACAAGCAATAAAAAATTATCAAAATAAAAGCGTAGAGACTGCTAAAGTAATAGACGAATTAATACAATTGGCAAAAGATATGCGAGATGCAAACAAGAGGGGAGAAAAACTTAATATGACAGATGATGAACTTGCTTTCTATGATGCTTTGGCTGAAAATGGAAGTGCTAAATCCATGTTAGGAGATGATAAGTTAAGAGATATCGCGCGTGAATTATTATCTATGGTAAAGAATACTATTACAATTGATTGGACAATTAAAGAAAGCGTTCAAGCTAAACTAAGAGTTTATGTGAAGAGAATACTAAAGAAATATGACTATCCCCCAGATAAACAACAGAAAGCAACAGAGTTAGTGCTAGAGCAAGCTACAATTCTATGCAAAGATTGGGCAGAAAATCCAATTTCCACAGAATCTAATCAATTGTAGATTTGTTTGTTTTCGTTATTATTTATACAACTCCTGTAGCCCTTCCGCAGTTAGGACATCTTCCTTCTTGATAGTCAAATGGGTTTATGTAGAGATAGCATTGTGGACATTTCATTGTATTGCCTCAGTTTTGTTACTGTTTTGTGCTTGTTCTGTTGGCACAGCTTGATTTTGTTCTATTAGTTTTCTGGCTGACGATTTTCCAGCGTGGTTGTGTTGGTTGTTTTTGTCGTCGATGTTTTTCGTCAGACAGAGCTGGCACCCATTATCTTGTGGTTCCTTGCTTGGAAAATGCTTCTTGATAAAGCGTGGTATGTGGTAGCGTAGCATTACGAATCCACCGAAAGTGGTTGTGTAACGTTGACGCCACCACGCGTTAGTTAGAATGAAGTGCCATTTGTTGCCGTATTGTTTTGTTAAGAGTTCTGATTTGCGTATGAGATATTCTTTGTGGTGTTCAAGGTTGCTTCCTGTTTCTATTTCTAAAGCTATTTGTTCACCTTGTTCATTGGTGAAGACAATATCAGGGTTTATGCCATCTATTCTTGCTGTTTCGTCTGTTTTGACGTTGTTTGTGTAACGTAATATTTCTTCGTAGATTGTGTGTAGCAAGAACGTGTGTTCATTTGAGTGCCAACCTACTTTTTTTACCAAATAAATGCTGTGTGTGTTTGAGCGTAGTGGAACGTGTCTGCTTTCTTTGTAATTGTTTTTCAATAAGTACTCTATTTCTTCTGGTGCGAGAACGCTTTTTTTGTAAAATCCTTTGCTTAAATCAAGGTTTATCAGCATTTCTCGTTTTTCAACAGGTGTGTTTGGTGGAATGTTTGCTTCTAATGCTGTTAGTTCGTCTGGGTTTGTTGTTATCAAATTGTGTTCTTGTGGTGAAGCAATTATTTTGAGTTCTTGGTGGTCGTTTTCCATCATTAGCAATCCTTCACCAACACTGGCAGTCAAAAGGTGTTCTTTTTCTGCAAAGCTTAAATGAAAAACGTCTGTTATCGTGTCGATTATTGCTGGTTTTTGTCTCAAAAGAATTGTGTATGAACTATTCGCCAAAACTGCTCTCCCTGCTTTGCTTTGAAGAAGGTCTGCAACGTCTTGAGTAATCAACAAAAGTCCGAGATTGAATTTTCTGCAAGTTTTGACTACTTCAAAGACGTATCCTTCTTCACCTGTGTTTTGTAATAAACTCCACGCTTCATCAATTACTAATAATTTTCTTTGTTTGTCTTGTTTCATCATTGAATAAACGTAATCAAGAATCAAGAACATCATTACTGGTTTGACTTGTTTTGGCATATTGCCAATGTTGAATGTTGTGAAATTGTTGTTTAGGTCAATTTTTGTTTGTTTGTTCAAAAAACTAAAAACGCCATCAACATACATTCTCAAACGATTCAATAAAGCAACATAAGTGGTTTTTTCGTACACGCTTGAATCTTTTGACATTCTTTCAAGTTCGACATACAAATCTCCAATTGTGGGTGGTGTTTTATCATTATAGAATTGTTGTGAGAATCCTCTTTTGTCATAAGTAATGCTTATTGCTCTGTCAAGAATTGCTTTTTGAATTTCACTCAGTCCACCAAACATTATTGAAAATAAGTCAAGTAATGTTAGGCGTTTTTCTGCGTAATTGTGTCCTAACAAATCCATTGGGTTAATGATTGTTTCACTGTCACGCGAAATTGTTATGACGCTTCCGCCGTACTTTTCTGTCAGTTTGACGTATTCATTTTGCGGGTCGATAACAATTATTTTTGTTCCATTCATCAAATAACGAGAAATAATTAATTTAGCAGTGTAGCTTTTTCCGCTTCCTGAAGTTGCAAGAATCGCACCATTCGCATTAGCTAAATTGAAAATGTCTTTTATGATTGGCAATTTATTTTTGTTCAATCCCAAGAATACTCCTCCTTTTTCAAGAATCAAAAATGGTGATGTGAAAGGAAAGAATGCTGACAAAGCTTGTGTTGTGATGTTTCTTTTAATTGCTAATTCATTTGTTGCGAATGGAAGTATTGACTTGAATCCTTGCGTCATTCTGTATTTTGGCGTTTTTGGAATTATCAAAATACTATTAAGTTGTGATTGTATTATTTTTGTTAGAATGTCTAATTCTTTCAAGCTTTTTGCTTTAACATTAATGTACAAACTTACATTAAAAAGTTTTTCTTGTCCTTTTTGTATGCTTTCAAGGACTGCTCTTGTGTCTGCGTGTTGTATTTCTAAGCTTGGCTGGAATTTGTTTTTGATTTGCGCTGCGAAAAGGTCTGCTCTTTGTTTTTGCAATTCTTTATTCAACATTACGATTGTTGTTTCTATTGGTAATGGTTCTAAGTGTATGCTTAAATCAAAATTTCCTGTACTTGTTATTATTTTGTCAAGAAAACCTTCTTCAACTGTGCGAGGATATCCACTCGCAGTAATGATTCTGTTAAAATATTGATTAACTTGTATGTTGTTTGGTTGATTGATTATTTGTTCTGGGTATGTGATGTTGAATATTGTTTTGTGCTTTTTTAGCAGGTCTATTCTTCCTCGCGGATTGTTGAACATTCTGATAAGTACATGTATTAATTGTCTGCCGCCCAAACGCACACATTTCAAACCAGTATTATCCAAATGTTCTGTTATTATTTTTAGTTGTGCTTCGAGCCCTATTTCGTTTTCTTGAATTGCTATCAAGAATTTTCTGTTGACCGCAATTCTTTCTTTCATCAGGAAATCAAGGTAATTTTTGTGTGCTTTGAACAATTCTTGATGAATTATGTTGTTTTTGTTAATTTTGAATTCTAATTCTTTCAAATACTTGTCTAAATTCAAGTCATCTGTGTACATCAAAATTTGTATTGGAAAATCTATACTGTTCAAGAATTTTTGGAAAGAATAAATTATGCTGTCGCGTTCGTCTTTTGGCTTGATTTTAAAATTCAAAGGCTCAATTCGCAATACTGCAATTTTCTTTTCACATTTTTTTGTTTTGATTTTGTAGCACGCATTTTCAACAGCACTTAATTCAAGATATTTCTTCATTTTGTTGTCAAACATATTCATTTCTCTGAATTTTAAGTAAGACAGCAAAATTTTTAGCCAAGAAAAGACAGGAACGTAAATGAACAAAACACCAATTCCAAGTATTATGATAACTATCGTTATGCGTGTCCAGAAATCAAAAGGCATTTTGGCATAAACAAAAAAAGCAATTAAAGAAAATATTGTTGCATAAATGAATTGTTCAAGCGTAAGATTAAACACTATTTTTTCTTTGTATTGCAAACTTTGGGGGATTTCGTAACTCATTGTTTACTGCACCCCAGAAAATTATTTATACTTGCTCGTTTTTCACATTTCAAAAAGGGGTAATTATGGGGTACAAACAAAAACAAGTCAAAGAAAATGATGTTTATGAGAAACAAGAAAGGATCAGCGCATATGGTGTTAGGATTTGCAGGGATGGCCTTGTTGGCAGTGATAGTTTTTGTAGCTATCAATTTAGCCAATCCCGAATTGGGTGCAAAAATCCTGCAAAGCATATCCTCACTCGCGCAAGCAATAAAAGGATAACTGAGAATTTGATTAAAAGAGATGGTAGATTTTGGTAGATTTAAGTATGTCTTTAGAATTTGATAACATTCGTGAGGATTTACGCCAACAACTATGTGCGTGGTTAGCGTCAGGTAATATTTCTGGCACTTTTTCAAGTCAAGGAATACTTTTGAATGGTTTTTTAAGTTATTACCCAAACCGAGCACTAACAAAATTTTTTGTTTCAGGAATTTCAGAACCTGTAAGAATAGGCCAAGATAATGCACACAATTGTTGCGCCCACATAGATTGCTCAAGTGGAAAAATATATTTCTCAAATGAAGAAATTCAAAATGTCGGAGGCAATATTGGGTCAATTGCTTTAGGTGATGCGAACTCAGGATTATGTTTAAGTTTGATAATAACAACTTCACAAAAGAGTTTCTAAAAGAGTAAATTGTTTTAGAAAGACTTTCAATCATCTAAACCCTCGCTCATATCCAGCATAATCTCTACGAAATTTTCCCCAGTATTCTCTTTCGTTTCTTTGTGGGGCAAATTGTTGTTTTGGATTGATTAAATTATTTTTTATGGTTGTCAAAGGCATTGTTACAGGGTTTAGTAATCCTGTTATGCCTCGCATAATTGAAAGAAAAACAACAATGCAAAGCAACGCATCTGCAAGAATAAATGCACTAATGACCAATAAAATTTTGATGTTTGAAAAGTTCGGTAACATAACAAGTTTTGATGTTGCAACAAGTATTAATCCAAAAAAGAAGGGGAGAAATAACGTGCCAATAATGAAAGTGATTATTGATTTTCCAATACTTCTCAAAGGCGGAATGAAATAAAAGAATAATCCGAAAGGAAAAAATAGTATTCCTGTGCTTGACAAAAAATAAATTATTGCAAGAACAATAATAGTTAGTAAAAGCACAAGAATGTACACTATGCCGAGAAATATTTGTAGTCCGAAATTGTAAGGATTATCTATCGTTAACAGAAAAAAGTTTTGGTCAATGAGATTAAAAATTCCTTGTGCGAGTCCTGAACTAATTTGTGCAATACTATTGTAAATGTAATAGCTAGCTTGTACGCAAATCATTAACAAAATCACGTTTTTCAGCCATTCTTTTGACATTTCACGTTTTTGAGGATTGGTTGATGAAATTATGAAATTCAATCCTGCAAAAATAATAAAAATTCCATAAAAAATGCTGAGAATATACACTATAAGCGCCCATAATGTGCCAAAGACTTCAGCATTAGGTGCTTGTGTTAGTAATTGTTTGACTGCTGACACTAAAGGTCTTATTGGTGTATTAATTATTTCTAAGATGAACTCTTGAGTTTTTGCAACAATGCAGTCAGCAAGATTGTAAATAGTGCACTTCATTTTAATACACCTTTTATCCTGTGAACATTTGTATGATGTACGGCGCACCAAGTATTATGATAAGCCCGAAAATTATGTAACCAATCGTGTGTTTTGCGTTTTCTCGCTTCATCACATCATCACCACTCGTTACATACGTGATGCCTGTGAACACTAAGAATAGCATTGCAAGAGCTGTTGCTAAATATTTGACGAAATTGTAAACTTGCCATACCGGCAGTAGTATTTGGTTGAAATTTGCGGTGTCGCTTGATGATGGTGGTGGTGGCAATGCATTAGTCGAGTGCATCATCAGTATCATCATTAAGCTGGTCAAGATTAACATCAGTGCGCATTTCTGGTTTTGGCTCGATTCCGATAACAATTTTTTCTTCTTCATTGTTGTTCACCTCTGGTTTGTTTTTCTTTTTGTAAGCACGTTTTGGTTTAGGTTCAATAATCTCAATTGATGGGGTTATTTTGTGTTGTTCAACCCAAAGCATCAATACCAACAAAATTGTGAGGATTATGTGAAACACAAGCCCCACTATCAATACACCAATGAAAGTTCCTGTTGGTTTCAAGAACCACAAAAAAATGCTTGTTGGAAAGTAAATGCTGGCAAAAAGCCAGTTCAAAACAAAAATTTCTTTGCGATTCATACTTGCTCACCTTTTTGTTCTTCATCTTCCATTTTGTCTATTAGCCCATCACAAATGTCATTGATGCAATCTTCACAAAGTTTTTCATCAGGGTCTCTGATAAAATTCATCAAACAGGCTGGACAAATCCTTTTTTTCTCTCGATGATATTTGTTTTTTTGATAGCGATCGCTACGTTTGTTATGCTTCATTTTTTTACCTCAAAATTTATCCTTCAATCATTCGTTGAGTATTGCTGTATCTTCTTTTTGCAAAATCTTCAAGTTCTCTTGCAAATTGCGTTAGTTCTTTTACGGGATTGTATTCTGTTTGTCCTCTTTGTCGGATGTATTTCATTTTGCTCACGCTTTCTTTTGCAGAGAGGTTTGCTTTTGTAGCTTCACGCAAACACTTTTCTACTTCGTCATAATTTCCTGTTGCGGATGCTTGGGCAATTGCTTTTTGCAAACTTTCTGTTTCGCCTTTCCAAAAATTCGTTACTTGTTGCATTACAACATTCTGCCTTGATTCTGCTCCTTGAAAGATTTTTTCGAGCACTTGCGCAATCCCTTGTCGTAAGCAATTTGCGCCACCAAGCAAAGCATCAACAGCTTCTCCAGGTGGCAAATCATCAATTCCGTGCGTTAATTTTCTGTAAACTTTTTCTACAGCAAATTCTTGTTGTGCATTGTATCTTTGTATTTGGTTTTGTTTGTTAAACATTTTTTTGTCCTCCATTTAGAGCTCACGCTATGAGCACGTTTTCTTATTGAAAGTTAGCAGGAGCAAGCCTGCCTGACATTGCCCCTGCCGATTAATTAACAATTTTGTTTATCGTCAATCTATCTCTTATTAAACTGAAATGTTTATAAATTTTTGATACCAAAACAGCACCATTGATTTATTGCAACTCAAGACGCGAAAATAATAAATAGTACTGATTATTATTAACCATTATTCAAGAAATAAATGAGTGTGATCATAACTCGAATTCTCGGTGCTCGGCGGGAGCATTTAACCACCGGGATATATACAAGGACTAAAATTTTGCACCCCCTGCTTTCATCTTTTGTCGTCGATA